>Ga0194047_10002205_pt1 | contig 11303 bp, 10 predicted proteins | sample JunL225m_MetaG_2_FD_160070 | JGI IMG/M metagenome (GOLD analysis project Ga0194047, IMG submission 160070) | Anoxic zone freshwater microbial communities from boreal shield lake in IISD Experimental Lakes Area, Ontario, Canada - Jun2016-L221-5m | ecosystem: Environmental > Aquatic > Freshwater...
GCACCTGATCACGCTCGCAGTAAACCACCTCCCCAAACACCCTCGCCAAAAACATCGTATCCACACCCAACCCGCCACTCAAATCAATCACCCTCTTCCCCGACATAATAGCGCTCTTGTATTCCGCCGTCCTCTCCCCAGAAGACTGCTCAAGCGCCAACGGAGTATAAAGCAAGTTATACCGCGAAAGTTCCGGTAACTTTTTAACAGCCTTCTGCCGGCACCCAATCTGTTCCGCCATCGCCCGCACAGGCAAATCCTTCCCGCCATGAAACTGCATGGCAAATACCGCAGGGTCGTCAGATTGGTGTAAATGTATCATCGACTGAACCTCCAGATTAAGGAGTCCCTGCAATTCATCGATGGTCATGGGAGATTGTGACTTTGCTTGATCAATACCCTTTGTTTTTATCAAAAGCAATCCGTAGGATAAGAGGCATGGCAATTATTTTATAGGGATAAACAAGTGGAGAAAGAAAAGATAGCAATATCCATTGATGCACAGGCTATCATAACAATTGACAGGCTTGTCAAAGAGTGTGCAAAACTTGATCCTGTCGAGGAAAGACAACTGGCAGAAGATGGCATGGTTTGGGAAATTGATGCTTGGCTTTTTTGAAAAGACCAAAGGGACACAACCAACTACAGGAACATCTTGGGTATTGAATATTTCAATAAGAGATCTCGCCCCGAGGAGGTAGCAGTATATGAAAACAGAAGAAGTTGACAAAGCGTTTGATGATGGTTCAGATATCACACCTTACCTTGATCTGAACAAGGCGTGTCGGATAAAACAACAGCATAAAAGGGTGAATGTTGATTTTCCTTTCCAAATAACTGACGACAACCGCTGTATATCCCCTCGTCTCTCACAAAAACAAGGAGAACAGTTATGACTTTAAAAACACAAAATGCAAGACCCGAAGCACATCGTATATGCAATGTGGTAGCATCCCGAAATACCGAGAAGGACTGGGGTATCGAACATGCCATCGGTGCGAATGCTATTGCTGCGCCGCCAACAACTCTGCCTGCAAGCGTTGATCTCCGAGCCCCATGGTGGGAGGTTGGCGACCAGGGCCCGACGGGTTCATGCGTCGGCTGGGGATCGACCGACGGCGTTGCCCGTTATCATTTTGTCAAAGCAGGCAGACTTGCCCAGAACGACCATTTGTCAATTCGACTCTCGTGGATGGGCTCCAAAGAGCTCGATACGGATCCAAATCCTAACACCTTCATCGAGTCAGCCGGCACCTCACTGAAGGGCGCCGTTGATATCCTGAAAAATAAAGGCGCAGTACTTGACACCCTCCTCCCGTTCCATATCGCGAACTACCTTTACACTGGTGACGAAAAAACCTTCTATGCAAGCGCTGCAACTCGCAAGATTGCCTCATATTTCAACCTCGGAAACAATATTAACAACTGGCGCACCTGGCTCGCGGTCCACGGCCCGATTCAGGCAGCATTGAATATCGATGCAACCTGGGATCACGCCACAGCAACCCAAGGCAGGATTGATACCTTTCAACCCGGCACGACTCGCGGCGGGCACTGCGTTGCTATTGTTGGCTACACCGCTGACAATCGCTTCATTGTCCGCAATAGCTGGGGAACAACATGGGGTGATCATGGTTTCGCTTACGCCAGCGAAGCCTATATCGATGCGGCATTCTTTAACGAAAGTTATGGCATAACACTTTAAACCATGTTCAAGTGAACGGAAAAATCAGAATAACTGCTATGCTGATGGTTGCTTCTCTTCCGTGTTCCACTGGCCTAACTTCCTGCACCAACCCGGATATCTATACAAGAATGGAGCATGAACTCTTTCAAACCGATAATAACCGAACTGTAGATATCCGACTCGGCGATACCGCCCGAATAAGTCTGCCGGAAAACGCAACCACAGGATACTGCTGGACCATTGATCACTACGACAAGCAATATATAAGCGCACTTGCCACTGAACCGCACTATACGGCTGATGGCATTGGTGTGGGTTCCGGAGGTAATGTTACCTTCATCTTTCAGGGTAAGAAAATCGGCATCGGCGAGATTGCTCTGAAGCATTGGCGCTCATGGGAAGGAGACTCGTCAATCATCGCCCGTTATCATAGTAAGCTCAACGTGTTGCCATAACATCCTCACTCTCCAGGAACCTATTGATATCGCTTGTGGATACGGAGCTTTTCAATACGGGAATAGAGTGTTTTCGGATGCATGGCAAGCCGCTCTGCAGCTCCGCCACTGCCACTCACCCTGCCGTTTGAACGTTCGAGGGCATCAAGAATCAGCTCTTTTTCCATCAAGGCAACATCAAGAGTAAAATCATGCATGGTTTTAACCTCTTCTTGTATTGAACTATCAATAACTGCATCAGGAAAAGATAAAATCGATGAAAAATCGAGCGATGTCCCTTCAGAAACAATTACCGCCTGTTCTACAATATGAGCAAGTTCGCGAATATTGCCTTTCCACTCGCGGGCGACCAGACGCCGCATATCGCTCTCTTTGAACTGGCGGAGAGGCTTTCCGAGCTCTCTGGAAAATTTGGCAGCAAAGTGTACTGCAAGCATTGGAATATCTTCACGCCGCTCACAAAGTGACGGGATGGAAAGAGGAAATACATTGAGACGGAAATAAAGATCTTCACGAAATCTCCCTTCAGCAACCTCCTTTGCAAGATCACGGTTCGTAGCGGCAATGACACGCACATCAACCTTGATCACCATTTTTCCCCCAAGCCTTTCAAGCTCACGTTCCTGAAGCACACGAAGCAGTTTTGCCTGAAGTTCCAGCGGCAGCTCACCGATTTCATCGAGAAAAATAGTTCCTCCTTCAGCCAGTTCAAACTTGCCGATACGCCTTTCAATAGCACCGGTAAAACTTCCTTTTTCATGACCGAAAAGTTCCGATTCAATAAGCGGTCCGGGCAATGTTGCGCAATTAATCTTGATCAATGCACGCTTCCGGCGGCTTGAAAGATTGTGAAGCGCACGAGCAAACAGCTCTTTTCCTGTACCTGTTTCTCCCTGAATCAGCACGGTGGCATCGGTGGATCCAACCTGACTTACCCGTCGCAATACCGCCGCAAGGGAAGCACTGCTGCCGATGATTTCTTCGAAATTATGATCAGCTTTGATCTCCTCAATCAGACAGGTACGTTCCCCTTCGAGCTTTCGGCGAAGCTCATCGATCTCCTCAAATGCCAGATAGTTCTGCAGAGCAAGTGAGAGTTGGGGGACAATCAGGCTTACCGTTGCTTGGTCGTGCTCATCAAAAGAACGTGAAGTATCAGAAATAATAAGACCTGCACGACTTCCCGGCGTATCCCATAACGGAACAGTTATCAGAGAGCAGACACCAAATTTGTCTCTGGCAAGCGCTAATATGCGATACTTTGCGCAAAGTCGAAGAAATGCCTCTCCGCCATAACATCCAGGATTTGTAATCAATGAAAAGCTCTCTTTTGCTATCTCTTCAAAATTGGTAATATCAAGCTTTTCAGCAAAAGAGACAGGAAAAAAGCCACTCCCGTCTTCACGCATGAAATTATCGAAAATGTGAAACTTGCCATCATCACCCATAACACGAATACCAAGAAAAGTACAGGGCACCAGTTTATCTATCTGCTCACAAACCGCGAGGAGCATCCTGTTCCGGTCCTTTATGGTAAGAAGGGCATTGTTGACCGCAAGTTGCATAACGGTCTGAGCCTCACGAAGACGAAGCTCCTCGTATGCAAGAGTATTGCTTACCGCAACGGCAATTGGGGATGAAAGGGTGGCAAGAAGTTCCTTATCGCTCTCCGACCAGTTTTTTTCATCTTTTGACACAAAATTTAGAAACCCTATAATCTTTCCGCCTGTCCGAAGTGGCGACAACACAACCTGACGCATACCAACATCGTAAAGGACATGCGGCACTGGATAATCTGCCGGATAACGGTCAAGAACCTCTTCAATGCTGAAAACCGAAACAGACAGATCGGTCATGTGCGGCTCTATCCATGACCCCGCAACAGGTCTTTTTTTGCGAGCGATACCTTCAGGAACATGAAATCGAAGCATTTCAAAAATAACGTTGCTATACCGTCGCTCTTTGTCAAAGGTGATAATCACAACAGAATCAAACTCAAAGAGAAGGCGCAGTTTATCAGTAACTGTTCGGAAAAGCTCATCAGGATCGCGAATTGAACCCACCGCATCGCTGATGTACTGCATCAGAAGATGTGCCTCATGAACAGAAGAAATACTCATAGCGCTATAGCAAAGTCAGATAATTCTTAAATATTAAGAACACATTATAGAGAAATTTCTGATTTTTTCAGAATTCAAAAATCAAGCAGACAACGACAAGCCTTATGCAGCAAGGGTTGTAGAGATTACTGACACCATTCCGCTCTTTGGTATACAAATTGCAAAGAAAGTGTACATGACAAGGACGAACAGATATTTTTCGCTCTGTCAGTACCATAACGGAACAAATCATCGAGCTATTATGAACAGAATTCTGACCAGAACAGCTGGAATCGCAGCAACGGCAATGATGCTTGCCATGCCGTTACTGGCAATCGGAGCAGAAGAACCGGTGAAAGAGTCGCTTACCATTGAAAAAACCATTCGTCTTGTCCGTGAAAATAATCCGGCGCTCAAGGCCGCAGCAGATGAGGTAAGTGCTGCCGATGCCCGAATTACCCAAAGCAGAAGCGCATATTATCCCCGAATTTCGGCCAGCGGAGGATACACCTACCTCAACCCCGTATCGGAAATGAGTTTCTTTGGAAGTCCCATGCTCAAGTTTGCGCCGAACGACAACTATGAAGCCAAAGTCACCGCCAAGGCAACCCTGTACGACTTCGGGAAAAGAGGCGCTACGGTCGATCTTGCACAAACTGGAAAAAAAACAGCTGAACACTCTCTTGAAATCTCCCGAAGAGATCTCTCGTTTCAGGCTGTCCAGCTCTTTTACAGCATTCTTTTTTTGCGGGAGAATATAACGGTTGAACAGAAAGAGATTGCAGCGCTCAACAAAGCACTCGATTTCACATCAAAACGTTACCAGACCGGCGCAGCGACAAAATTTGACGTTCTTTCCACAGAAGTACGAATAGCTGCAGCACAAAGCAAAATGCTTGACCTGAAACATGAACTGCTCCGGCAGGAAATTAACTTGCGTCGCCTGACCGGGATAGCTGACAACGTGCCGCTCAGAATCCAGGGATCGTGTTCAGTAGCACCGCCGGATCATGAAAACACCGGAAAGGTCACTCACGCGTTAGATCAGCGACTTGAAATGAAACTTGCCGACGAACAGGAAAAAGCAGCCAGGCAACGACGTTCCATCGCTATGAAAGAGGGTCTTCCGGTACTCTCCGGCAGTGCATCCTATGGTATCACCAATGGCCTTATGCCTGACATTTATGAAATCCGGGAGAATTTTGTGGGCGCTCTCCATCTGGAGGTGCCTCTTTTCAGCGGGTTCAAAACAAGTGCAGAACGGCAGGAAGCTACCGCCCTCATGCACGCCGCTGCTCAACGAAAGTTTGATACCCAGCAGCAGGTCAAAGCTGATATCGAAGAGACAACCCATGCACTCCAGACCGCATCGGAAAAGATCATAACGACCGAAGCACAGGTACAGCAAGCAAAACTTGCCGCCCAACATGCCAGAACTCGCTATGAAAATGGGATGGCCACGGTACTTGATCTGCTGAACACCGAAGCCTCACTCTCCCAGGCGGAACTTGCAAGACTCCAGGCAGACTATGCCTATGTCATCAGCAACTATACCATGAAACGCGCAACCGGTGAGCTCTTCTGGTAACATGACGATATCACTCCAAAAAATAATCTGCGCCGTAGATTTTTCCGCCGCTTCAGATTTTGTGGTACGCTATGCAGCTGCAATGCACAGCAGCAGTGCGGAACTCATTATTCTCTATGTAGCACCGGAAGAAAATAACGACGGCACCTTCCTGAAAAAACACCTGCATGAATTTTCACGATACAGCGATATGCTTTCTCAAAACAAAGCGCACGCCATCTTTACTGTTCAGTACGGAGCACCTGCAGCGGTTATTCTTGACTATGCAAAAGCATATAACGCAGATATGATTCTCCTCGGATCACACGGCAACACTGCCATTGCCCGTCTTCTGGTGGGAAGCACTGCAGAAACAGTGATGCGCAAAGCGTCCTGCCCCGTTGTAATACTGAAAACACCGGCAAATACGCTTACAACTGCAGAATAAAAGGTTCAGAACGATACTTTTCACGCCAATAACAAGAGATAACATGGAACAACCTGAGTCAAAAACAATACCAGAGAACAAAAACCTCGGAAAAGACCCGGCAAAGGCCTCAAACCCGCTCCGCATCATTATTGCAGCCGTTTTTATTGCTGCAGCCCTTCTCTGGGGAGGAAAAACCATCTACCACTCTTTCCTCTACGTTGAAACCGACAACGCCCAGATAGAGGGAGATGTCTACCCGGTTATTTCCCGAATCCCTGGAAAAGTACAGGATGTTCTGGCAAGCGATAACCAGCAGGTCCATAAGGGGGATACCCTTATCCGGCTTGAAGCTGCCGACTATGAAGTCCGCCGGGACATAGCCTCTGCAGCTGTAGAGAGCGCCAGAGCGGGATTAAAGGCAACAACTGAACAGGCAAATGCTTCCAGCGCATCAGCAAACGCAGCTGCGGCAACAAGCAGAAAACAGCAGGCTGACCTTCACCGTGGTGAAAATCTCCGGAATCAGGACGTGATTTCACAGGCAGAGTTTGATGGCGTCAAGGCCGGAGCGCAGGCGGCATCTGCTCAGTATACCGCAGCCGGAAACCAGTATCAGGCCTCACTGGCCCAGATACCGCTGCAGAAAGCAGAGGTAAAAAAACGTAAAGCTGAACTCCGTAATGCTGAACTGCAGTTATCCTACACGAGCATTGCCGCGCCGGCATCAGGACATATATCAAAAAAAAATATAGAACCCGGACAGTATGTTTCACCCGGCCAGTTGCTCATTGCTCTGGTCGGCAGCAGCGATCTTTGGGTAGTAGCAAATTTCAAGGAGACCCAGCTTGAAAAAATCCACCCGGGGCAACCAGTCACGATTAAAGTTGACGCATACCCTGACAAAGAGTTCAATGGAAAAGTTGAGTCACTCTCTTCGGGCACCGGTGCAAAATTCTCTCTGCTGCCCCCAGACAATGCAAGCGGTAACTTCATAAAGGTCACGCAGCGTGTACCAGTCAAAATCATCTTTACCGAAAAGCCCGACAAAGAGCACAAGCTTGCCGCAGGCATGAACGTTATCGTCGACGTGAAAATAAAATGAGTAACGATCAGTACAATGTCATCCCGAATCCCCTTCATTCCTATGAAACAGGATTCAGGAAAATAATCATCACCTTGACCGTGATCGTTTCAGCCATGCTTGAACTGATCGACACTACAATTGTGAATGTAGCGCTTACCCAGATCAGCGGAAACCTTGGCGCCAGTATCGATGATGTCGCATGGGTCGTCACCAGTTACGCCATTGCCAACGTTATTGTGATCCCTCTTTCAGGATTTCTCGGAAACCTGCTCGGACGACGCAACTACTACATTGGCTCCATTCTGCTTTTTACCTTTGCCTCTCTTTTGTGCGGCATGGCCCCGAACATCTGGGCACTGGTCTTTTTCCGCTTTCTGCAGGGTCTCGGAGGCGGCGCGCTCCTTCCGACCTCCCAGGCGATTCTCTACGAAACCTACCGTCCCGAAGAACGCGGCAAGGCAACCGGCATCTTTTCCATGGGACTTGTGCTCGGCCCTACCATAGGACCGCTGCTCGGAGGATTTCTTGTTGATTACTTCTCATGGGATTGGTGCTTTTTCGTCAACATCCCTGTCGGCCTGCTTGCCGCCTGGTCCGCCTTTACCTTTCTCAGAGAACCGAAAGTGCAGCACACCGTCTCTAAAATCGACTGGACCGGAATCGGCTTGCTTGCCGTGGGCATAGGCTCCCTGCAGTTCATTCTTGAAAGGGGAGAGTCGAAAGACTGGTTTGAAACTCCCTATATCACCTGGTTTACCATCATCGCCGCTGTTTCACTCGTGGCATTTGTCTGGTGGGAACTGCACACCGAGGAACCCGCCGTCGACCTTCGAGTCCTTGCCCGGAGCAAGAACCTTGCAATAGCCGCAGTACTCACCTTTGTTGTTGGTTATGGCCTCTATGGATCACTCTTTGTCTTTCCTGTCTTTGTCCAGCGCCTGCTCGGCTTTACCGCACTCCTGACAGGGATGGTGCTCTTCCCCAGCGCCATGGTAACCGGCATGATCTCCATGCCCCTCGGCATCGCCATGCAACGAGGCATCAACCCAAAAAAACTCATGGCGATCGGCATGGTGGCTTTTACCCTCTTCTGCTGGGAACTCGGCCAGCAGACCATGCAGTCAGGTTCGGAAAACTTCTTTCTGATACTGCTTCTGCGCGGTTTCGCACTTGGCTTTATCTTCATTCCCGTCACCATGCTTGCCGTATCAGGGCTGCACGGCAAAGACATCGGACAGGCAACAGGACTCAACAACATGGTCCGTCAGCTTGGAGGTTCATTCGGCATTGCGCTCACCAATACCTATATCGCAAGACGGGTTGCAGCACATCGGGTGGAACTGCTGAGCCATCTTTCTGCCTATGATCCCGCAGCAGTAACAAGGCTCGATGCTGTACAGCAGATGGCAACCATGAAAGCCGGACTGTCACAGAACGAAGCCGAACTTGCAGCCGCAAAAGCGCTGGACGGAACCGTTCTCGTTCAAAGCCACCATCTTGCTTACATGGATGCATTTATGCTCATCTCACTTCTCTTTGCACTCGCACTTCCTCTCCTTCTTTTAATCAGAATACAGAAAGGAGAAAAAGCCGACCTCTCATCAACACACTGAACTCTATTCTCCCTTTTTGCTGCCACGCCTGTCCGCAACAAAATCCAGCACAACAGAGTTCATGCAAAACCGCTTCCCTGTAGGAGGCGGCCCGTCATCAAAGAGATGGCCAAGATGTGCGCCGCACCTCCCGCAGAGTACCTCAGTCCGTTCCATGCCGAATGAACGGTCCGGAAGATAGGTCACACTGCCTTTTCGCACCACCTCAAAAAAACTTGGCCAGCCGCAGGTCGAGGCAAATTTGGCATCAGAGCGAAAAAGGGCATTCCCGCATGCCGCACAGTAATAAGTGCCCTTCCCCGTATAATCCCAGAACTTGCCGGTAAACGACAGTTCAGTCTTTTTTTGACGGGCTGTGGCATAAACTTCCGGAGAAAGCACCCTTTTCCACTCCGCGTCAGGCAGATTAAGTTTCGAGGTATCAGTCCGTGAATAATAGGGATTGGAAGTGTGTTGCTTTTCCATGGTTCCGTGTGACTGATTTTTTTCCGCAGACGCTTTCAAAGAGAACTGCAGTGCTCCAAACACAAGCAGCAAGAAACAAAATTGTTTCATGACAAAAACTGTAACGTTAAGCTTCATTGTATAAAAGATCACCTGCCACAACATTTCTTGAATTTTTTTCCGCTGCCGCAGGGGCAAGGTTCATTGCGCCCTGTTTGTGCTGCTTTGGCTGTAAACGCCATCTCTTGTGCCCGTTCAAGTTCCGAACGGATGTCAGGATGCATTATTTCGTTGATTGCCCTCATACATTCCGGTATACTCTTCCAGAGTTCCCTCAACTCCTTCCTTAATATTGGCGTCATGGAATCGACTTTATGGGCAAGAAACGCATAAATTGCAGACAACAGCGTTAAAACATTTTTATCATCGGCAGCCTCTTCCCATTCCGAATCGCTCATTAGAACTCCGGTAATAAATCCCGCTGCCCACAACTTGACGGCATTATCTTTCTCATCCTCCATTTCATAGAAACCCGAATCAGGCAGTGTTTCGAAAGCATCAGTATACAGTAACTCCATAATGATGCGGTTCGCCATCTTCATCAACAGATCCGTGAGTCGTTGTCTCTGCTCAACACTCTCATATTTCGGTTCTTTTCCTTCACCACTCATGTCCCATACCAAAGGCAACCATCTACTGGGAAGAACAGTTACCGGCCCAATGATCAACGAGGTAAGAAATCCGTCAATCATATCAATCGACATGACCTCTTCAGGGACTGCATCCGAAAAAAGAAAATCATCAAGCTCTTCAAGCTCACTGTCAGTTATGACGTTAATGCTCTTCCCTAAATAATCTTTCTTGGCCATAAAAGTGCTTGTTTATTTGAAACTTCATAAAGCTTTATATCGATGGTAAGCCGTTCGGATACTCTTGCCGGAATAAACAAGGAGCAGCGAAGCCAGGATCGTGACCACGCAGCCGATGCGAATGGCAAACCCTGTCCCGAAGTGTTCCGAAAGATAACCGATCTCAAGGTTCCCTATCGGCATGAAACCCATGAAAACCATCATATAGAGGCTCATGACCCGTCCCCGAAAACGATCGTCGACCGTACTCTGAATAGTGGCGCTCATAGTTGAAACCGCTGCAACAAGTCCAAACCCTGCGATGAAAAGAAATAAAAATGCTATCGGCAGAAGCGTTGTAAGCGTAAACCCGATCAAGGCAAGAGCAAAAAGAATATTACCGCCAGCAATAAAAACCATCCGGTCGATTTTTCTGGAATATATGGACACAACCACGGTACCAACAACGGAACCAAGGCCCGAAACACCGTAAAGATAGCCAAGACCTGAAGCTCCCATCCCGAACCTGTGTTTGGCTATAACCGGAAGCATCGTGACATAGGACCATGCAAAAATTGCAATAACAGCGATAAAAAGTACAATGGTTCGTATCAACGGATGCTCCCATGAATATTTCAACCCCTCCTTGATCGACTGCAACGGATGAATGGAAACTTTCTCACCCACCTCTTTTGGCAGATCCGTCATGGAGAGCAGGGCAAGGATAACAGCAAAAAAGCTTACTCCGTTGGCGATAAACGCCACTCCCGTACCAGTTGCTGAAATAAGAAATCCAGCAATAGCAGGCCCTATCACCCGAGAGCCATTGTAAATTGCCGAATTCATCGCAATAGCTGATGAAAGCTCCTCCCGATCAACGATTTCACTGAGAAAAGACTGCAGCGCTGGAACATTGAGCGCATTGACACACCCGAGAAGAAACGAAAGGACAATGATGATCCAAATGGTTACCGTCCCCGTCATTGCAAAAATGCCGAGAATAAACGCAAGAAGCATTGCGGATGATTGAGTCCAAAGCAGAATAGTCCGCTTCGGATAGCGATCAACAATAACCC
>Ga0194047_10002207_pt1 | contig 11287 bp, 9 predicted proteins | sample JunL225m_MetaG_2_FD_160070 | JGI IMG/M metagenome (GOLD analysis project Ga0194047, IMG submission 160070) | Anoxic zone freshwater microbial communities from boreal shield lake in IISD Experimental Lakes Area, Ontario, Canada - Jun2016-L221-5m | ecosystem: Environmental > Aquatic > Freshwater >...
GCAATGCCCGGGTGGCTGGCTCCTGCCCTGGCCGATACCAGAATGGATCCGGGCGCTTGATCGCCAGGGGCACCAGCCCAGGCAGCCGCATGGGCGTGGAAGGACGGCTGAGCACCTGGGCCAGGCCTGCGGGGCCCTGCTCCGGCCTCGGCCAGGCCATCCAGGGGAACCTGACGACCCTGTTGTCGCGCCAGCCCATCCGAGGCAGCTCATGGAGGCCCTCCTCGACCCGCTGAACAGTGAACAGCAGGTTGTCGTGCATGTGGAAGTTGCTGAGCGGTGAATCAGCCACGCTCCAGCCCAACTGATGGCCCACGAACAGGTTGTGGTCGACACGAACGCGATGGCTCGGCCCACCCAACAGCTTCAGCATAACGCCGTTGCCATGGGCAGGCTCCTGCCTGGAATGGAGAAACACGTTGCCGCTGATCCGCAACGGTCCCAGCCGGACGGGGCTGATGCCGAGGCTGTCCCAGGGATCCACAAACAGATTGTTGCGAACATCAAGATCGATGGCCGGCCCGTCGAATTCGATCCCATCATCGGTGGTGTAGGCGATCAAGTTCGCTTCGATGCGATTGTGCCCGCCGACGGGAGAAAGCTTGATGCCATCTCCAGCCTGGGTGATGATGTTGCTACGCACCAAAATGTCGCGGCCGCCCATCCAGGTAAGCGAGCAATTGGAATAGGGATAGACCTCCTTCCAGGTGAGCCAACCGTGGCGACGCCATTCGTACAGGGGGTAGCAATGGCTCAGGTTGTGTTCCACCAGCACATCCTTGACCGGACGCAGGCCCGAGGATTGTTTGATCGCCACGTCGGCACCGCTAAACAGGTTGCCCACGATCCGAACATGGCTGGTGTTCCACAGCTGGATCGCGGCCGTCACAGGGAAATCGAAGCTCAGATCACGGATCTCCACGTGAGGCGCCTCAACCCAGAGGCTGGCCACCTGGTGCCCCCCTGCGAGCAGGCGAGCCGGAACCTCCCGGTTAACCTCCAGCCGATGCTGGCTGGGGGAACTGCCATCCGGGAGGCAGAGTCGGAGCTGCTCGCCCTTGGTCATCTGAAAAGTGGGCCAGGCTCCCGGCCGCTGGCAGACGTCGTCGAACTGGGATGGCGATCCGGCCCGAAAGGCCATCACCCCATCCACGCGAAGGCCATCCACCCGCCACGGGACCCTGGTCCCAAAGGTGCGCCTCCCTAGGGGAATCCAGCGCCAGGAGCGGGTCAGCGCGGGCTCGGCGGTGCCGGAGATCAGCGCCGTGCCTGGCACTGCCGCCTTCAAGATCAGAGGCCGTCCCAGGCTTCCGGCGCGCCGCAGTCGGATGGTTTCGCGATAGACCCCTGGCCAGATCAGCACCGTTTCACCGGCGGTAGCCGTGTCCACTCCTCGCTGGATCGTTCGCACAGCCAACGCTCTTGTGCTGCCGGGCCAGACGTCGAGGCCATCAGGTGCCACATGCACCACCCCCCGCCGCAGCCATGGCGTGGGGGGCTGCAGGTAAACCAGCACTGCGGCCAAGCAGGCCGTGGCCGTTAGTGCCGATCGTGGCCGCGAGCTGCCCTGAAGCAGGGCCCTCACGCCTCAAACGGCAGGGAGCGCCGCACCACCACCGCCAGCAGCAGGCTGAGGGGGAAAATCTCGGTCAAGTTCAAGGTCAGCGAGCAAAGCAGGAACAGCCCCAGGAATGGACGCACTGTTCGATCCCGCCAGATACAGAAGAAAATCAGTCCCAGGAAGGCGCCAAGGGCAAGCAGACCCCCTTGAATCAACAGCAATGTCCACATGGAATCGGTGGAATGGAGCACCTCGGGCATCGACAGGTTGGCCGAGAGCCATGGGTTAGATGCCAATGTCTCCTCAAGTCGCAGTGCCAGCACGCCGCCGCTGCCAAGCCCGCGACCAAACAACAGTTCGGGCCAGCTGGCCGAATGCCAGGAGGCCAGCATCATGGCTCCGCGGCCAGTCAACGAATCCATCAACCCTGAACGTCCCAGCAGGTGGGGAAGACTCAGCAGCAAGGCCAGGCTGCCGCCGGCCCCCAGCAGCAAGCCGCCAACGCGGCGATACAGAAGCCTGTTCCGGAGCAGCCGCTCCAGCGAGGGCATCCCCAGAAGCAGTGCCATGGCAAACAAACCTGTACCTGAGCGGGCCAGCAGCAGTTGGGGCGGCACAGCAGCCACTAAGAGCCGGTGATGCCAACCCCTGTCAGAAAAGCCAAGGCAGAAGGCCAGCATCAGCACCATCACGACGCCGAGCGTGTTGGGCATCGTCACCAGGCCCACCATCCCTCCCGGCAGAGGCAGGCCGTGGAGCTGCGACATCCGGCTCAGGGGCAGGCCCCGCATCGATTCCAGGATTAGGACGGGCAGATGAAGCAGGATCATCGCCGCCAGACCATTGCAAAGCAGCTGCTGCCGCCGGGGGGTGAGCAGCCAGCCGACCAGGGGGACTAGGGGCACCCAAAGGATTCCCACAAGGCCGGTCAGTGCCCCGATGGCGGAAACCTTCAGCAATCCAATCACCAGAGCCACCACCATGGAGATCTGCAGCGGTAACCAGGGCACAAGCGATCGCCAGTGGGGTCGAAGCTGCCGATGGCGCAGAATCAGCTTGACGGAGAACAGCAGCATCCCCACCATAACACCGTACTTGAGCAGCTTCAGCAGCAGTTCAGCATCGCTGATCTGATAGAAACGAGCCACAGAAATAAAGTTCACCCTGCTCGGCTGCAAGGTCGATAGTGGGGAGGTTGGGCAGAAAACAGGCAGCCAGAAAGATTGGATCGAAGCGGGGCAGAAGCGGGCCACTTCCTGTTGATAGACAGCGGCATCGATCACGCCAATGCGGCGAAGAAAGAAGGGCAAGTCGTTGAGCACCCAAGCCACCACAACAGCCACCACCAGCAACAGGGCCCTCCCGTTGAGCCTGCTCTCATAGGCCATGGAGCCAGGGATCGTCGCCGGCGAAGCCGTTGGAGCAGGGGCCTGCGGCCCTTTGGAGGCTATGACGCGGGTAATGATCTTGGCGGTCCTGCTTTGCACAGTCATCCACCTCGAAAAGTAAAATCTATACGAGACAGGGGCTGGTCCCACCTGGGCAACCAGCGCCAGCCACTCTTCCGTCAAGAAAAACAGCAGGCGTGCATTGGTGCTGTTGCTTGGTGAGTGTAGGCGTGATGTTTGGTCTCATTTGAGCGTTATGGTTATTCAGTCTGCAGTGCCTGTAGTAGCGGGTCTGGTCACACGAGGGGTTGGCCCGCACTGTTATGCAGCGCAGAAGGATTAGTCGTGGTATCGTGTTAGCATGAAAAAACAACTACCGCCATTCCTCGGGTGCTAACCTTTACCACAAGTTACTCAGCTTTGCACCCAGTTCCAAGCTGGGTTATTGGACGTGATTGATCAGTGGAGGAGGTCTCAGCCCGGCCTACCGAGAAGGCTCGAAGCGGTAGCCCGCCCTGTGGGCTTAGGGATGACGAACGGACCAGCGCAGAATCGCCAAATCACCTGCAGAACGTATTGATGAAAGCCACAAAAGAAGTACCAGCTAAGACTGCGGCGATGGCAAACGACGCGGAAAATCAGATCGTCGAATTGTCCAAGCGGATTGAGTTTTATCTGACCGAGTACTCTGTTGAACTACTTGCAGGCAAAATGAGCCGCGGGGAATTCGTCGTACCGCCGTATCAGCGCGAGTTCACTTGGGAAGATGAACGCAAATCTCGTTTCATCGAATCGATGATCATTGGCCTACCAATACCATTCCTCTTCTTCTGGGAAATGCCTAATGGTAATTTGGAGATCGTTGATGGCTCGCAGCGACTTCGTTCAATACAAGAGTTTATTTTAGGTGACTTTAGGCTTGGGGAGCTTGAGGGCTTAACGTTGCTGTCAGGGTTTAAGTTTTCAGATTTGCCCGAGTCTAGGCAGCGGAAAATCAATAATCGATCCATTCGGGGCATCGTGCTAAGTGAGCATGCTGACGAGCAAGCTCGCTTTGACATGTTTGAGCGGATTAACACAGGAAGCAAGATTGCAAATAAAGCTGAAGTAAGGCGTGGCGCGCTGATTGGTCCGTTTATGAGCTTGATCGTGGAACTCTCGGAGTTAGAACTATTCACAAATCTTGCGCCGGTACCCAAGCGGGAAATGAAGGAGCGAGGGCGCGAGGAGCTAGTTACCCGCTTCTTTGCTTATGCTGACGGGCTCGAAGGCTACAGGGATAGGCCTTCGGAGTTCCTTTTTAACTACGTTAAGGAAATGAACGCAAAGTCGACTGTAGACCCTATGCTCATTTCTGGATATCGTACGCGATTCGTTAACACGATGATGTTTGTCCAGGATGTATTTCCAGATGGGTTCAAAAGTCACCTAGGGGTATCGCCACACCACGGGCGCGTTTCGAAGCGATAGCGGTTGGCGCTCGCCAGGCTCTCGATGCAAACCCAGCTCTCGTCCCGGCAAATGTACCGCCGGTCGAGAATTGGCTCCATGGAACGGAATTTGGCTCAGTTGTTGGCTCTGATGGCGCGAACGCCATCTCAAAATTGCGTCATAGGACAAATTACGTTCGCGATCGACTACTTGGTTCTCACGATGGCTGAACTAATTGATGCATTCAATGAACGCCTAGCGGAGGTTGAGTCCTACCTCGATATGCTCAGAATTTTGGAGCAGATGGCACAGAATGGTCCTCCCAAGTTCGAAGGTGCGAATCAATCTATTTCCGTTCAGCAACAAAAGATTCTGTACTCCAGTGTCTACCTTCAGCTTTATAATCTTGTCGAATCGACAATGACGCATTGCGTTGATGCAATATCTATTGCCGCAACAATCGATTCTGGCAGGCAGGCAAAAGATCTAAGTCTTCAGTTACGCAGGGAGTGGGTTAGATATATTACCAAGACTCATTTAGATCTCACTCCGGATAATCGCCTCGCTTGTGCACTTGAATTGTGCCAACACCTAGTCTCGGAGCTACCGATCAGCAGCTTCTCGATAGAGATGGGCGGGGGCGGCAACTGGGATGATATCGCGATAGAAAAAATCAGCAATCGACTTGGTCTCAATCTACAGGTGAGCCAGCCTGTTAAAAGCAATATCAAGCGCCGGCTCAAAGACGATCTTGGCCCCCTAGGTCTTGTCAAAAAATTTCGCAACCAATTGGCGCATGGTTCGATCTCTTTTAGTGAGTGCGCCGGGGAAGTTAATGTCGCTTGGTTGGTTGACATAAAGGATAAGACGGCATGTTACCTGCGCGAGGTTGTTACGTGCTTCGATAACTATATCGAAATGTACGAATACCTTCATCCTGAAAGGCGACCAGCATGAAGGGGATGTCAAATGCCACAGGTGCACCACAGATCACTGCTGTAGACCTCTTTTGCGGCGCAGGAGGGCTCACGCACGGCTTATTAAGGGGCGGCATCAAGGTGGTAGCTGGTGTCGATATAGATCCCTCTTGCCGCTTTCCATTCGAAGCTAATAACTCCGCTGCGTTTATTGAGCGGGACATTGCTGACCTAAAGGCCGACGATCTTGAGTCATTTTACGAGAGTGGTGGCCTGCGCCTGCTTGCAGGTTGTGCCCCGTGCCAGCCTTTCTCATCGTATAGTCGCTGCCGCAGAAACCGCGAGTACGACACGCAGTGGTCGCTCGTTTCGGCGTACGGTCGGCTGGTTCGTCGGGCCAAGCCAGATCTTGTGACAATGGAGAACGTACCTCAGTTGCTTGATCACCGTGTTTTTGATGAGTTTTTAGCTAGCCTTACAGGCTACAAGAAGTGGTGGGCTATAGTCGAGTGCTCAAAACTTGGTGTGCCTCAGACTCGCAAAAGGCTGGTTTTACTTGCTTCGAGGCTCGGGGATAAGTACCTTTCAATAGATACCATTCGTGGTTCACCGACCACCGTAAGAGACGCTATCGCTGACATGCCGCGACTGAATGCTGGCGAATGTGATCCGACGGATGCGCTGCATTGCTCGTCCAAACTAAGCGACTTGAACCTCAGAAGAATTAGGCATTCGGCCCCAGGCGGCACATGGCGAGACTGGCCGCCAGAGTTGCAAGCTACGTGTCATCAACGGCACAGCGGTAGTACTTATCCAAGTGTGTACGGCCGCATGGAATGGGACAGCGCAGGACCTACGATCACAACTCAATCATTTGGATACGGAAACGGACGATTCGGCCATCCTGAGCAGGATCGGGCAATTTCGCTTCGTGAAGCCGCCCTCTTGCAGACGTTTCCTCGTGACTACAAGTTCGCGCCCCAGGGAAGTTCAATTAAGTTCAGCAAACTAGGCCGATTGATTGGAAATGCGGTGCCAGTCCGATTAGGGGAGGTGATTGCTGAGAGGCTCGTGGCTCACGCAAGGGCGTATTCATAGATACAGGCGGTTGAGCAGGTTGAGCGTGGACTGTGATGCTCAATGATGTCACCAGGGTGCAGGAAAGGAGTTGCGGGGCGATGCAGTAGAGATTTTATTCTCAATGACAATCTTTGTTTATTGATTCGAAAAGCTCCGTTTGAAGTGTTGAATATAGTTATTGCCAGTACGCTTCCGATCTAGGCTCAATCAGTCGACCAGAAGCGAAGCTAGAAATAGATACTGTTACACACAGCTGCCAAGCGGTGCTCTCTTCTCGTTATCGCGCTGAACAACCCAGCTTCATGTCTCCGGCTGCAATCAATCTCGCCTCAATCGCAGCCACAACATTGGCTGCGCCATCTTCGTTGTCAAGCATCTGATGCAGCTCCTGAGTCCGAATGCGAAAGCTGGGGTTGTCGGCAATGGCCCCCATGCTGAGCGCCAGGGTCTCGGCGCTCAAGATTGCAGCCGATGGGTTTCTGGGCTAACACCAAGCCGCTCCAGGGTTCGGCCCCAGGCGGGCTGATCTGCGAAGAAGGCCACCACCGTCGAGGGCAGGCCACGGCGCAGGCTGGTGGCGGTGGTGCCGCCGCCGCCGTGGTGAATCGCTCCCTTTAGGTCCGGGGAAAGCCAACCGTGCGAGCATTCCTCCGGAACCGGCGTACTACAAAGCGGTGAGGGCGGTCTTGTGTTTTGGCCGCACTACGATAAACTTTTTCGTGCACATCAGCAACCTAGGCGATCGCCGGGCCGTCAACCAGGCCGACATTAAGTAGAACTTTATCAAGATCAACGGCGATTACAACATCCCACCCCTGCTTACGAAGGCCGCCGAGCTGGTCGGGGCCACATGCGTGTACTCACGCTTCGTTTAATTAAGCCGATCTTTCTGGATCACATGTTCTCGACAGAGGTCGTTTGAATGACTGCCAAGACCCCACCCAATAGAACCAACCGAATTCGCTCGATCAGCATTGAAGGCTTTCGCAGCCTGAAGAGTATTGAGAACCTGGAGCTGCCGCAACTGACGGTGCTCATTGGTGCGAATGGCTCGGGAAAGTCAACCCTGATCCGCTTTTTCGAGATGTTGAGCTGGATGCTCAAGTCCAAGAACCTACAGGAGTTTGTGCTTCGCCACGGTGGTGGAGACGATCAATTCTTCATGGGTGCTCGACAGACGCCGCGCATCCATGCCGAGCTTTGCCTAGATACCGAAAAGGGCCAGAACGACTATCGGTTTGACCTGATCCACCTATCAGCCGGCGATACGGTCATGGTGATGAACGAGGCCTATCGATACTCTGCCAACGATATCTCTACAAAGGCAGGTTGGACCCAAGTTGATGCGCCTGGAAAGGAGACCAGCCTTCTGGACCAAAAGAATAAGACCGCCAAAACTATTGTTGCCCTGCTGCGGCAGTGCTCCACCTACCAGTTTCATGACACTTCGGTGAATGCGGCCATCCACAATCGCTGGGATGCCACCGAGTCGTTCAGGCTGCGCTCTGACGGCGGCAACCTCGCGGCGGTGCTGCTGGACCTTCGCAACACCGACGGCAAGCGCTATGAGCTGATCGTTAGGCAGATTTGCCGGGTGCTGCCGGTGTTCAAAGACTTCGTTCTGGAAGAGGAGGCTGGCAAGGTGCTACTGCGCTGGGTGGGTCGGCAAAGCGACAAGGTTTTCGGCTCGCATCTCACCTCGGATGGATCACTGCGCCTGTTTTGCTTGCTGACGCTGCTGAACCTGCCGCCCGACCGGCTACCGGATGTGATGTTCTTCGACGAGCCCGAACTGGGTCTGCACCCGCATGCCATCACCTTGGTGGCCGAGATGTTCAAGCGCTTGTCGATGAAGCGACAGATATTCATCGCTACCCAGTCTCCCTACCTGGTGGACTGTTTTGAGTTGGAAAATATCATTGTTGCCAGCGCGAGCGATGGCGAGACGGTATTGCACAATCTACCGCGCGCCCACTATCAGCGGTGGCTGGACGAGGAATATCAGCTCTCAGACATTTGGCTACAGCAAGCCACGGGTGGAGTTGCGTGGCTTGGTGATCTCCAGCCGGTCAAAAGCGACAGTGCAGCAGGTGGAGAACAGCCCAAATGATCAGGGTCTGCATCATCTGTGAAGGGTCCACCGAGGTTGAATTTGTCAACCGCTGCCTGGAGCCCTACCTGCGGCCCAGTGGAATCAGCGCTTATGGCACTATTTTGAGCGCCAAGTTGAAACGCCATCGTGGCGGGCGTGTCACTGTAGATCGACTGGCCACAAAGATTTCGCTCCACTACCGCGAAGCCGACAGGGTCACAACCTTGGTGGATTTCTATGGCTTTCAAGATCGAGGGGGTCGTAGCCGTGCCGAACTGGAGGCCGACATCCTTGCAGGTGCAGCTCGTGTCACCACGGGGTACGACGCGCGCTTCGTATTGCCCTATGTGCAGATGTACGAGTTCGAGGGGCTACTCTTTACCGACCCCCAGGCATTTGAGTGGGTGGAGGATGGCTGGAATGACCACACAAAGCGGATATTGGAAGCTGTGACCCAAGAATTTTCTAGCCCGGAAAAGATCAACGACAGTCGGGAGACGGCGCCTTCCAAGCGCATCGCGCGTATCTTCGGAGGGGTCTATTCCAAGACGGAGCATGGTCCATTAATCGCCGAATCTATTGGCATGAATGCCATCCGTGACAAGTGCCCGGCTTTCAGCGAGTGGGTGGGCAAGCTACAAGCCTGGGGAGGCACAGGCTGACAAGGCTACGAAAAGCATTCAGTCTTGAATTTCACATCTTCGCCTAGCATGTCTGGGATAGCTCGCTGCTGCACGTACGGCAGACAATAAGATTAGTCAAAAGGAATAGCAGAAGATCAAGATCGGTCATGGCCTTCAACACGAATAGCGTCAGATCTTGCCATATCCAATCAGGAGCCCAATCAGGGCGGCACAGAAAGCTCGACAAAGCATTTACACATCAGCCAAAAGCGATTGCGCAGGTCAGAACAGCCACCAAGCCTATGTAGAGATTTTGAGAGCTAGCTACACTAAAAAAGAAGAAAAGCATAACTTTCTCGAAGATTTTCCCACTCCACAGGAATCGGCCATCCTCATCGAGCCATCATGCCCTATTACAACTTAGCACCACAGGCGATATCGGGACATGTAGCCACCCGTGCAACCTGGGCAGCGCGAGGGCCAGAGAGCCGGCAAGCAGCACCCACCAACCAAGAACCGACAGCGCTGCATCCCCGCAGCAATATGCTGTGGCAATGTAGCGACACGAGGAATTATTTCAAATTTCTTCGCTTTCGCTTTACTGTTTTTTTAAGCCATGGCTATCGTTAACGGTAGATCCAGCTCTGATGTAATTACACCCGTTTTTACCTCGATTGGGGTAAGTGGCCAACCAACCGCCGTATCAGACCAAATCGATGCAGGTGCCGGGGACGACTTTATCTCGGGTGGCGCTGGCAATGACAGTATCAATGGAGGGTCTGGTATCGATACTGTTGCTTATTCAGATGCAAGTGCTGGTATCGATGTCTCCTTGGCCACCGGCTTGGTTTCAGGTGGGGCCGGTAACGACACACTAAGTTCCATAGAAAATGCTATAGGCAGCGGTTTTGCTGGCACGATCACCGGCAGCAGTGGCTCCAACAGCCTCCGAGGTGATGGCGGTAATGACACCTTTATTGGTACAGCTGGCAACGACACCCTCAACGGTGGTGCCGGCAGCGATGATGCCGCCAACTACAGCCTGATCGGAGCCGCGGTCACCCTCAGTGCCCAGGGTGTTCTCAACAAAGGTACAGCCTTAGGCACCGATACCCTGATCGGCATTGAAAGAATCATCGGCAGCAATCTGCTTGGAGATACCGTCGATCTCAGCGGCGCCATCGCTCCAGCAACCAGCACCACCGCCAATCTCACCAGCGGCTTGATCAGCATCAATGGAGCCAGCGGGGTGCTGCTCATTAACGGCACTCCCCTGAGTTTCAGCGTCAGCCAGTTTGAAAATGTCACCGGCAGCAGCTTGGCTGACACGATCACCGGCAATAGAGGTAACAACATCCTGCTCGGCGGCATTGGCAACGACATCCTGAATGGTGGCGCCGGCAACGACACCCTCAACGGTGGCGCCGACATCGATACAGCCAGCTACACCGACGCCGCAGCTGGCGTCACCGTGTCGCTGACCGCAGGCACAGCATCCGGTGGCGCCGGCTCCGATACATTGATCGCCATCGAAAATGTCACCGGCACTAATTTCGCCGACACGATCACTGGCAGCAGTGGCTTCAATATTCTCAGCGGTGGCGATGGCAATGATTTCATCTCGGGTGGACTTGGGAGCGATTTCATCACAGGCAATACCGGCAAGGACACCCTCTTGGGAGGAGCGGACAACGATATTGACACATTTGCCTTTACCTCCTTCTCCGATTCCCTGCTTGCCAATTTTGATACTATTGGCGACTTTACCGGATTCGACATCATCGACAGGCCGGGTCAGCTTGCTGCAAGCCTTAACACCTCCAACGGCATTGCGGCAGGATTGCTGGCCTCGCAGGTAAGCGCCATTCTGAACAACTTCTCGTTCACCGCCAACAGCACCAGGGCCTTTACAGCCATCGGTTTCTCAGGGACTTTTGTGGCCTTCAATGATGGCGCAGCAGGTTTCAATGAATTCAGCGACAGCATCGTTCATCGTCCCTCCTTCATCCTGGGTGGGACGAACACAATCGCCATCGTTTAGGAACTAGTTGAAAGCATCCCCACCACACCTAGGAGTTTGTTGCCGATAGAGCCGCAGCAGGCTTCCTGAGACGGCGATCGCTATCTGCAAGTCGGACGCGTGCGACTTCCACTCTTGCTGTGGCTGGCGATGAATGGTCAGTGATCAGCTCTGG
>Ga0194047_10002208_pt1 | contig 11278 bp, 11 predicted proteins | sample JunL225m_MetaG_2_FD_160070 | JGI IMG/M metagenome (GOLD analysis project Ga0194047, IMG submission 160070) | Anoxic zone freshwater microbial communities from boreal shield lake in IISD Experimental Lakes Area, Ontario, Canada - Jun2016-L221-5m | ecosystem: Environmental > Aquatic > Freshwater...
GTGTTGATGTGAGTGGATTGGTGAATGGGATGTATTTTGTGGAGGTGATGTGTGAGAATAAGATATATAATGCGAAATTTATAAAACAGTAAGGGAAAGAAATTAAAGATTGAAACCTCCAAACTCGAGAGAATGAGTTTGGAGGTTTTTTTATGTGCCTACTTAAAGGTAATGAGAAGTGATGCGCTGACTAACTGCGCCTGACCCGCGCGAAGTATCCTTTTTTTTGGTTCGATATGAAGAGAGGGAAATGGCCCTTCGACAAGCTCAGGGTGACGAGAGGGTTCATGTAGACGAGAAAAAAAGATACCGCGTGTGGGCAGGTGGACAGGAAATGACGAAGAGGGCACTTGCTCGCCCAAATTAGTTGTTAGTTGTTAGTTGTTGGTTGTTGGGAAAAAACAATGGAACAAAATTAGATTTGAGTATTGAGACTGCGGGAATGGAAAGATGAAAGTTGATGAAAAGTTGATTAAAGGCTGATTAATATCATAGTTTATGGCGTGAGGTATAAATAGTTTTGTTCAATCTTTTACGAAATACGAATTTTAGGAATGAAAGACATAGCTATAATAGGAATTGGAGTTACCAAGTTTGGTGAATTATTTCATCAGAGTTATGATGATTTGGTAAGAGATGCGGCTATGCAGGCGGTGAAGGATGCTGATGTTAAGCTGGATGAAATAGGTGCTGCCTGGCTATCGACAGCATTTCCGGAGATTGGTGTTTTTAAGGGAAGGAGCGGAATGGATTTGAGTGAGCCGCTTGGGTTGTATGATATTCCTGTAACTCGGGTATCGAACTTTTGTGCTTCGGGTGCTGATGCGATACGTAATGCTGTGAATTCGCTGCGTGCGGGAGAATGTGATATGGCAATGGCTGTGGGTGTAGAAAAATTGCGAGACAGACAACCACAGGATTCGATAGTAAAAATGATGGTGGAATACGGACATCCGTATTTGCAAAAAGGATTTACTGCTGCAGGAACATTTGCGGTGTATGCTAACCGCATGATGAAAGAATTTGGAATAACACGGGAGGACATATCGAACGTATCGGTAAAAAATCATTTTCATGGTTCGTTGAATGAAAAAGCTTTTTACCGCAAACCTTGTACGCTGGATGAAGTAATGAAATCGCAGATGGTAGCCAATCCGCTAACGGTGTTGGATAGCTGTCCGACAACGGATGGGGCAGCATGCGTAATAATGGTGAGGGCTGAAGATGTGGATAAGAAAAAACATAATCCAATATTTATAAAAGGTCTTGGCCTTTCGGTTTCGACCGGATGGGATTTACCTTTTTTCGATCCGAATCATGATTTCCTTTCGTTTGAAGCTACACGACAAGCTGCTAAGACTGCTTATAAACAAGCAGGAATAACGAATCCGATTGAAGAAATTGATTTGGTAGAAGTACACGATTGTTTTTCGATAGTAGAATTAATTACCTACGAAGATTTGGGATTGTGTAAACAAGGAGAGTCGAAAGATTTGATACGCGGAAAAGAAACACAACTGGGAGGAAAAATTCCGGTGAATGTAAGCGGTGGTTTATTATCGTGCGGACATCCGGTAGGAGCAACCGGAATAAGAATGGTGGTAGAAGTGTCGAATCACTTGAGAAGTAATGCTGGTGAGCGACAAGTAAAAAATGCAAAACGAGGACTGACTCATAATATAGGTGGGCCGGGTGCTATTGCATCCGTAATCATATTAGAAAATTAACAGTTTAAAAATAAATAATTATGGCAACAGTAAAAGGTGAAATAGTGGTGAACACGGAAAGGTGTAAAGGCTGCGAATTGTGTGTACCGGTGTGCAAAGAAAAAACAATTGCAATGTCGGGGAATTTAAACAGCAAAGGATATCACTTTGCGACAAGTACAAATGACGACTGCAATGGGTGCACCAACTGCGCTATCGTATGTCCGGATGGGGCAATAACGGTGTACAGAGTGAAATTAAAAGAAGAGAAAATAAATTAATACAAAATAAACATGAAGGATATCAGATTAATGAAAGGTAACGAAGCCATTGCCGAAGGCGTGATTCGTGCCGGATGTGACGGTTATTTCGGTTATCCCATTACTCCACAATCGGAAGTATTGGAATACTTAATGGCCACCAAAACAAAGGAACGAACAGGAATGATAACCATGCAAGCCGAAAGCGAAATTGCATCTATACACATGGTGTATGGAGGTGCTGCTGCTGGAAAACGCGTGATGACATCATCTTCGAGCCCAGGTATTAGTTTAATGCAGGAAGGAATTTCGTTTATGGCGGGAACTGAATTGCCATGTTTACTTTTGAATGTGGTTAGAGGAGGGCCGGGATTAGGAACTATTCAACCATCGCAGTCGGATTATTTTCAGGCGGTGAAAGGGGGAGGACATGGGGACTATAAAATGATAGTGCTTGCTCCTGCTTCTGTTCAGGAAATGTATGACTTTGCAAAATTAGGTTTCGAACTTGCTTTCAAACACCGTATACAAGTGATGGTTTTATCTGACGGAGCAATTGGTCAGATGATGGAGAAAGTGGAATTGGATGAACAAGTTCCTCGCTGGACAGATGCTGAAATTGTAAAAATGCATCCTTGGGCTACTACCGGAAAAACGCCTGACAGGGAGCGAAACATTATTACTTCGCTTGATTTGAATCCGGTGAAACAAGAAATCATTAACATCAATCTTCAAAAGAAATTTAAACACATTGAAGAAACCGAAGTTCGTTTTGAGCGCATTATGTGTGATGATGCCGAATACTTATTTGTTGCATACGGTTCGAGTGCTCGTATTTGCCAAAAAGCAGTGATGCTGGGCAGAGAACGTGGAATAAAAGTTGGTTTGCTTCGTCCTATCACTTTGTTTCCTTACCCTACACATGAATTAGCAAAACTTGCTAAACAGGTAAAAGGAATGCTTTCGGTAGAAATGAGTGCAGGACAAATGGTGGAAGATGTAAGACTTTCGGTAAACGGTGCTGTTCCGGTGGAACACTACGGACGCTTAGGAGGAATTATGCCTGCACCGGATGAAGTATTAAATGTTCTTGAAAATAAATTTATAAAAAATAAAAATTATGAGCTACATACCCACTAGAGAAGAAATAATAGAAGACCACGACAATGTGGTTTATGAGAGAACCTGTTTATTAACCGACAATGCGCTTTCGTATTGCCCGGGATGCGGACATGGCACTGCTCATCGTTTGATTATGGAAGTGATTGAAGAAATGAATTTGCAGGCCGACACCATTGGTGTGGCTCCTGTGGGTTGTTCGGTGCTGGCTTATGACTTTATGAATATTGACATGCAACAGGCAGCACACGGTAGAGCTCCTGCTGTAGCAACTGGCATCAAAAGACTTTATCCAAATAAATTTGTATTTACTTACCAAGGCGATGGAGACCTTGCTGCTATTGGCACAGGAGAAACTTTGCATGCTTGCAACCGAGGAGAAAACATTACTGTATTTTTTGTAAACAATGGAATATACGGTATGACCGGAGGACAAATGGCTCCTACGACATTGCCGAATATGAAAACCGCTACTTCGCCTTTTGGACGGGATACTGAATCGATGGGACACCCACTGAAAATAACTGAACTAGTGTCTCACTTGCCGGGAACTTATTTTGTATCGCGCCAATCGGTGCACACACCGGCCAATGTGCGTAAAGCAAAGAAGGCAATTGAAAAAGCTATTCAATATCAGAAACTGAATAAGGGTTTGTGCTTTGTAGAAATTGTTTCGAATTGCAACTCGGGATGGAAAATGACTCCATTGGAATCGAACAAATGGATGGAGGAAAATATGTTTCCGTTTTATCCTTTAGGGGATATTAAGGTTCCGAAATAGAAAGCACCTCTCCCCTTACTCCCCTCTCCAAATGGAGAGGGGGGAGGAGGTGAGAAACTTAAAAAAGCCTCTCCCCTTAATCCCCTCTCCAAATGGAGAGGGGGGAGGAGGTGAGAAACTTAAAGACCTCACCCCTTAATCCCCTCTCCACAAGAGAGGGGGTGGCAAGTGAGAAACTTAAAGGGATAGAGTGAAAAAGGATTGTTTTTAATAAAGAATTTTCAAATTTTAAAAATATAATAAAATGACAGAAGAAATAATTATTGCCGGATTTGGAGGACAAGGTGTTTTATCGATGGGAAAAATCCTTGCGTATGCAGGCATGATGCAAAATAAAGAAGTAAGCTGGTTTCCTTCGTATGGACCGGAAATGCGCGGAGGTACAGCGAATGTAACGGTTATCATCAGCGATGAGCGTATCAGTAGTCCGATATTAAATAAATTCGATACTGCCATTATTCTTAATCAGCAATCGATGGATAAGTTTGAGAACTCTGTAAAAAAAGGTGGTGTATTGATTTACGACCCGAACGGAATTGTTCGTCACCCCGAAAGAACAGATATCAACATTTACACGATTGATGCGGCTGATGAGGCAGCCAAGTTGGGTTTAAAAAAAGTGTTCAACATGATTGTGCTTGGAGCTTTCCTTAAACTGAAACCATTGATTGAACCTGAATACATGCGTAAAGGATTAGAAAAATCGTTGCCGCTGCGCCATCATGGTATGATTCCGGAAAATGAAAAAGCAATTGAACTGGGAAAAAGCAAGGTGCATGAGATGCTGGTGTTGAACTAGATCACCTCTCCCCTTAATCCCCTCTCCACAAGAGAGGGGGTAGCTGGTGAATTACTTGAAAAAACAAAAAGCCCTACTACACGATACAAGTGCGGGGTTGTTTGGTGAAATATTTAAAAGAAAATAAAAAAATGAAAGTACTATTAGCAAAACCAGGCCTTGACGGGCACGATGTAGGGGTTAAAGTGTTAGCTCATGGATTGATTGAAGCGGGATTTCAGGTGGTGTACACAGGTCTTCGGAAATCGATTGAGGAGATTGTGGATATGGCTGTAGCCAACAAGGCAGATATTATCGGAATGTCTATTTTATCGGGGACACATCTGGTGCTGGCTAATAAAATGAAGGAGGTACTGGATGAACGGAAACTGAACATTCCATGGTTTGTAGGTGGTAATATACCTGCCAAGGATATTGAGGAACTGAAACGAATTGGTGCTTCGCAGGCATTTGCTACCGGAAGTAAAGTGAGGGATGTGGTAAAGTATTTTAATAAAATTAAGGTCTCTGCAAATTTTTTTTAATAATAAAACATGGACGATACAAAAACAAAAACCGCAAAAGGAAAAACGGCAAAGGAACTAAATGTGAAACCTGTTTATCTGGAATCGGGGTTGGAGGTGAACCCAGTGTACACGGCTGATGATACGAAGAATTCGGGGATAGAAAAGGAGATGCCGGGGGAATATCCATTTACGAGAGGGATACACCCAACGATGTATAGGAATAAACCATTTACAATACGGCAATATGCGGGGTTTGCTTCGCCTGAAGAAACAAATGAGCGATTTCAGTTTTTGATAGAAAATGGACAAACAGGATTGAATGTGGCGTTTGACTTGCCGACTCAATGCGGGCTGGATTCGGACGATGCGAGGGCTTTTGGAGAAGTGGGCAGAGTGGGGATGTCGATAGATACGCTGGCTGATTTTGAGATTGCATTTAAGAATATTGATTTGGATAAGATAACGGTATCGCTTACGATAAACGGTACTGCAATAATTCTGATCGCGATGTACATTGCGATGGCAGAGAAAGCGGGTTATGATATTTCGAAGTTGAGAGGGACTGCGCAGAATGATATACTGAAAGAATTTATTGGAAGAGGTACGTGGATTTTTCCAGTGGATAAATCGGTGAAACTGGTTGTAGATACTATAGAGTATTGCGCTCATCATGTGCCGAAATATAGTCCGGTGAGTGTGTGCGGCTATCATATACGCGAAAGCGGTGCTAACCCGATACAGGAAATGGCTTATGCTTTTTGTATTGCAAAAGCTTATACTGACGGTGCTTTGGAAAGAGGAATAACGATAGATGATTTTGCATCGCGGTTGTCGTTCAACTTTGATATTTACGGAAACTTGTTTGAGCAAGTGGCTAAGTTCAGAGGGGGAAGAAGGTTGTGGGCAAAAATAATTCGTGAAGAATATCATGCGAAAAAAGATAGCTCGTGCTGGTTGCGCATGATTGCAGGTGGTGGCGGAGGAGGATTGACCAAAGAGCAGCCTGAAAATAATATTGTGAGAAGTGCGTATTATGCTTTGATCAGTGCATTGTCGGGTACACAAACGATGGCGCTGTGCAGCTATGATGAAGCGTACACAATACCTACCGAACATTCGGCAGAGATATCGTTGCGCACGATGCAGATTATGATTCATGAAATGGGAATATGCGATACGGTGGACCCATTAGGTGGTTCGTATTATGTGGAAGCATTGACAGACAAATTTGAGGAGGAAATAAAAAGAGAAATGAAAACGGTGGAGAAATGGGATGGGATAGTGAATGCTGTGGCTACCGGAAAAATTCAGGAGTCGGTTTCGAAACAGGCATACGCAAGGGAAATGGGAATGCAAACTGGGAAAGTGCCTAAGGTGGGAGTAAATATTTTTACGAGAGAAGAAGAATCGAAAGATGTGGAGTTTCATCCGTACGACCCGAAAGGAGCGGATGTTCAGATAGAGAAATTGAAAAAAATAAAAGCAGGAAGAAATAACGAAAAAGTAAAATTGTGTTTGGCACAAGTAAAGCAAGATGCAACAGACAATAAAAATTTGATGCCTTCGATAATTGCAGCGGTGAAAGAATATTGCACTGTGGGTGAAATAGTGACTGCAATGAAAGATGTGTACGGAGAGTTTAAGGAGCCAATCTTCTTTTAGAGCTTTACGAAATACGAATCTTACGAATTTACGAATAGTTGGATTTTACAAAATACTTGACTTTACGAAATACGAATTGTACGAATATACGAATAGTTGGATTTTACAAAATACTTGACTTTACGAAACACGAATTGTACGAATATACGAATAGTTGGATTTTACAAAATACTTGACTTTACGAAATACGAATTGTACGAATATACGAATAGTTGGATTTTACAAAATACTTGACTTTACGAAATACGAATTGTACGAATATACGAATAGAGGAACTTTACCAAATACGGGACTTTACGAAATAGGAATTGTAAGAATTTACGAATATTGAAAGTGATGACAAACTCAAAATTAAGAAGGGAAGATTTAGTTTATCCTGAATTATGCTTTAAGATTGTTGGGGTTTTGTTTGAAGTGTATAATGAGCTTGGATATGGGCATAGTGAGAAGGTATATCAAAAAGCAGTTGCAATAGCTTTAAAAAATGCAGGATTAAAATTTACGGAACAGAAATATTATCCTTTGATGTTTCAAGGAGAAAAAATTGGAAGTGGATACTTTGATTTTATTGTAGAAGAAATAATTGTTTTGGAATTAAAAAAAGGAGACAGATTTGTGAAGGCACATATTGACCAAGTGAATGAGTATTTAGTTTCGAATAAGTTAAAGCTTGGCATTCTTGCCTATTTTGCTCCGCGAAACCTGCATTACAAAAGAATAGTAAACATTGAAGGAGTAGCCAATTCGTAAATTCGTAAGATTCGTATTTCGTAAAAGATGATTGACAAAAAGAGAATAACGGTTTTAAGTTTGGAACAAGCATTGGCTTTACCCTTTGCTACTGAACGGATGGTGCATCAGGGATGGCGGGTGATACGACTGGAAACACCTGCGGAAGAAGGAGGAGGAAATGCCGGAGACCCGAATCGTTATATAGGTGCTGACTCGGGGTTTCACGATTTACATTCGTACTATATTGCTCCCAACATTGGCAAAGAAGCCATCACCATTAATTTAAAAAAGAAAGAAGGACAGGAACTTTTATTGAAAATAATAAAGGAACTAAAGGTGGATGTGTTTATGTGTAATACATTGCCGAAACGATACAAACAACTGGGAATTGACTTTGAGACATTGAAACAAGCCAATCCTGAACTTATCTGGTGCAGTATATCCGCTATGGGACCTGATTATCCTAACAGTGCCGGTTACGACCCGGCATTGCAGGCATTGATGGGTTATACCTATCTGACAGGAGAACCCAGCGGGAAGCCTGTTCCGTGCGGCATTCCGATTATTGATTTGAAAGCAGGTGATGAAGCATTTATGCAAGTGTTGCTGGCTATGCTTGAAAAGAAACCGGGAGGAAAAGAAATTTTTATTTCGATGGCGCAATGTGCGGCAAGTTGGTTGATTACTGCTTTGCCTCAATTGGAATTTGTGGAACGGGATGCAGATTTATTTACAAGAAGTGGTAACGAACACCGAAGTTTTATTCCTTGCAATGTATATCCTACAAAAGATGGAATGGTGTATCTGGCTATTGGCAACGATTTGCAATGGGCTAAATTTTGTTCGTTGGCAGGATTTGAAAGATTGGGTAATGCAGAACGCAAAACCAATATGGGAAGGATGAAGGAAAAAGAATCAATCTATGAAGAGATTGGAAGCCTGACTGCGAATTATACTACAAAAGAATTTACCACATTATGTTTGAGTATAAACCTTTCGGTGTCGCCTGTAAACTCGATTAAGGATGTTGCCTCCTTAGATTTTATTTCGAAAGAAATGCTGAAAACAAAAATGCCGAATGGAAAAACGGTTTCGTTGTTTCCTTCGTCAATGGCAACTGATTATTTGAAATCGAAAGACAATATGCTGAGTTGCGCACCCAGATTGGGAGAACAAAATGGCAAGGTGCTGTCGGAAGCAGGATTTTCGGAAGAGGAGCAGGCAAAACTAGTAGAGACACAAGTGATATAAAAGGGATTTACGAAAGGGGAAAGAAGGATTTAGGATTTGGAGATTTAGGATTAACTTTACGAAATACGAATTGAACGAATATACGAATAATGAGATGTGAGAGAAAAAAGGAGGCCCCGAGAGGGGCTTTTTTGGTTTTATACTATAATATATGTGTGGGATATGAGAGGGGGAATTTGTTAAGTGATTTGATTTGTGTGTATTAGGTGTTAAAACGTTAGATTTTTGGTTGATTTTTGGCAAATCGAGAGGCAAAACACGAACATCTGGAGGCAAAACACGAACATCAGCAAGCAAAACATGAACATCAGGAGGGAAAACATGAACATCAGGAGAGAAAACACGAACATCAGGAGGGAAAACACGGACATCAGGAGGCATAACACGGACATCAGGAGGCAAAACACGAACATCAGGAAGCAAAACACGGACATCAGGAGGCAAAACTCGGACATCAGCAAGCAAAACATGAACATGAGGAGGGAAAACATGGGCATGAGGAGAGGGAGGGTTGGAAGCTGTTGTTGAAAAAAAAATTTAGGGTAGAAAGGACGATAAAGACAATAAGGAGCAAAAGGGTATGACAAAAGTCATTTTTTAGTTGATTAAAACTTTTTTACTTCGCATTGTAAAAAAATTAATAACCAAATAAATTTAATTAAAAATGACAAATACAGAACAAGCAAAAATGACCATGATTGCAGCTGTGAAGGCTGAATTGGTGACAAGTGCCGGGGCTTATACTGGCAATCAGGATTACATTGACGAGGTGGCATTATTTAATATTAATGCCCAAAAGAACAGCGATGCGGCAACGGCTGCGCATGTGGACAATAGCGGATACAGTGCAGATAAGTTGACGGCTAAAATAGCTTTGACAGCTATGGCAAGCAATTACTCTGGAAAGGCTTATGTGAAATTTACTAATCTTAATAACTCTACTTTGGCGTCTCAGTTGCATATTGAGCCAAGTGATTATTTACACGCTTCGGACAGCCAATGTGCGAAACTGGCACAAGAGGGGCACGATTTGATGAATACAAATATTGGGTTGTTGACACCAAACACAATAACTGCGGCTATGTTGACTAATTTGCAAGGTAAGATTGATGCTTTTAAACAGATACAGGGTAGTAGCGATACGGTACATGCTGTTTCGCCTGATATGACTAGGAAATTTAAGGATAGTTTTAAGCCTGTGATGATAAATGTTGACCATTTGAAATTGTTAACAAGGGATTATGAATTGAGTAACCCGAAGTTTTATGCAAGGATAATGGCGAGTATGGTGATACCGACAATAAATGTACATCATACGAATGTGGAGGTACATGCTACTGCTAAAAGTACTGGAAAACCTGTGGAAAATGCAGAGTTTAGTTTGACGAAGGCTAACAAAAGCGGAATAACTGACTTTGATGGAAATGCTGAAATAGAGCATGTGAAAAACGGACCTGATACGTTGACTGGCAAAATAAATGGGGCTGTGGTTTATACTGCTCATATTAAGATTAAGAAGGGAACTCTGAACCATTATGATGTGGTGATTGATTCGTTATAATGACCTCACCCCTTAATCCCCTCTCCAAAGGAGAGGGGGTAGGAGTTTAAAAATCCTGCTCTGAAAAGGGTGGGATTTTTTTATAGGTTAGAGAAGAGAATTTTACATAATTTATTGTTTGGAAATAAATTAATCATTGAAGGCAAAAGAATAAGAAATTATAATGCACTGTTAAATAAACGCTTATCATGTTAATAACTTTTTGGTAATATAATCAGAATTGTAATTATTTTTACAATGCCAAATATAACTGATTAATAACTTAAACTAAAATAAAATGACAACACCAATTAATCCTTATGTAAAAGTTGCTGACCAAGTAAAAACAGGTTTAAACAGCATCGCAAGCGCTTCTCCAAGCACAGACCAAAACATTATAGATGCCGTATTTGGTTTTATAAAAATTACCTATTATCCTAGTATTACAACAATTCAAGAAGTAGAAATTAGAAGTATGATAGCTAATTGCATGAATACATACTTAAATGGAGGTAATTATGTGAACTATACACCTGCTCAATTAGAGTTTATTAACCTTATGACCGGGCCCTCTTTCGTGAATGGTTTAACTGTTGATACACTTGGAAGCAGAATAACAGATATTGAAGATAATATAACCAAAAGTGGATTGTCGTTGGAAGAACAACAACCTTTATTGATGGCAACGGCTATTGGTAACGAGGTCTATATATATTTTTTAGCTACCATTTTAACCCCACCTACTCCTAACCCTTGGGGGCCTTATCTTAATACCGCTGTGGTATCAGCAATTGTAAACCTTCCATTTTGGGTGGCTGCTAGTATGCAAGCAACATTAATAGGTGCACGTACAACCAGACAAGGTTTAATAGCACCTACAACTGAAATTGTAAGTGTTGAAATTATTTCTGCTTTGGCTGCT
>Ga0194047_10002209_pt1 | contig 11277 bp, 7 predicted proteins | sample JunL225m_MetaG_2_FD_160070 | JGI IMG/M metagenome (GOLD analysis project Ga0194047, IMG submission 160070) | Anoxic zone freshwater microbial communities from boreal shield lake in IISD Experimental Lakes Area, Ontario, Canada - Jun2016-L221-5m | ecosystem: Environmental > Aquatic > Freshwater >...
CCTAAATTTACTACTGGTACAGAGAATTCTTGTTGAACTGTTTCGCTGTTCAAACCGAAAGCAAGGTTTGAACCTCCAGCAAAAATAACTTTTGGTCCTTTTATTTCGTTTATTCGATTGTGCTTATCAATTATAGCCGATAAATAATCGTTTGAAGAACTATTCTTCGGAAGATAAATTAGTACTAATAAAGAATAAAGAGCAACAACCAAGATGCCAAAAGCAAGAAAGGAATAAATAAATTTTTTCATATTATTAGAATTGGAAATAAATAAATTGTTGCTCTATTCCAGTAAAATAGAAAATGGAAAACAATATTACACAGTACATTGCCCATCGCAATGGTTTGTACCAATTGATCCATAATTTAGCTATAGCGTATTGATTTTCTCTTCCAATCCACTCAATTATCATAAAAATACTTATTAGGATAAGTTTTGTTTTGGGCAGTAATTCAGGTTTTGAAAACAAGGATGAAGACAAAATATGGGAGATATAATGAAGCGCATGCGTCATGCTATTTGCTCGAAATAATATCCAAGCAAATACCGTTAAGCTGAAAGTTATTCCAATTGAAACAAGTTCTTGAATGGAAGGGAAAAACTTCCCTTTTGCCACAATATCAAGATGGTTTCGATTTTTTTTGAAAATGATTGAAGGCATTATGAACAAAGCATTCAAGAAGCCCCAAGCTATGAAGGTCCAATTAGCTCCATGCCAAAAACCACTCACCAGAAATATAATAAATGTATTCCTTATTTTCATCCACATACCTCCTTTGCTTCCTCCCAAAGGGATGTAGAGATAGTCTTTAAACCATGAGGAAAGAGAGATATGCCATCGCCTCCAAAATTCGGCAATGTCTCTCGAGAAATATGGAAAAGCAAAATTTCGTAACAAGTCGATTCCAAACAATCTGGCTGTACCTAGAGCGATATCAGAATACCCTGAAAAGTCACAATAAATTTGAAACGTAAAAAACAATGCTCCAACAAGAAGTGTGCTTCCTGAATAATCTGCCGAGTTGTTGAAAATGGTATTTGCATACTCTGCACAATTGTCGGCTATTACAATCTTCTTGAATAAGCCCCAAAGTATTTGCCTCAAACCATCAACTGCTCGTGAATAATCAAATTCTCTTTTTTTGAGAATCTGAGGAAGCAGGTGTGTAGCCCTTTCGATAGGGCCTGCAACTAAAAGTGGGAAAAAACTTACAAACACAGAATAAGAAATAAAATTCCTTTCGGGTTTTATCTTATTTTTGAATATATCGATGACGTAAGACAAACCATGAAATGTATAAAACGAAATACCAACGGGTAATATGACTTGTAATGAGCCTAAATTAGCTTTAATTCCAATCAACGATAAACCATCTAATAGGGAAGACGCAAAAAAATTGTAGTACTTAAAAACACCGAGAAAGCCAAGGTTGACAATAATACTAAGCCACAACCAAAACTTCTTCTGTTGAAGATTGAAGGATTCATAAATCTTAATACCAGTAAAATAATCTAGTAAGGTAGAGAATATTAGCAGAAACATGAATCGCCAATCCCAACAAGCGTAGAAAAAATAACTCGAAACAAGAAGTAACAGATTTTGAAATTTCAAATTCCCTTTTGCAGCAAACCAATAGAGAATAAAAACAACAGGTAAAAAGAGGGCAAAATTTATTGAATTAAAAAGCATTTTATCCTAATATTAAAATATCATTTCTTAATGAATAGTCTGTTTTTTGATTTTATTATTTATCTCTAAACTATTTACCAAGTTTTCGAATTGATTTCCAAACAATATTAAAATCGTTTTGAATACGATAGTCTTTAGAATAAGCCAAATGCAGTCGACTTCGCGTGTCTTTATTGATGGTGTAATTACTAATAGCATCAGAAGGGGAAAGCACAGATGGCTTAATTTTAGGCAATTGCTCGCTCATTTCTTTTCCATATCCAACCCACGATTTGAATCCGAATAAAACAGAAATAATATTGAAATAAAACTTAGGAATACTTGATTGAAAGAATAGTAAAATAGGTGATAAAAGAAGAATAAATAAACTTGTTAAAACATCAAATAGGCGTTTGTTGCGTTTGTTCTTTGGTTTACTTATCGAGTTCACATCGATAATATACAAGTCGCCTGCTGTGTCGATGGAGTTGCTACCAATAATAGAAAGACTTTCGGGAGGAGCAATTTTGAAATCGACATCTGTTGAAACAAGTGTGTGCATGTAATCAATAATACCTTGTGAAGAAATGTCGCGAGAACAAAAAATCACTTCGTTTATTTTATATATCTCTATCACTTCACTTATTTGACTCATTTTGCCAATATAACTTGAATGATAACTGCCACTGTCATCGGCACTTACAAAACCAAGAAAGCTAGTATTAATTTTAGTTTGCTTCAATAGGTTGTTCACACGCTCAAACTCTTCTTGTTGACCAATGATGACAATGCGTTTGCTTTTATCAGGATTTAGATTGAATGACTTGAGACCTGCAATATGAAGCCCCAGTCGAGAAAGCAGAAATGAAAACAAAGCCCAACCCATACCCAATAAAATCAAGGCACGAGAGAAACGATAGGCCTCGGGTAAAAGCGCGTAACCAATAAGAATGATGCCTGTACCCACTAATACACCGCGAAGAATACGAAACAAACGAATAGGTTTGTCGTAACCTCCACTCAAATAAACAGTGAACATCCAAATGAGGACATAAGCAGGAAAGGCAATGGAAACAATATCGTTGGAATAAGAACCGCCTGAAATGAATTTGAAATTCCGTGCGTAATAATCTTTAATCAAGAGTAAGCCGAGAAGAATCAAACCAAAATCGAAAGCTGGCAAAGCAATGGATTTGATGAAACGAATACTAACAGCCAATGCAGCTCGCAAGTAAATTGCAAAATTGATAAGCGCTGAAAATGTTTTCGCATTGTTTTGAGAGAAATGTTTTTTGGCGAAAATAACCATGGCTCGATAAAAAACAAATACATAATTAACCGTACTCTTTCGCGTACTCTCGCCTTTGTAGTGAATGATGCGGGTTTCAGGGAAATAGTAATTTTTATATCCTCCTAAAAGTATACGATACGATAAATCAATGTCTTCACCATACATAAAAAAGGTCTCATCAAGCAAACCTACCTTGTCGAGAACGGATTTGCGCATCAACATAAATGCCCCAGAGAGAATTTCGACTTCGTGAATTTTATCTTTATCAAGAAAACCCAAATGGTATTTCCCAAACGTTTTCGACTTCGGAAATAACCTCGAGAAACCAAATATTTTATAAAACGCCACTGATGGTGTGGGTAATCCGCGTTTCGACTCAGGAAGAAAATTACCTTTTCCATCCAGCATTTTCACACCCAGTCCGCCAGCATCAGGATGTGCATCCATAAAAGAAATTACTTTAGTGAAGGTATCTTCTTCCACCACTGTATCTGGATTAAGCAAAAGAATGTACTCACCTGCTGCAACACGAATTGCTTGATTGTTGGCAAAAGAAAAACCTGTATTCTTTTTATTTTCAATCAAGGTGATTTCAGGAAACTTCGCTTTGGTCATGGCCACCGAACCATCAACTGAATTGTTGTCCACCACAATGATTTCAGCAGAAATACTTTCAGCGGCCTTTTTTACCGAATGAAGGCATTGTTCTAAAAAATGCTGAACATTATAATTAACAATGATGACGCTAAGTTTCAAGTTCTATCGATAATTTGATGAATTGGGTTTGATTATTTAAGAGTAAAAGTACTTTCGTATAAAGTTCGATTGATGATGGAACGACCCAATGTTACTTCATCCGCAAACTCTAGTTCATCGCCAATCGATACGCCACGTGCGATAGTGGAAACTGTAATATCAAACTCTTTGAGTCGTTTATAAATATAAAAATTAGTGGTATCGCCTTCCATGGTAGTACTCAGTGCCATGATAACTTCTTTTATTTCGCCTGAAGAAGCCCTTCCTACAAGCGATTCGATGTTTAAATCGGCAGGCCCTACTCCATCCATTGGTGAAATGATACCGCCCAATACATGGTAAACACCACGAAATTGATGCGTATTTTCAATTGCCATCACATCTCTAATGTCTTCGACCAAACATACCAAACTTTGATCGCGATTGGGATTTGCGCACACTTCGCAAAGCGCTTTATCAGATATGTTGTGACATTTTTGACAATATTTCAATTCAGTACGCAAACGGACAAAGGCGTTGCCAAACTGAGATACTTCTGCCTCATTCATTTTTAATAAGTGAAGAACGAAGCGCAAAGCTGTGCGTTTACCCACTCCGGGGAGTTTGCTAAACTCATTTACTGCCTCTTCTATAAGTTTTGATGAAAATTCCATTGGCTCAAAAATACTATTTTTTACTGATGTTGATGCACAAAAGCGAACAAGTAATATGTACTTTTGTCGAATCAAAATAAATAAATGAAATTTCATAGAACAACAGTAAACGCAGTGGTGGAAACTTTGAAAGAAGTTTTTGAGAATGGTAGCTATGCCGATAAAGCCATAGGGGCCGTGCTAAAGCAGAATTCGAAGTGGGGTGCGCGTGATCGAAATTTCATTGCTGAAACTTCGTATCAAATGGTTCGTTGGTGGAGATTAATCAACGAAAGCTTAGGAGAAGAAGCGAGTTCGGTGCATCATTTTTATAAACTATTTGCTACTTGGCAATTGCTTAATGGAAACGAAATAACCGAATGGACAGAATTTGCAGGATTGGATAAAACGAAAATAATAGAGAAAGCGAACGAATTGAAACAAATTCGGAAATACCGCGAATCGATACCTGATTGGATGGACGAACTTGGTTGCCAAGAATTGGGAGAAGAACTTTGGACTAAGGAATTGGCAGAGTTGAATAAAATGGCGAAGTTGGTGCTTCGTGTGAATACCTTGAAAACAAATGTAGAGGCAGTACGTTTGCGCTTGAACGAAAAACAAATTGAAAGTTACACATTGCCCAACTTTCCTGATGCATTGATTTCCATTAGACGACAAAACTTTTATCGATTGGAAGAATACACGAATGGAATGCTCGAAATACAAGATGCTTCATCGCAATTGGTAGCACCGTTTATGAAATTAGAACCAGGCATGAAGGTGATTGATGCTTGCGCAGGTGCAGGCGGAAAATCGCTGCACATGGCGGCAATGATGAAGAACAAAGGTGAAATTGTTTCGATGGATGTGGATGAAAGTAAACTCGCGGAACTGAACAAACGAGCTGCTAGAGCTGGAATAAGCATCATTAAAACTAAACTCATTAATCCAAAACAAATAAGCGAATTAACTAACACTGCCGACCGATTGTTGTTAGATGTTCCTTGTTCAGGGCTTGGTGTATTGCGCAGAAAACCTTTTGACAAGTGGAAGTTGAGCATGGAATCGATTGAAGAAAAACGAAACATACAACATGATATTCTTCAAAATTACACCTGCATGCTGAAGCCTGGAGGTATCCTTATCTACGCTACTTGCAGCATATTGCCTAGCGAAAATCAACTTCAGATAGAACGCTTTTTGAATGAACACAAAAACCAATTCGAATTGATAGAAGACCGAAAAGTGTTGCCAAGTGAAGGTTTCGATGGTTTTTACATGGCAAGTATTAAAAAGAATTAACCACAAACAACAACGCCCAGCAAAGTTTGCTAGGCGTTGAAAAAACAATTCAAAATTTATTTACTACATGTGTATCACTTCGCCATAGGCCGCAGCTGCAGCTTCCATGATGGCTTCGCTCATGGTAGGATGAGGATGTACGGTTTTTATTAATTCGTGACCGGTAGTTTCTAGTTTTCGAATGGCCACTATTTCGGCAATCATTTCGGTAACATTGGCTCCAATCATGTGAGCACCGAGCAATTCGCCATACTTAGCATCGAATATTAATTTCACGAAACCATCTTTAGCACCCGATGCGGAAGCCTTGCCAGATGCGGAGAATGGAAACTTACCAATCTTCAATTCATAACCAGCTTCTTTTGCTTTTGCTTCGGTATAACCGACTGAAGCTATCTCTGGTTGACAATAAGTACATCCCGGAATGTTGTTGTAATCCAATGGTTCGGGATGATGCCCTGCAATTTTCTCGACACAAATAATTCCTTCGGCACTTGCAACATGCGCCAATGCTTGTCCTGCAACGCAATCGCCAATGGCATAATAGCCTGGCATATTGGTTTGATAATATCCATTGGTTACTATTTTTCCTTTATCAGTAACGATGCCTGTTTCTTCCAAACCAATGTCTTCAATATTAGCCTGAATACCCACAGCAGAAAGCACTACTTCGGCTTCAACAATATTCTCAATTGCTTTGGTTTTTATTTTCACTTTGCATAAGGCGCCAGTGGTATCAACACTTTCGACTGATGAATTGACCATGACATCAATTCCGATTTTTTTAAACGAACGTTCTAATTGTTTCGAAACATCAGCATCTTCAACAGGTACAATGCTTGGCAAGTATTCAACCAAGGTAACTTTGGTTCCCATGGTTGCATAAAAATAAGCAAACTCACTTCCGATAGCTCCCGAACCTACTACTACCATTGACTTTGGCAAGCTTGGTAATACCATAGCTCCACGGTAACCAATTATCTTTTTTCCATCAATTGGTAGGTTAGGCAATTGGCGCGAACGTGCACCAGTAGCGATGATGATGTGTTTGGCTTCGTAAGTAGTTACTTTGCCATCGGCCGAAGTAACATCCACTTTTTTTCCTGGCTTTATTTTTCCAGTGCCATCAATCACATCAATTTTATTTTTCTTCATCAAAAATTGAACACCTTTGCTCATGCCATCGGCCACGTCTCTACTGCGTTTTACCACTGCTTTGAAATCGGCTTCTCCACCCTTTACGGTGATTCCGTATTCGGCAGCATGATGGAGGTATTCGAATACTTGTGCGCTTTTTAAGAGGGCTTTGGTGGGTATACAGCCCCAGTTCAAACAGATGCCGCCAAGGTTTTCGCGCTCGATTACTGCTGTTTTTAATCCCAATTGTGATGCTCTGATGGCTGCTACGTAGCCTCCAGGACCACTCCCTACTATTATTAAATCGTAATTCATTAGTTATAGTGTTACTTTTTTTGAATGTTAAATTGTATTTTTAAAGAGATGCGAAAGTAATAATTTATTTTGTTTCTATTGGAGAAAGAATATCGAAATGGATATGAATTTGTAAATTCGCACACTTTAACTTTAACAGGAAACATGAAATACATCATCTCTTATCAAAAGCCGCACGCGCATTTTATCGACATCGAATTTATTGCTGACTTAAGCAAAAACAGTAATCAGGAAGAAGTGAAAATTCAGCTGCCTGCATGGCGACCGGGGCGATACGAGCTTGGAAATTTTGCTAAAAACATACAACGATGGGCTGCTTTTGATGAAAAAGGAAATGCGTTGAAGTATGAGAAAATTACGAAAGATTGCTGGAAGGTGCATGTAAAAGGCGTTTCGCAGGTGCATGTTAAATACAATTATTATGCAGTTGATTTAAACGCAGGTTCAACGTTTTTGGATGCCTCGCAATTGTACATGAATCCGGTGAATTGCTGTGTGTACATACCTGAGCGCATGGATGAAGCCTGCGAACTTAGTTTGCAATTGCCCGAAGATTATCGTGTGGCAATTGGCTTAAAGCCTCTCCCCGACTCTGTTTCGCCTGCTCGAACATTTTTGGCAAAAGATTTTCATCAACTTGCCGACTCACCTTTTATAGCAAGTAATTCGCTTCAACATCATTCCATCGTATGTGGCAACATCCCATTTAATCTATGGTTTCAGGGCGAGTGCAAACCGAATTGGGAAAAACTAAGTGTTGATTTTTCGCGTTTTTGTACGCATCAATTGGAGATGATGAAACAAGCTCCGTTTGACGAATATCACTTCATTTTCCAGATTTTGCCTACTCGTTTTTATCACGGTGTGGAGCATACCAACTCCACGGTGATAGCGCTAGGACCGGGTTACAACTTGATGAAAGGCGATTTGTATGAAGATTTATTAGGGGTGAGTTGTCACGAATTATTTCATGCTTGGAACATCAAAACCATTCGCCCGCTTGAGATGCAGCCCTATGATTATACCAAAGAAAACTATTCGAAACTGGGCTATGTATGCGAAGGAGTGACTACTTATTATGGCGATTATTTATTGTTTCGAAGTGGTGTGTTCGAGCAAACCACTTATATAGCAACGCTTACCGAGCGCATGCAAAAGCACATTGATAATTTTGGTCGCTTCAATCTGTCGGTGGCCGATTCGTCATTCGATACTTGGTTAGATGGTTATGTGCCGGGCATTCCAAACCGAAAAACTTCGATTTATGACGAAGGAAATTTATTGGCGTTTTGCACCGATATTTTTATCCGAAGAAATTCAAAAAACCGCCATGTGCTAGATGATGTGATGCGCGAACTATACACTCAATTTGCCTTAAAAAACAAGGGTTACACGGAGGCTGATTACAAAGCTTTGGTGGAGCAATTTGCGAATGCCAAGTATGACGAGATTTTCGATGGCTACATCCATCAAGTAGCTGATTATACGGGGCTTGTAAAAGATGCTTTGGCCTATCTTGGTTACGAATTGCACATCGAACCTGCGGCTAAATTTTGCGAACATGCCTTGGGCATCAAGGTTCACGAGGTGGGTGGAGTGGCCAAAGTACTGGCTGTTTACCCTCATTCGGTGGCCGATGCAGCCGGTATTGCGGTGAATGACGACATCCTCACCATCAACCAAATGCCTGTGAAACCAGATGCTAGCGGCACCAATTTCAGCGAATGGTGCGCTTATTTTGGCCATATAGCTCAGGTGCTTACCGTGGTTAGCAATGGTGTCAGCCAACAAATAACCCTGCGACCACAACCGGGCGAATATTATAAAACGGCTCACATCGAATGGTCGGAAACGGTTACCGAAGAGCAAGTTTCGAATTATGCGTTTTGGGCAGTAAAGAAAACTAAAACATTTGCTGGTTAAGCCTTTCAAAGCTTCTTAATGAATCCAAACCTTCCGTGGAACATCCTCTCTATTGATATATAAAGGCGAATTTTTCACGAGGAAGTGGGTATAGTCAATGCCTGCTGTACAGCGTACACGAGGTAGTGGGTATAGTCAATGCCTGCCGTACAGCGTACAGCTCACCTTGCATCCTTACAAGGTCGTCTGTACAGCGTACAGCTAACCTTGCATCCTTACAAGGTCGTCTGTACAGCGTACAGCTCACCCTGCATCCTTACAAGGTCATCTGTACAGCGTACAGCTCACCCTGCATCCTTACAAGGTCATCTGTACAGTGTACAGCTCACCTTGCATCCTTACAAGGTCGTCTGTACAGTGTACAGCTCACCTTGCATCCTTACAAGGTCGTCTGTACAGTGTACAGGACCTATTGCATTATATATATAGTGTTTGTAAAGTATACTTAAGAAGAAGGCTGTTTTCTTAATTTTTAATAGTCTTTAATGACGTAATAATGTACCTTCATCGGCTATAATGTATAGACACAAAAGGACAAAATTAAGCAATATTCTCGTTCGAATCCCTCCTTTTTTTTCAGAATAATTTACACCAACCTATTGACAGCTATTACTTAATGATTAATTTTGTATCATCAAAACAAGAATAATAAAGTAATAATTACAAACACACAAAAAAAAAATGGCAAAAAAAGAAATTTGGATTTTTTCCGACAATTTTATCGCCAACGCAATTCGCGATAATTACCTCTTAGCATTAGTAATTGCAAAGTATCACCTCGATGCTTTGATAGCCAACATGGCCGATGCCGACATACTGGCTCGCAAAGTAATTTTTGAAGTCCTTTATGATACATTGGTGAAAGCCGATATCACAAAGAACAAAACCAAAGGCTCTGGAACAGGGTTCACCGCTTCGCTCAAAGTTTTGTTCAAACAAATCGTTGACATTCATTTGCCTTTGTGGCAAAACAAAATTGCTCAGGTTTACCCCGTAAAAACGAGCAAATACAAGAGTTTTTTTCCTAATGGAAATAAGCCCTTCGAATCAGGACGTATCGAATCGAAGATTAAAGCCGTTGAAGTGCTTGCTGCTGCTACCCTTGCCGACCCTGCATTAGCTGCTGTTTCGGCATTAATTAGTGCATTTCTGGTTGACCTAAATGCCACCCGAGACGACCAATTGCAAGCACAATCAACCGTTAAAGGTTTAATAAGTGCTCAACAAAAAGCCATTGACGAGATGTGCGATGCACACTTCATCGACCATGGTATCGCCATCTCGAAATACTCCAAAGAACCTAAAAAGATTACCTCTTTCACCGATGTTAAAAACCTACAACGCCACCAACACGATGCCACCTACATGGGCACGGTGAATGGTGAAAAAATAAAAACAGCATTTGTTCATAAATCAACCACAGCCACTACCTTCAGCGTATCGAGCAATGTGGATGTACAAGTATGGGTAATCAACAAAGCTGATAATGTAATAAAACCAATAGGTGTAAAGGTATTGGCTGGAGTGCCAACAGTAGTAGGCTTTCCGGCATTGGGCAATGTCAACAATCGTGTGTTTCAAATCAAAAACCTAACCACCGATAAAGGCATCTATTCCATTACCATCTTCTAAAAGCAAAAAACTAGCATACATCAAAAACCTGATAAGTAGAAAACTTGTCAGGTTTTTTTTATTGATAATAATATTACATTTGCAACATTAAAATAGACAATGAAACCAATATCAATAAACGATTATTTAAACAACGAAAACCCTTGGACTAAACGATTATTAGGGTTAAGCGAATTCTCTAAAAAGCGCGATATACAACAAATAGAAAACGAATACAACCTCGATAAATACGCAAAGCTGCTTGATCTTGAATTCGAGACCATTGAAGATTGTAAGCGCAAAGAGTTTGAACTAGGCCGATTGCCAATGGATGCACAAATGGTGGTTTCGGTGGGTGATGAGTTGCACAAAACCGCTGTTGCCACGGCTCGCGCACATTACAACCACATCATTCAAGCCAATATCGATAAATACCGCGAAGGCAATCTTTGCGAGTTGGGCTGCGGATATGGCTACAATTTAAGCCGTTTCAAAGGCGATTGTTATGGTGGCGAATACTCCAAAAATGCGGTAACACTTGCAAAAAAACTTGGTGCCAAAGTGTCGGAATTTAATTATTACAACGAAGCCGATTACCAACTCATTAAGCCTAATACAACAGTGTTCACCGTGCAT
>Ga0194047_10002211_pt1 | contig 11275 bp, 9 predicted proteins | sample JunL225m_MetaG_2_FD_160070 | JGI IMG/M metagenome (GOLD analysis project Ga0194047, IMG submission 160070) | Anoxic zone freshwater microbial communities from boreal shield lake in IISD Experimental Lakes Area, Ontario, Canada - Jun2016-L221-5m | ecosystem: Environmental > Aquatic > Freshwater >...
TGATTGTACAAGCTTCAGCGATACCTTTGAGGCTATAAGGAATTTCAGATGACTTTGATACAGGTCATTAATATTTGCCTCGCTGTAAAAACCTCTGTCCATGACCAGTTTGATCTTGTCATACCCAAACAGTTTGATATCCGCCAAGAGGTTCTTGACCGTTTTTACGTCGGGGATGTTACCTGCCAACTTGCGATAATAAAACGGCAGGTTGGACTCCTCACCAAAGAGAAGTGCAATATTAATCTGTGGTAGCGGGTCGTGGTCTTTGTTTACACCGTATCTGACCTGCTTCAGACAGTTTGAATAGCTCGATATGGAGGTGGTGTCATATGCCCAGTACTCCTTCTCTACCCGGCGTTTACCCTGTAGTCGGAAAAAATTATTCTTGGCCTCCTCAGTAATAGATGCGAATAATTCACTACTCCTTTGAGATGGAATGCTCTTCCCATATGGATGCTTGTGTGTCGTTGCCCATTTAGGAAAGCGACTTAATGGGTTTTTGTCTTCCAAAATCAGATAGTACGCTGTCGACAAAAGCTGCTTGTAGGTATCGGGAAAGCATCTTTTTAAATCCGACGTGGTCCCGAGTTTGTCACCTATGGCATCAAAAAGATAAGTGACCCCAAAGAAACTTCGAGAAGTATCAGAAGTCGGGAGGGAGTCCGCTTTCTCCTTCTTCCTTGTGGGTATAATCTCCTTTGTTCCAGGATCCACCCGACCAATGCATCTTCGTTTTGCACGGGACTGCTGCTTTTCTTTGTCCCAACAGGAAACAGATTCGTAAGCATAAGTGATCTGCGTTTGTTTATTGGTCTGGTATACGATCGCAGCCATAAAGTGTCCCCTCCCGCCCATCGTTACACATATATTAATATGTAACGATGATAAGTCAAGAGAAAAACACATCAACAGGCTGAATTTATGTATATTATTGCAAATTACTCGTTACAATGTCCGGGAATGCAGGTGACATAGACCAAGTACCTCCAATTGGTCAATGTCGACAACAAACGGAATAAAATCAAATGGAAGGAAGAAAATAAAACGGAAGAAAAGATGGATTTAACTTTTTAGTGGAAGAAAATCGATTTGAAATCTACAGCATATTCAAAAGGCCCGGAATAAAACGATATCTTTCCGCCACTGGGAACTAAGGTTACAGATACCCCGTCCGCTTGCGGCGTGGCTGTTCATTTACAAAACATATTCCCGATTACGGCAGTGTATCGATCAATTACAATTTTTTCATCGAATTCACGTGTCATTTTATCTCTTCCACGCATACCCATTTCTTGACGTTCGACTGTTGGCATGGATAAAAACTGCAACATTTTATTTGCTAGATCTTGCGAATTTCGTGGAAAGCAAAGAAAACCAGTTACACCATTGTCAACAGCATCACGACAGCCCGTCGCATCAGTAGTGATGACAGGTATTCCCATTGCGGCTGCTTCTAAAAGCGAACGTGGCACACCTTCACGGTAAAAAGAAGGCAGAACGCAGCAGTCTGCAACGCTAAGGAATGGTCGAATATCATCAGTAGCACCGAGGTACTCCACGATACCTTCTTCAACCCAATCGTTAATTGTCTGTCTAGAAACTGCTGACGGATTTGCAACGTCGAGAAAACCAAGAATTTGGAAACGAGTTGAAGGTTTTTTTGCTCGCACAAAACGAGCAGCTTCGACGAATTCTCCGAGTCCTTTATCCCACAACAGACGTGCAATCAGAAGGAATGTAATTGGATATGTGTTATCAGAAGACTTGTCACTAATTGGGCAAAACCTTACAAGGTCAACTCCTGACCCCGGAATCCTTTCAGACTTAGAAACGTCTACTAAGCCAGACTTAGTAAATATTTGACGATCGTCTTCATTTTGAAAAAAGACCCAGGCTGCACGCCTAAAAGCAAATTTATAAAGTATACGTGCCAAGTATGAAAGCCAAGACTGCTTGATAAAAACACGACCAAGCCCCGAAACATTTGCCAGCTGATGTATTGGATATCTTACGACTGCAAGACCTGTATATATATTACCCTTTGGGGTGTAGCTTAATGCTATGTCAACCTTTTCCGCTTGGAGAATTCGCCGCAGAGAAAATATTGTTGCTAACTCTCTAAAGGGGTTAATACTTGCACCTTCTAAGGATAGGTGACGATGGCGGACACCTTCATCTTCGAGACGCTGAGAATGTTCATCTAGCGGCGCGATAGCTACAACATTATACCCTTTCCTGATAAGTTCTTTTGCAAGATTAAGGCGAAAGTTGTATAGGTACCAGCTGGTGTTAGCTATCAATGCTATCTTTAAACAATTAGCTGAATACATTATATTTTCCGGAAGAATGTATCGAACCGCTAAAGGCTTTCCAAAATGCATCTCTTCTTTGGTTTAGCAAACAACTGCTGTAGTCCTTAGCAGTATTGAAATTTTGGATAGCCTGCGAAGCTCGTAATTCTTTATTTAGAGAAAGTATTTTTATTAGATCAGAAAGATGGGCATCGTTGCCAGGGGTGTGAAGGAATTTAACATCAATTAACTCCGGGATTCCACCAGCTGTCGATCCTATTGCAGGACATGCACGACTTAATGCTTCTACTACTGTTCTTGGAAGCCCCTCCGTAAAACTTGGTTGCAAGTAAATATCAATATTGTCAAGCCAGCCATAAACAGCAGGCCCACTTGGCAAAGTTCCACAAAAAATGACATTATCATTTAGATTCAGTTTGGCCACTAACTGCCTATAATATTGGTTACTCCCATCTCCTAAAATTTTAAATCTAAACGATGGGATATCATTACGGATTTTTGATAATGCAGCAAGTGCTGTTTGTACGCCCTTATATTTGCTTGTCAACGAACCGATTAATCCAAATGTAATATCTTGGTTTTTGCTGTTTTTGATATTGATCAACCTATTTTGTAGCACTATTTCATCTGGTTGATCAATTTCTACGTCGGACACACCACAGAAATAACCATGGGATGGATACCTTTTTTGCAAAAATTTACTTGTTACATAAACAGCAAAAGGAGACTTGGAAATTATATTACGTGTACGCATATACATAAGTGGCGCATAAACCTTACCAGAGATACTGCCGTAATTCCAAAGTCCGTCCCAAGCACAAGCAACAACTTCAACTGCCCATGGTTTATTTAATTTATGAGCAATTTTTGCAACTAAGGAGCCGTTCTCACTAGGAAGCCGAACAACAACGGCATCCACACTAGAAATTAAGTCCGTTAATACATGTTGGATCTTGTTACGTTCAAATAACAGTGCTCTTGGAGTAGCTAAGTTGGGTAAAAAAAAGAACGAAATATTGGGACCACTAGAAACATTTAGGTTATCAGAATCCGTTCCAACTGTTTTGCTTCTGGCAACAACAATCATTTCGTCAAAATAACGAAGATAGCGCTGAAATATTTTATATGGCAATTTGCCAGGTGAAAAAACAGTACCATGATTGTCGACCCTAAAAATGTGATCGTGTGCAAATAATAACTTCATGAACATCGTTCCGAAATTATTTTAATCATTTTAGCTGGCACACCACCGACCAAAGAGCCAGCATCTACATTTTTTTGTACGACTGCTCCAGCCGCTACTATTGAACGATTCCCAATAGAAACTCCAGCCAATATTCTACACCCACAACCAATCCAGACATCATCAGAGAGTACGATTTTTGCGAGTTTCAATTGATTATCACGTATTGGCAGATTGCTATTATCCCATGTATGTTCAAATGATATCAATGAAGACTGATGAGCAATTGAAACATTACTTCCTATAAGTATGCCACCTGTCGCATCTAAGTAACATGTTCTGTGTATGCTTACATTAGAACCTATAACTAGGTTACGCCAACCTCTTATCTCAACATCTGGACCAATATAAACATTAGTGCCAACTGATTTTGCAAGTCGTTTTACAAAACAGTAGCGCAAAGTGATGCCCAGATATGTAGGAATAAAAGAGGTCATTTGCCATAGAAAATTACAAATTGAAAATGGTAGTAAGCGAAGTAGAAATATGAATAAGAATAGAAGTGGCTCAACTATTTTAAACAAAGTACGTCCACGCATAAATCACCCCCACTAAAACGCTAATGTTTGTTACATAAAATCAATAATCGTAGATAAAAATCATCTTTAATACTTTGACGCCAAATACAACTACTAAAAAGCAGCTTAAAACGAGCAATATAACTACTTTTACTCAAGATGTATAAATCTAGAGTTAGCCTATTATATGTACTGAGTTGATTGTAGTATTGCTTCTTGAATTCAAGCGCCTGTTCATAAAATAAATAACATTTACGTCTATTTGCTATTCGCTTTAGACGACCGATAATACGCTTAATAAAATTATGGTTACCACCGATAGTATTGCTTTCGTGAAGTCTATATCTGATAAGCGCCCTCTTGTCATAGACTAATTTACCAAAAGCAGATACTACTAGGTAGATCCAAGCATCATGCATTAAAAATTTACTGGCATCCGATTGAATTATCAATTTTCTCGCGGATTTATTAACTAACATACTGCATCCAGCAGCGATATTCTGTACAAGAGCATTGCCAAAACCTATAGAAGTAGGCAAATCCTTATAGCATATATGTTCTAAGCTTTTATCAGTATATTCTAATCTACAGAAGTACAATAAGGGATCCGATGCAGAACATTCAGCTAATAGTTTTATTGCACTCTCAATTTTATCTGGCACCCAAATATCATCTTGATCGCAGAATGCATAATAATCAGCATGCTCGGAAGCTGACCTTAGTAGCGTAAAAAAACTAGCTGCAGGGCCTAGATTAGCACCATATGCAACAACGCACCTATTATCAATTTCTGCAAATTTATCGATTATTTGCTTTGTATTGTCAGACGAGCCATCATCACGAATTCTTATTGTCAAATTAGTATGTGTCTGGCTTGTTAGGCTTAACAGCAATTCGTGCAAGTATTTATCACCATTGTAAGTAGACAATAAAATTTCAACTTTAGGCATTGCGAATATTTATCCTTAGAAATGAAATTCACGCATGCTAATCAGAACTAACCTAAAAAATTGAATTAAAAGATATAAAGTACAGGTAATAATAGGCAATTACAGATACTATCGACCAACTGACCACATACAATCTGGCATATATGTTTAATTTAAAAGCGTCTTTTATAAGATACACCATAAAAAAGCTGAATAACTCCCTAAATCTAAAGGCCATTACTGGATAATCTGCAAGAGTAAAAAACAAGAGTATCCCAATTGCATTGATATATATCCAACACATGCAAATTTGATTAAGATGCTTTTTAATCAATAAGGCCCCTACTATAAACGTAAGATCAATTAAAATGCCAATGCTAAATAGATTTATATTGCTGTCACCAAAAGACGTTTCTGAATACATCTGTAGCGTTTTTAAATTAGGTGCAATTAAATCAATTGATCTAATAATTATTATACTGGTGATTGTAGTTGCTAATACATTTAAGAGCCACATAATATTTATTCGATTATTTGTATGTCCAGCATTGTTTTTTGTGTAATAAATAATTACCATTGACGGAATTAATGCTAGGGTTGAAAAATGAATAAGACATCCAACAATAGAATAAAAAAAGCTCCACTTTTTTTCCGATTCTATTGCCAGCATCCAAAATGACAGGCTTAATGCAAGACGAACCTGTGTTAATTCATGTAATGGATAGAATCTAAACAAATAAACAATTAAAACCAATATAATAGCTGACTTAGCTAAATGCCACTTAGTCAATACCAGCATTTTAATTAATAAAGACAATAACAATATTGATAAATATATAAAATATTCGGTATCAAAGAGGTATGTAAAAAAAAGTACTAAAATTCCAAATGCAGGTTCTAATCTTGAAGTTAATATTGCGCTGAAATTGAATGTTTTTATGTCAATAAAATAATTAACATAATTTATAAAATCATTCCCATTTTGAACTAGTGCAAGCGCCATAAACGCGAACGCAAAGAAAATAAGAGCCTGCGCAATTCTAAAAATCACATTAAATAGCATTGTTTCGGAGTAACTGGTATTCATGAAAGACTTCCTTACGCTTTTTTCTTAGATCTGGCAATTTAAAAGAAACACAATGGGTATGATTTACGCAAATACAGAACGCAATTTATTTATCAAATATTCCCGTTCATTTTTATCAAGCAACCTTTTCCATGAAATAATGAGGAGCGCTGGAAACAACAATAACAGTATCGCCTTTGAAGCTGCGGTATCACATACAGTAATTATTGTCAGCAAACATGTGCTGATAACAACAGATGTAATATTTGAAGAATGTCTATCAGTTTTATGGGGTAAATATCTACTAGAAATATAAAATAACAAGGCGGTGTCTAAAATCACGCGCAATGAAAATGCTAACGCGGCCCCGATAATTCCATATTTGCTGATCAATAACCACAACAGTGGAATATATAAGATAATTTCAACTACATGCAATTTAGATGTAATATGAGGCTTCCCGATACCTTGTAAAAACGAAAATGGCACTTGAGCAATAGAGTTTAAATATACACCTACGCATAATATCTGCAGCACTCTGAAGCTATTTGATGAAAATTCCTCACTAATCCAGACTGACAATCCAAAGGCAGAAAATAGCGAGATGAAAAACATAATGGGAAAAAGTAATAACATTAAGTACGTTATTGCAGCATCATGAATCTTTGCAGTTTCATGGATGTCTTTTGCGTAACTTGTTGCAAACGTTGGGAAAAGAACCCCCATCATCGCATTTGGTAATATAAAAATTCTTTTTATTATTTCAAATGGGGTTGTATAGAATGCAACTGCAGATAAGGACACCATCGAACCAATAATCAGCCTATCAAAATACACCATAATTGGACTGATAATATTCGATAAGGTCATCCAACCACCAAAATGGAATAACGGCTTAAGCATTTTTCTATCGACGGAAATTTTTGAGCGTAGACCCGGTGTAATTTTTACGCAATATTTGTAGTATATGTAGGTCGTTATGATCCTGCCGACTGCCAGTGCAACCACAGAGAACTCGAGCCTTGATGAATATGGCAATACTAGTATGGGGGCAATAAAAAGAAATGCACCTGTTGGAATTCTAATTATGTTAATTATATCAAACCTCTTATATGCCGTTAAATAGCCAATAAAAGCGGACGTAACAACTACAAAAGGAATAGTTATGGACATAATATGTATCGAATTTATTGTCTCTAACATAAGTGGTGCAGGAATTTTTAGTAACCGATGTGCAATTAAAGTTGCAAGGGCTGATATTATCAACGATCCGCCAATTGAGAATACAGACATCAAAAATAATGCAGTCCCTAAAATAGATGGTATTTTGTCATTTTCATGCTTACCTAGTTTATCAGCAATTAGCTGGGTTAATGCGCGCCCTAACCCCATGTCAAAAAGACTAAAATAACCAATCAACATCCAGCAGATTGTTATTATCCCAAATCTGTCAACACCTAATGATTTTATCAATATTGGTATTGTTATAACACCAATGATCATCGGTAATACTTGACCTATCAAATTGTAGATTGTATTTTTAGCAAGCCCCTTAGACTCGGACTCTGTATGTATTGTTTCCAATATGATCGACCCTAGTATTCTGTTTAGTAATTTATAACCTGTTAATGATTTTTGTGTTACTGGTACAATTCTTAAAGGAATTAGTTTCTGATTGAGTAAGGTGCTCCGCAGATTTTTGGATGTACACGAACTTTAGTTTATTTGTAGTAATGAATTTTGTCCTTATGAATTGTATGTAAGAACTATTACCTTTCTTAAAGTATATCGGATTTGAAATATTTCCGATTACCATTCCACAATCAATAAGTTCATCTTCTAAAAAAGTGAGTTTATTTGCTGAATATATTTCGATCCCTGTACTGTTGTAACGCCCAATTTCAAACCATTTATTTGATTTGAATTGAATATCATTTACAGCGGATAGTTCTCCCTCTGCGCCAATTTTGGCTGATAGTTTAGATACTGAAAAATCATTATTTTCAATTACAGCACCATAAACACCTTGCAAATCTATCGGTCGATTCATTAGCTTAATATTGTTATTCGATATAAGGAAACTTTTTAAATTTATTTGCTCACTTCGCTTCTCCGGTCTGTAAAGAATTGTTATTCCAGTCGATGAACTCTCAATTGAATTGTCATTTATTATGTAGTTAAATTTGTTGTTTTCATTAGGTGGCTCATATTTGCGTAAAACAAATGATATCACGCCGACATTACCACCAATGTTTTTGAATGAATTACGGGATATATTGATGTCATTCACTGTTTCATCAATGCTGTTGGGTTCAATATCTATCGCACCTGGCATCTTGTTATTTGCTGTTCTTGTGAACTTAGAATCTGTTATTGATATCGTAGTTCCATCGATAATGCTAATAGCATTTCTATTTTTATAGTTAACACCGTCAAAGTAACATCTTGAAACAGAAATATTATTATTGTGCGATCTAATGATTCCGCTTTTTATAGTCCCTATATATATCCCGTCACCTCTAAAAGAATGAAAAGTGCAATTGGTGATTGTTGCATTAGACACGGCAACAAGCCTTAAATTGTGTTCATGTTCACTAAATCCGTCTTCGACTGATCGCCCCTCAAAAGTAATCCCGTTTATCTCAATATTTTTTGTGTTTGAATTATTGTTGTTTACTTTATTATTTACATAAGCACTTAGTATGAAGGTACTTCCTTCCATATTTTTAAGAACCGATTGACCTGTAATACCTAATAGCCGCGTGTTGTTATAGATCACAAGTTCTTTAACCAAATATTTACCTTTTGGAATCAAGACATTTCTGTTGTTTTTTAGTGCGTTTTGAATTGCCACGGTATCATCACTTATACCATCACCTTTTGCTCCATATGATCGAACATCAGCATAAGCGAGTGCCGGTAAAACTTCATTTGCACTGGACAGTGCTTGGTTGCTTATTGATGCTAGAAACACAAATAAACAGAATATATTTTGACTAAGTTTATAATATTTAAAATATTTCGGGGACATAGTACAGTTTATTCGCTTCAAATAAGGGTACATACTTATCCACTGGTTTTTCTCAAAATACTTCACAGCCACACCCCTCTGGTATCTATAACAACAATTCCCGGTCAATCCCCTTAAACTCCTGATGATCCACCAGCACAACCAGAATATCCGCCTCGCTCAGGACCGTCCCCAGATCGTACAATGGAAATTCGGTGAAGCCGCTAATCACATTCGGCTCACACGCCATGACCTTACCAATGCCGCTGGCCAGCAACTCACGGGTGATATCCAGCGCCGGTGACTCACGCAGATCATCAATATTCGCTTTGAAGGCCAACCCCAGACAACCAATAACCGGGTTCTTGAAACGTTCCGCCTTCGCCTTTACCTTCTCCAATACCCAGTGCGGCTTACGATCATTCACCTGGCGGGCGGTACGGATTAACTGAGCCTCGTCCGGTGCGGCTGCCACAATAAACCAGGGGTCAACCGCAATGCAGTGTCCACCAACACCGGGGCCGGGCTGCAGGATGTTGACACGCGGGTGCTTGTTGGCAAGCTCGATAAGCTCCCACACATTGATCCCCAATCGATCCGAGATCATGGAAAGCTCGTTGGCAAAAGCTATGTTGACATCTCGGAATGAGTTTTCCGTCAACTTGGCCATCTCAGCCGTCTTCGCGTCGGTGAGGAAAATATTGCCGCAGCAGAAACTGCGATACAACTGCTCAGCTTTTTCCGCCGAAGGCCGGTTGATGCCGCCGATGATCCGGTCGTTATCGACCAGTTCGCGGATGATGTGGCCGGGAAGTACCCGCTCCGGGCAGTGGGCTATAAAAATTTTAAAGGCATGGGGCAAGGAAGAAGCGGCAAGGTCCGGGCGAAGTTCTATGACGATATCACGAATCTGATCTGTAGTGCCCACTGGCGATGTGGATTCGAGGATAATCAAGTTGCCGGGTTGCAGATATGGCGCAATGGCTCTGGTAGCCGCCTCGACATAGCTGATGTCAGGCGCTTTGGAGTTGCCATCCACAGCCTTGAAGGGTGTTGGTACTGCGATGATGAAGATGTCAGCCTCTTCAGGAACAGATGAGGCTTTCAAATTGCCGCAGTTGACTGCTGAACGTACCAGAATATCCAGATCAGGTTCAACAATATGTATATTTCCGGAGTTGATGGTGTTGACGGTAGCCTCATTGATATCAACCCCAACCACCTGGTGACCTTTGGTGGCCAGTATTGACGCGGTTGGTAAACCGATGTAACCAAGTCCCATGATGACTATTTTCTGTTTAATTTTATTCATATTCCCCCCAGCGATTCAAATATTCTTGCGGCTGCCTTGCCATCACCATAAGGATTGTGGGCAATACTCATACGTTGATACGCAGCTTCGTCATTGAGTAGCAACCGAGCCTCGGCGATAATCTTCTCCCGATCAGTTCCCACCAGTTTTACCGTCCCGGCCGTTACCGCCTCCGGCCTTTCGGTTGTATCCCGCATTACCAGCACCGGCTTGCCCAAGGAAGGCGCTTCCTCCTGCACACCGCCCGAATCGGTGATGATCAGATAAGAGCGATCCATAAGCCAGACAAAAGGAAGATAGTCCTGCGGAGCAATAAGATGAACATGCAGTGTATCGCCAAGTATCCGACGTACCGGCTCCTGTACATTCGGATTCAGATGTACCGGATAGATAATCTCAACGTCATTGTGTGCCGCTGCTATATCCTTAAGTGCATGACATATATTCTCGAAACCCTGGCCAAAATTCTCCCGACGATGGCCCGTTACCAGTATCAGTCTTTTCTGCGGATCAAGAAACGAGAAGCGTTCTGCCATTTGCAGCTTCAGAATATCATCGTTCCGTAACTTGTCCACCACAGTCAAAAGCGCATCGATCACAGTATTTCCGGTAACTACGATTGCAGTGTCAGAAACCCCTTCGTACAGTAGGTTCTGCCTGGATTGTTCCGTAGGTGCAAAATGGTAGCGGGCAATGGCTCCGGTAAGACGACGGTTCATCTCTTCCGGCCAAGGGGAATAAATATTGCCGGTGCGTAACCCCGCTTCTACATGCCCCACCGCAATCTTCTGGTAATAGGCTGCCAGACTGGCAGCCATGGTAGTAGATGTATCGCCGTGTACTAGTGTTTAGTTGCAATATTATTGAATAGTATTATATAAT
>Ga0194047_10002212_pt1 | contig 11274 bp, 5 predicted proteins | sample JunL225m_MetaG_2_FD_160070 | JGI IMG/M metagenome (GOLD analysis project Ga0194047, IMG submission 160070) | Anoxic zone freshwater microbial communities from boreal shield lake in IISD Experimental Lakes Area, Ontario, Canada - Jun2016-L221-5m | ecosystem: Environmental > Aquatic > Freshwater >...
ATATACTTTGTTTAACGCAATATGGGAATAGCCAAACCATAACGTTAGGTACTGCTACAACTGCAAATACTTCATCAAGTTACCCTGCACCTTATGGTAATTGGTATTTTGGTGCACGGCATCAATTTATCATCCGTAAAACCGAAATCAATACTGCAGGAGTTACAGGAGCCAAACTAATTAATTCACTTGCTTTTAATGTAAAAACGATTGCGGGAACTGCGCTAAACGGCTTCGAAATAAAACTTGCTAACTCATCATTAACGGCTTTCCCAAGTACAGGATATTCTTTTCAGTCGGGATTTACATCTGTTTACGGACCCACAAATTATACTGACGTAGCTGGATGGAACACCCATAATTTTACCACTCCTTTTTATTGGGATGGAGTATCGAATATTATTGTCGAAGTATGTTTCAATAATTCGAATTATACATCAAATGCACTCACCTATTATTCGGCCCCCGGATTTGTAAGTTCTGCATATCGTTATGCCGACCTGTCTGGAAATTGTGTTGCCGCAGCAACTGCTGTTTCGTCAAATAGGCCAAACATGAAACTTGTTTTTGCTACATTAATTCCTCCTGTTGCCAGCTTTATTTGTGCAGATACTTTTTGGGTAAATATTCCCTCAAAAATTACAAATACGTCAACCAATTATATTAGTTCATATTGGGATATTTCAGGATTAACAGCATCTCGCTTTTGTAATGCTTTGGGTTGTTTTATCGATTCGAACAAAAATTTAACGCGCACTTTTACAACTCCTGGAACATATGAAGTAAAGCTTGTAGCAAAAGGGTATTTGGGTGCCGACAGCATAAAAAAAACAATACATGTGCTAAATGTTTTACAAAAACCAAAAGCCAATTTTTATGCATCGTCAACCAAGGCCTCTACACCTAACGAAATATTTTTTTACGACTCAAGTTTATTTGGCGTCTCGGGTTGGGAATGGAGCATGAACCCCATTTGTTATGGCTGTGCATACGATCCTTATCAGTTTCCAAACACATTTATGCCATCGGTAAATGCCCAAAACCCATACATGTATTTGGTTGATGCCGGAGTATTTGATGTTTGTTTAAAAGTATGGAACGACCTTGGTCCCGATTCTATTTGTAAGCAGAGTTACATAAACGTATCAAAAGGTTATTATATGTGCAACGGAGCCGATTCATTTAGTAATCGCTCGAATGGTGTACTTTATGATGTGGGTGGAGCCGACCAGAATTATCAAATTGGTTTAATTGGGCAGTGCACTGCAGGTTTTGTTATCAGTCCTTCGGTTTGTGCCGATTCGATAATACTCATTGTTGATCAGTTTAGATTACGTACGACAGACACACTTCAAATTCGTGATGGAGGAACAGCTACATCTCCAATTTTAAAGAAACTTACTGGAATTAATTTGGCTACATCAAACAAAACAATCATCGCTAAAAGCGGGAAAATGTTTTTACGAATGACCTCAGGAACAGGTACAGCTACTGCAGGAGATTCTGGTTTTGTTTTGCATTGGAATATTCATCCAACAGCATCGATTATTACTCAAAAAACTATATTGTGTGGTGGCGATAGTGTTGTATTGCGTACGGTTAAAAAATCTGGCTATACTTTTAATTGGAAGTATAACGGATTAACTCTTCCTTCATTTGTTGATTCGTTTTGTTATGCAAAATATTCTGGATATTACCAACTTGCTGTGACAACTTCAGCATGCGCTGATTCATCGTCAATAACATTAAATGCATACCCTAATGCTCGTACAAACTTCCATGTAAATAATTATTTGCAATGTGTAAATAACAACTCATTTGTGTATACAGATAGTACTGTTTTTTTACAAGGAAAATACACCCGACTTTGGAACATGGATGATGATAATTCAAAATCAACCGATTCGATTTTTACAAAAAAATATACTAAACCCGGAACTTATTTTATTTCGCTGATAACGACAACTGATAATGGTTGCAAAGATTCGACAACTAAATATATACGCGTATCTGATGCGCCTATTTCAAAAATTGAATTTGCTACAGCCAACAGTGTTTGCGAAAATGATAGTGTTAAAATAATTTCTTCTGTTTGGAATTTAAAACAATATAAATGGTTCTTTAATAATTCTCCATTATTGGCAGATACACAATTGTATTTATGGACAAAATTATCAGGAAATTACGTGCTAAAAGTTACTGATGATTTAGGGTGTGATTCGGTTTCGGAACCTGTGAATATTCTTTTCAAAAAACACCCTGCGCAACCACTCATTTTTAGGGTTAATGACTCGCTAAAAATTAACAACGTAAATTCAAATCAGTGGTTTTATAACGACTCTGTAATTGTTGCAACAAATAAAACTTATTATGTTCCTAAGAAAGCAGGGAAGTATACTGTTTTTGTTGACAGCAATGGTTGCTCAAATATCTCAACAGCATTCAGGTTTTCATTTACCGGAAATGCTTCTATTCAAAGCAACAATAAACTTGTTCAACTTTTTCCAAATCCTTCTACAACTTCTATAAATGTGCTTTCTAGTGAGTCGTTTCATTGGCAAATTACCGATATAACAGGAAGAATACTTCTTGAAAACAATGAGCAACACACAATACACGAAATTGATATAACTTCACTAAGCAAAGGCGTGTATTTTATCAAATCTTTTCATCTCGAAAAGATTTCAATTACACGATTTGAAAAGTTATAATAAACAGAATTTTATCGACATTTTTGATGACCTAAATCGTTCTGCACACCTATGTATGAACGAATTTTGTACACGATAATTTTTACAGAAACGTATGTTGTTAATTATTTCTGTTAACTAATATTGCTGTTAAATCTGCTTAAGTATTTTCAGTGTGTTGAATAAAATAGCAATATATATTTAAACATTAATTCAGATTGAAATGAAATTTACAAAACTGATTACATTTATTGTGCTGCTCATCATGGTGATGAAAATGCCCGCATTATCGCAAGATTTAAAATCAAACCTTTCTACCCTAAAACAAAAAATAGGAGAAGTTCAAATTGATAAAATAGTTTACAGGCAATCGTTTGAAACCCTTGATGAAGAAAAAGGAAAAGTGAATTACACGTCAATTGAAGTTGACGAAAAAGGCAAGTCGAAAAAAGAAAGCTACGAATTCTACATTTCGGATATCGATAAAAATACCATCATCAGAAAAACCTCCGGTAAAAAACTTTTCGTTAGTGTTTCGATTAATAACAATCAAAAATTTATTAAATATTATATTGATGAAAAATTTGATGGCTATGTAAATAAAATTGATTTACTCCTGCTTAATGCCGACATCGCTCAGGAGGTGATGGACCTCATTAAAAAATCGATCCCACTGGTGAAAACGAGTGAAAAAAACTGGTCAAGCAATATTGATGCATTGGGCTGGCTTAAAATTAATATCGGTGCTGTAAATACCAAGTCGGGAAATACAGTACAAGCATTTTCATTTGGTGAACGCAAAGATTATTTGGCAAGCCTTACTGTTAAAAATACTGATGCAAAAGGTGTAGTAGTTGAAGAAAAATATGATTTCAATGTTCTCGATATCAATAAAAATAATCTGGCTGTAAAAATCAGCGGTGCTCAGTTATCTGTTAATCTCGAAATAAAAGGTGGAGATAAATTTATCAAATGTTTTAAAAACAATGTTCAACAGAGTTATGATAACGAAATTGAAATTTTGGCATCAGATATTGATCAGGCAAGAAATATTATTTCGGCATTTAGTGTTGCCATTTTAAAAAGCAAAGCAAAATATCAGGAGTATACCAGTCTCCAACAATCGATTGATTTTCTTAAAAATGCTGGCTCTGATTTTACATTCGACAGTAAATCGTTTAAACAAAAAATTGACCTCACATCAGGACAGGGTACAAAAGCTGTTATTACCAATGTTGAGGGTGATTCTAAAGGAAAAAGTGTGGAGTACACCAGTAATTTTTATTTGGCCGATCTTGAAATAAACAGTTTGAACTTTAAAGTGAGTGATAAAAAAATAACCCTCATTTGTAACACTAAAAATAATGCAGAGTTTATAAAAAGTTTTAAAGACAATGTGCTGCAGAATTATGAAAAAAACATCGATATACTTTTTGCCGATATTGAAACAGTAAGAGAGGTGATTGAAGCATTTAAGTATGCCATTAAAAACTCTGATAGTAAACCGATGACGTGGAACAGCGTTGCTGATGCAATGACATTTTTAAGCACTACTTTTAAAATCGAAACCATCACTGGCGATCAATATAAATTTACATTTACAGGCAATTCAACTGAGCCATATAAAACCGAGTTTGTTAAAAGTAAAACCGATGCTAAAGGTGTTACGGTTGAAAGCAAATACAGCTTCTACCCTTACATGCTTGAGGCAAATACAACTAAAATAAAATCATCGGGAAAATATTTAAGTGTAAGCATTTTGATGAAAAATAAAATTTCTCAAATCAAGGTTTTTAAAGATAGCAAACAACAAAGTTATGATGAAGAATTGGAGCTCATGGCCTTTGATTCGAAGCAAGCCAAAGATGTTGCAGAAGCTATAAAATATCTTGCAACAAATGCAAAACCCAAAGCAAAAGAGTGGAACGACAAGAAGAAAAATATGGAATATGTAAAAAACAACATAGGAAATTATAAAGGCGAAGGCATTGAAATAAAACAAAAAATTGATTTGCTGAATGATGACCCATGCAAAATAAATTTAACCATTAACACCACTGATGACAAAGGAAAAACTGTTGAAGATATATACGAATTCAGTTTATCAGATATGAATAAAATGATGGTTGATTATAAAATTAATGGTAAGGGTGTTACCGTAAATTTGGTTTGCAAAAACAGAGAAAAGTTTATTAAAGTTTATAAAAACGGACAGCAACAAGCTTATCGTTCTGATATTTCATTTTCGGAAGATGATGTTGAGGCTGCAAAAAATCTTGCTGATGCAATCAGAAGTTCTATAATCATGTGCGAACAATAATTAAGATATTTATACAATATAAAAATCCCTGCCGAAATAAATCAGCAGGGATTTTTTTTGTTCTTATGTTATTTATTTAGCTAAATATTCTGTTGTTATTTGTTCGAAAACCTTCTCTGCTTCTTCTACTTTTTTAACTTGATCGCCCGACAGTTTTGTTCTATCAACCGCTTTCAATTTTTGACCATATTCTATCTTCGTGTTTTCCAATAAATCATCTTTTATATCTATGCCGCCAAATTTTCTTCCTGAAAAATAATTTCTTTTGGTGTTCATGTCAACCACCGTGTCAAGCCTTTGGTTCATAAAATCTTCGGGGTCTCCATTCGGGTCAATAATATATCTGACATAACTCGTATCACCAGAATTGTGAAAAACATCTACCACTTGTTTAAACGAATCAACATAAGAGATGAGATCGTTTGATGCTTTCATGTTTTTGTCGTTTCCGCTGTTGCAAGAAATAATTGCTGCAAGGAAAATAATTAGAGAAAATCTTTTCATAGTATTTTTTAGTTTAAAGTTTTTGCTGCATTGCAAAAACCAACTCAAAGTTATTTTTTCTTTTTAAAATAAAAATCCCTCACAATTTCTTGCAAGGGATTTTCTATATATAATTATTTTTCCTCCCCACACGTGGAGGGAATTAGTGTGGCTTAACAAAATTATTCCCAAGATTTCGGTCGTCTTAACTTATAACCGGACAAACTAATTACCTCATCTCCGAATTGACTCTCAACTAATTTTCGTCTTCCAATAATGAACGACCCTTTTGCTACATATGACATAGATGAGTTATGTCTTTGGGGAGGAAAAACAACAAAGACTCGCTTATTATTAAAGTTCTCATGAACGGATTTAATTGGAGGAACTAAATCACTATCTCCTGAAATAAGCATTGCTGCATCATATTTATTTTGAAACGCATGTATAATTATTGAGGTAGCAATGTTTACGTCTGTCATTTTTTCCTTGGCTATTCTCCATATATTACCACACCTTTTACATTCCTCTGTCCCATCTTGATAATTGCCATATACAACTATTATTCCCTCTGACTCTAATGCATCTATATAGGTAGATTGTCTTTTTTGTTTATCGGGATTATTGCTCACTCTACTTGTGAAATAATATATATCAACAAGAGTTTGATTTGTATGAAGTAAATTTTGGACAAGTGCTTTTAAATTGAGCCATCTGCAGTTATCAAATCCAGCTTCTCTCATACCAAAATAGAGGTTAAATCCATCAATGTAAACAACTACACGCTCTTTATTTTTTTCTTGTTCTTGCATTAATAGGCTAAAACTTTATATATTTGCTTTTCAAGAACAACACCACGGATAGTATCCGCGGTCTGACGCCTCAAGTAATTGAGGCGTTTCTCTTTTACAGCATTTATTTATTACTAAAAACCCCACTTCAATAAGAAGCAGGGTTTATCTTACTTTTAAATTTTAACTACAACCAGTTTGCGTTCCACAGTTCAAGCACTTGTAACATGCTCCGCTGCGAATGGTAATGTGTCCGCAAGTTGGACAAGCAGGTGAATCACCCATGCGCTTGTTCATCTCATTCACCTGATCCATTGTTGGTGTGAATGATTCGGAAGCTGATGCTGTTTTTTCAACTTGTACGTATGATGGTTTTACAGCCAGTGGCATTGGTGCACTAACGGGTGCTGCTGCTGCCTGAGCACTTTTTTGTTGATTGGCTGCAAGATTTTTGCGCTGTGTTTCGGTTGGAGGAACATGAACCAAATCTTCGCGGCCCATATATTCAAAACCTAACATGCGGAAAATATAATCGATGATTGATGTTGAGTTTTTGATGTTATCGTGACCAACAACCATACCTGCTGGTTCGAATCGAGTGAATGTGAATTTCTCAACAAACTCTTCGAGCGGCACACCATATTGCAAGCCAAGCGAAACAGCTATCGAGAAACAATTCATTAACGAACGAAGTGTTGCTCCTTCTTTATGTAAATCAACAAATATTTCACCCAATGTTCCATCTTCATATTCGCCTGTACGAACAAAAATTGTTTGTCCGCCAATTACAGCTTTTTGTGTAAAGCCGCTACGTTTTCCAGGCAATGATTTGCGGGCTACAACACCTGCAAGCTTGTGTTTAAATGTTGTATCTAAACTGCGATGAAGTATTGCTTGTGCAGCTTCAATAACTTGTTCAGGAGTTAATTCGCTAACCGGTTTGTGAGCATCTTCTCCAAGCACTTGTTCAACTGCTTCTTGTAATTCTTCTTCTTCATCTTTCACATCCGATTTGTTACTTAACGGTTGCGATAATTTACAACCATCACGATACAATGCATTTGCTTTTAACCCTAAACTCCAGCTTAAGTAATAGCAATCTTTTATCTCGTCAATGTTTGCTTCGTTTGGTAAATTAATTGTTTTTGAAATGGCTCCCGACAAGAACGGTTGTGCTGCTGCCATCATACGAATATGACCTTGTGCAGCGATGTAACGCTCTCCTTTTGTTCCGCAACGATTAGCACAATCAAACACTGCAAGATGTTCGTCTTTCAGTTTTGGTGAACCTTCAAGCGACATTGTTCCGCATATGTAATCGTTGGCTTCTTCAATTTCATTTTTTGTGAAACCTAGTTTACGCAACAAATTAAAATTAGCACTGTTATAATCTTCGGATTTAAAACCTAAGCGTTGCAAACAATCTTCACCAACGGTCCATTGGTTAAATGCAAATCCGATTTCGAATGCACCTGCAACAGCTTTATCCAATTTCTCAATTTCATCAGCAGTAAATCCGCGAAACGCAAGCGACTCTGGATTAATGTGTGGAGCACCTTTTAACGATGCCGAACCTGTTGCATGCTGTATAATATCTTTTACTTCTTCTACACTATAACCAAGATTTCTTAATGCAAGAGGAACTGATTGGTTGATGATTTTAAAATATCCTCCGCCCGAAAGTTTTTTAAATTTCACCAATGCAAAATCTGGTTCAATTCCGGTGGTATCACAATCCATTACCAAACCTATTGTTCCTGTAGGAGCAATCACTGTTGCTTGTGCATTTCGGTAACCATATTTCTCTCCCATTTGTACAGCTTTATCCCACGAGTCGCAAGCAGCTTTCAATAAATATTCAGGACAGAATTTAGGATCGATACCAACAGGTTTTACTGTTAAGCCTTCGTATGTTTCGGGTGTTGCGTTGTATGCTGCAAAACGATGGTTATGCATTACACGAAGCATATGTTCTTTGTTGTCGTTGTATTTTGCAAACGGACCAAGATATTTTGCCATCTCTGCAGATGTTTGATATGCAACACCATTTAACACTGCTGTTAATGCACCGCATAATGCAAATGCTTTTGGCGAGTCGTAAGGAATACCTGCAACCATTAATACTGTTCCGAGGTTTGCATAACCCAAACCAAGTGTGCGATATTCGTATGAAAGTTGTGCAACTTCTTTTGAAGGGAATTGAGCCATCAATACTGAAATCTCAAGAACCATCGTCCACAAACGTGAAGCGTTTTCATATGCTTTAATATCAAACTCGAGCGTTTCGGTGTTAAAGAATTTCATCAAGTTTAACGATGCAAGATTACATGCTGTATTATCCAAAAACATGTATTCGCTGCAAGGGTTTGATGCGTTGATGCGTCCACCTTCAGGACAAGTATGCCATTCGTTAATGGTAGAGTCGTATTGAACACCTGGATCAGCACAAGCCCAAGCAGCATCTGCTATCATATCCCACATTTCTTTTGCAGGAATTGACTTCATCACTTTTCCATTGCTTCTGCCAACTAAATCCCAATCTTTTCCTTCTTCTAATGCATTGAAAAAAGCATTCGGAATACGAACTGAGTTGTTTGAGTTTTGACCAGAAACAGTTGCGTATGCTTCTCCTTCGTAATCACTCGGGTATCCTGCTGCAATTAATGCTGCAACTTTTTTCTCTTCGTTCTTTTTCCAATTAATAAATTCTACAATTTCGGGATGATCTAAATCCAAGCAAACCATTTTAGCGGCTCTTCTTGTAGTTCCACCCGATTTAATTGCACCAGCTGCCCGATCACCAATTTTAAGGAAGCTCATCAATCCTGATGATGTTCCACCACCCGAAAGTTTTTCGTTAGCTCCGCGAATGCGAGAAAAGTTTGTACCAACACCCGAACCATATTTAAATATACGTGCTTCGCGAACCCACAAATCCATAATACCACCTTCGTTTACCAAATCGTCATCAACAGATAAGATAAAACATGCGTGAGGTTGTGGACGTTCGTAAGCTGATGTTGAACGTTCTAATTTTCCTGATGTAGGATTAACAAAATAATGCCCTTGTGGACCTCCAGTGATTCCATAAGAACTATGCAAGCCTGTATTAAACCATTGCGGAGAATTTGGTGCAGCATATTGCCCGATAATCATATATACAAGCTCTTCGTAAAAAACTTGTGCATCATCTCTCGAATCAAAATAATTATATTTTTCACCCCATTGCATCCAGCAATCAGCCATACGATGTGCAACCTGCTTAACAGACGACTCGCTACCTTTTGTTCCATCAGGTTGCGGGACACTCGCTTTACGGAAATATTTTTGAGCCAACACATCAGTTGCCACCTGACTCCAACTACTTGGAACTTCAACGTTCGTCATTTCGAAAACTTTCGTTCCGTTCGGATTCTTAATCACAGATGTTCTGTAATCATAATCAAACATGTCGAACGGACTTAATCCTTCTTTCGTAAAAAAACGATCAATACGAAGTCCTTTCTGTTCACTCTTTTTGCTTGCTTTGGCGCTCATGTTATCCGTTAGTTTTTTTGTGTTATAAAATTGTTAATGAATCCTAAAAAAATTCTTAGGGGTTTTTATCCAAAAGTGGTCTCATTAATAATTTTAATCAAATCACATTTTCCACATGTTAGTTCTTAAAAAAATTTTCTCTTAGGTACTGCTGATGCTTTACGTGTGAATAAGAAAATATTTGTATAAAAAGTTGTTTATTTGCCTAGGATTTGCACAGAACATAAAGCGTGTAAAAATCAACTGCTTGTCCTTTTTTGAATACATTTTATACTTTGAAAAAAACAATATTAAACTCGTTACTTGAAAACAAAGGCATCGGCAAAAAGATGCTTGCCGTTTTAATAGACCCTGATAGCGTTGGCAGTGTTAAACAACTTGCCGACACTTGTAAACTATGCACCGCAGCAAAAGCTGATTTGATTTTAGTTGGCGGCAGCCTCATTACGAATGGTTTTTTCGAGCAATGCATCAGCACCATCAAGGCTCACACAAAAATTCCGGTAATGCTTTTCCCTGGAAGTGTTATGCAAGTAAGCATAGATGCTGATGCTATTTTATTTCTTTCATTGATTTCTGGAAGAAATGCCGAACTGCTAATTGGTAAACATGTGATTGCCGCACCGATGCTACAACAAAGTAAACTCGAAATTATTCCTACAGGATATATGCTTATTGATGGAGGAAACATTACATCTGTTTCATACATCAGCAACACGATTCCAATTCCAGCAGATAAATCGGGAATAGCTGCAACAACTGCACTTGCTGGCGAAATGCTTGGACTAAAAGTTATTTATATGGATGCAGGAAGTGGTGCAAAAAATCCTGCACCAGTTGCCATGATTAAAGCTGTGCGAAAAACGGTAAGTGCACCTATTTTTGTTGGCGGTGGTATACGTACACCCGAGGCTGCAATTGCTGCCTGCAAAGCTGGAGCTGATGTAGTTGTAGTTGGTAATGCTTTTGAAAAAGATAATTCACTGATTAAAAAAATTGCTGTTGCAATTCATGAAATAAAAAAATAAAGCCTAATAAAACGAAGTGGTTTTAATTGATAAAAAAATTACTTCACAAATAATATCATCATGAAACATTTACTCAATGCTTCAAATTACATAACCCGAAAACTTATTTTAGTTTTCTGTTTTGCATTTATTTTTTTATCCGGATGCAAAAGAGATGAAGCCTTAAAAGAAAAGGAACATTGGATGTGTTGCGTTCCACCGCCAAACGGACCACTTCCATTATATGTCACTTTTTGGGATGTTGTAAATAACCGACAATATTTAACTGTTTGCCCCGATAGTTCAATTTCATTTTTTTATAAATGTGATTCGATTGAAAGAACTGTTTGGGTACATCAAAAAATTGAACCTACAAAATATTTAAATAAATTAGACCTGTCTTGGGCTAATGGTCCTAGTATAGATTCAAATATGAAAGTTTATTA
>Ga0194047_10002213_pt1 | contig 11271 bp, 9 predicted proteins | sample JunL225m_MetaG_2_FD_160070 | JGI IMG/M metagenome (GOLD analysis project Ga0194047, IMG submission 160070) | Anoxic zone freshwater microbial communities from boreal shield lake in IISD Experimental Lakes Area, Ontario, Canada - Jun2016-L221-5m | ecosystem: Environmental > Aquatic > Freshwater >...
GCCCGAGGATGTTGCACAAGTGAAGAAGGCTTTTCATTTTGCAGATACTGCTCACTTGGGCCAATACCGACATAGTGGCGAACCTTACATTACTCATCCCGTTGCGGTAGCTGAGCTCTGCGCTACTTGGCGCTTGGATGGGCCTTCCATTATGGCGGCCTTGTTGCATGATGTGATCGAAGATACTGGCTCAACCAAGGCTGACTTAGTAGAAAAGTTTGGCGCTAAGGTTGCTGAGTTGGTTGAAGGCTTAACCAAGCTCGATAAGTTAGAGTTTCAAAGTCATGCAGAAGCGCAAGCAGAGAGCTTTCGCAAAATGTTTATGGCGATGGCGCGTGATGTCCGTGTCATCTTAGTTAAGCTTGCCGATCGCACTCACAATATGCGTACCTTAGATGCAGTTCCCATGGAAAAGCGTCGTAGGGTTGCTGCTGAAACGATTGAAATCTATGCGCCCATTGCTCACCGCTTGGGATTAAATATTATTTATCGTGATTTACAAGACCTAAGCTTCCGTTACTCAATGCCAATGCGTTTTCGGGTGATTGAGGGAGCTGTAAAGCGGGCGCGTGGTAATCGTAAGGAAATGATTGAAAAGATTTTGCAATCATCTCGCATGGCATTTGCAAAAGCGGATCTCGAAGTTGATATTCGTGGTCGTGAAAAAACGCTTTATAGCATCTATAACAAGATGCGCAGCAAGCATGTGAGCTTTTCTCAAGTATTGGATGTTTATGCTTTTCGCGTCACGGTCCATAACATTGATGAATGTTATCGGGCGCTTGGAATCTTGCATTCCCTTTTTAAGCCCATGCCTGGCAAGTTCAAGGATTACATTGCCATCCCCAAGTTAAATGGCTATCAATCCTTACACACCACCTTATTAGGCCCATCTGGCGTACCAGTGGAGTTTCAGATTCGTACTGCAGATATGCATGCGGTCGCTGAGGCGGGCGTTGCTGCTCACTGGGCATACAAGGACGGATCACCGGATATGAGCGAGGTTCAGAACCGTGCCCATCAATGGCTACAGTCCTTGATTGACATTCAGGATAGCAGTGGCGACTCTCAAGAATTCTTAGAGCATGTCAAGATTGATTTGTTTCCTGATGCAGTTTATGTCTTTACGCCTAAAGGGCAAATCAGGGCCCTACCTAGAGGTGCTACAGCATTAGACTTTGCCTACTCTATTCATAGCGATCTCGGAAATACCTGCGTTGCTGTCAAGATCAATGGTTTGCAATTGCCATTGCGCAGTGAGCTCAAGAATGGCGACATCATTGAAGTGGTCACCTCGGCTAATTCTCAGCCCAATCCCGGTTGGTTAGCTTTTGTCAGAACAGGCAAAGCTAGGGCATCCATTCGGCACTCCCTAAAAACGAAACATTATTCTGAGTCGCTACAACTTGGCGAGCGTCTTTTGGCCAATAGCTTACGTCAGCAGGAAGTTGATGCAGCACTTCTTACTCCAGAAATCTGGGAAAAGTTGATGCACTGGACAGGTGATAAAACACGTGAAGAGGCTTGCGTCAATATTGCTTTAGGCCGACGTTCACCGCAAGAGTTAGCGATTCGTTTAAAGATTTTGATTGATGATGAAGGCGGTGGTGAGCAAATGCGTTTGGGAGCAGCTGATTGGATGTCTACTCATCAAGAGCTCAGCCACCACCAACGCCAAGCGATTTTGGTTGATGGTCGCGAAGGTAATTCCATCAGTTTTCAGACTTGTTGCCACCCCATTCCAGGCGACAACATTATTGGGTATTTAGGTAAGGGTGAAGGCCTGCAGGTCCATGCAAATGATTGTCCGATAGCGCTCCGTATGCTCTCTAAAGATAATGATAAGTGGGTAGAGGTAGAGTGGGGCAAGGATGTAAATCGTGAATTCGAAGTTGACTTAGCAATCGATACTCATCAGGGTAAGGGTGTATTAGCACGGGTGGCTAGCAGTGTTACCGCAGCAGATTCAAACATCATGAATGTTTCCATGGAAGATCGTTATAAAGAAGATTCCGTCACCATTCGTTTTACGATTCAGGTCTATGATCGCCTGCACTTATCTAAGGTGATGCGCAGTTTGCGAACTAACCATGACGTTATGCGAGTTACTCGTACTCGCGCTATTTAATATCCTTAGAAAAGGTATTGAACTTTGAGAATTTCAATTTCAGACGGACCAGTTGGCGTCTGGATGACAACGCAATCACCTAGCCTTGCCTTAATGAGCGCTTTTGCAATAGGTGACACCCAACTGACATGACCCTTCTCTAGATCGACTTCATCTACCCCAACGATGGTGATCATGGTCTTTTTTCCGGCGTCTGCACCATCTAGGCTAGCGTAGGTCACAGAAGCACCAAAGAAGATTTGTTCAGCGTCGGACTCACCAGATTTACGAGCCGAGTTATCGACAACCACAGCAAATTCGAGGCGCTGATTCAGAAAACGAATTCTGCGATCGATTTCCCGTAAACGCTTTTTTCCATAGATATAGTCACCATTTTCTGAGCGATCACCGTTAGAGGCAGCCCAGTGAACAACCTTAACCACCTCAGGCCGATCCAGGTTTAATAGCTGTAGGAGCTCCGCTTTGATGCGTTCATGCCCTGCAGGGGTGATGTAGTTTTTCTCTTCCATGGCATAATTATGGATGTTGCGGCTGTAGCTCAGTTGGATAGAGTACTTGGCTACGAACCAAGGGGTCGTGGGTTCAATTCCTGCCAGCCGCACCATCTTATTTGAGGCCTAGTTAACAAACTAGGCCTTTTCCATTTCTCCCTCATTTTCATAAAGATCCCTTATAGTTGGAGGAATACCCGTTTTTGCTATCAAATATGCCTTTTTTGATGTTTAGGTAGGCTTTAACCAAAACGGCAATTTATGTACTATTAATAATAGTTGTAATCATTCATAAGCCCACTATATTTTCGGATCCTGATTTTTAATAATGCCAATCATCACAGACTCTTCTAGCGAAGGATCCCCTGTTGCGAAATGGATCGCCGTAGATTCGGAAAATGCAAAAGTAATTCTGAGTGGGAAGGTGGATGTTTATTCACTGGCCAATACCTGGACACAAGTTCGCGCAGAACAAGATACCTGGCTGCAAAACACCTCGAGTAATCATTCCCTGATATTTGATGCTTCCCAAGTTGCCAAATTAGACGGAGCTGGAATAGCATTTTTGATTGGCGTTGAAGAGGCACAGCAGAAATCTGGCGGTAAGTTTGATTTGGTTGGTTTAGATCCCCGCTACCAGCCACTATTAAAAGAATTCGATCCAATCGTTAATTTATTCCCCATTCCGGTAGTAAAGCCTAAGCAGAGTTTTGTAGTGAGCACCGGGATGGCCGCGCAAAACTTAATAGATGATGCAAAAGGTCTGATTAGTTTTACGGGACACTTAGCTGATGATCTTTTCTGGTCTTTACGTAACCCAAAAGAAGTGCGCTGGGGTGATTTTGTTGATGCTGCGGTCCAGGCCGGTATAGCTGCATTGCCAATTGTCGGCTTGGTATCCTTTTTGATTGGAGTGATTTTGTCTTTTCAGGCCGCCATTGGTATGAAGCAATTTGGGGCAGTCTCTTTTGTTGGTCCTCTAGCAGCTCTTGGTATTGTCCGTGAAATGGGACCCTTAATCACTGCCATTTTGCTTGCTGGTCGCTCATCTGCGGCATTTGCCGCAGAGATTGGCACGATGACGGTCAATAGTGAAGTGGATGCATTGGTAAGTGGGGGGCTGAGCCCAATTCGTTTCCTCGTAGTGCCGCGGGTACTTGCAGGCATTTTAGTCATGCCCATTTTGACGATCTTTGCTGACATCGTGAGCATCTTTGCTTCGATGATTACGATGCTAGCTTATGGCATTCCATTTATTAATTTTTACAATGGCATGCTAGCGGCAGTCAGTCTTGAAGATATTTTTTCTGGCTTGGTTAAAGCTACCCTATTTGGAGTGGTGGTTTCGGCAGTGGGTTGTTTGCGTGGGATGCAAACTGGTACAGGAGCAGCAGCAGTAGGTATTTCTGCTACGCGTGCTGTAGTAAGCAGTATTGTGATGATTGTTTTGGTTGATGGTATTTTTGCTTTCATCTCCTATAGGACAGGATTCTGATGGATACGCCAAACAATACTAATTATGCGATTGAGGTTAAAGACCTCACTGTGGGCTACGGTACAACAGTGCTGATGAAAGATCTCAATTTCACAGTAAATAACGGTGAAATATTTGTTATTTTGGGTGGATCTGGCTGCGGTAAATCCAGCTTGCTGAAAAACCTCTTTGGCTTATATCAACCTTTGGGGGGTGATGTACTGATAGAAGGTCAAAACATTACTACCGCCCAAGGGGCAGAACGTCAAAAGATTATGACCAGCTTCGGTGTTATGTATCAGCAGGGCGCTTTATTTGGTTCGATGAATCTCTTAGATAATGTGACTTTATTCATGCAAGAGTACACCGACCTTACAGAGGACCAAATGAATCTGCTTGCGCGTTGTAAGCTAGATCTGGTTGGGCTGCTGCCGTATGAGTCTTATATGCCTAGTGAAATTAGCGGCGGTATGCAAAAGCGTGCGGCTATTGCTAGGGCTATGGCTTTAGACCCACAAATTCTTTTCTTAGATGAACCATCAGCAGGTCTGGATCCAATTACCTCAGCTGATTTAGACAGTACGATCCTAGACTTGTCAAAAAATCTAGGCATTACTTTTGTGATTGTGTCGCATGAGCTTGCTAGTATCTATGCCATAGCTGACAAAGTCATTATGTTGGACAAAGGTGCCATGGGCATCATCGCTGAGGGTGATCCGAAGGTCTTGAGGGATACTAGCAAGGATCCTCGAGTACACCAATTCTTTAATCGCATTATGAGCAAGGACGCAGCATGAGCAATAACTCAAATCCCAATTATTTTCGTTTAGGTGCTTTTGTGCTTGCTGCAATCGGAGTATTGATTGCTGTGATTCTCATCTTTGGATCAGGCCAATTCTTTAAAAAATCTTTCCTGCTTGAAACTTACCTAAAGCAATCTGTAACAGGCTTAGACACTGGTGCTTCAGTGCGCTTCAGAGGTGTGAAAATAGGGCAGGTCACTTTTATTGGTTTATCTGGTGACATCTACGAGAAAGATGTGCCATTTGAAAAAAGAAAACAGTATGTAGTGGTGAGGATGCAGATTTTTGGTGATAAGGTGACTGAGGATCAGATTATTGACTTTGTCAAAAATAATCTGAGAGCTCGGGTTAAGTCAATGGGTATAACCGGCGTTAACTACGTTGAGTTTGATTTTTCTCCAAGCGCGCAAGAATATACCTCCTTGCCCTATAACTGGGAGCCTCAAGATCCTGTCATTCCATCTCTTCCTAGTCAGGCCGATGAAATTATTTCTGGCGTACAGAAGTTGGTTAGCACTTTTAATCACATGGATATAGATGCCACGCAAAAGCGCTTTGATGATTTATTAGGAAACCTCAATATCCTGATGGCTGGTGATGGAAAAGGTAATGAGGGCCTTATTCGATCTATTAAAGAAATGAATATCATCATGGAGCGGATTGCTAAGGTTACGGAGAAGGGTGAGTTAGAAATCTTGATGCATCAATTGGTTGGAACGATGGTCGATTTGCGTCAAACCATTGCAAGTATTCAAGGGGATACCAGCGCCACTATTGAAAATCTCAAGCAAGCTAGTGAGAGCATCAATGAATTTAGTCGCATTGCTAGTCAATCCCCATCAAGCTTAATTTGGAGTGACCCTCCTCCAAAAATAGTGTTACCTATGAATGGTAGCCAAGGAAATTCTGGAGCTCAAAAATGATGAAGAAAATTCTACTTTCTGCGGTAATTTTGGGCTTAATTTCATGCACCTTGCCAACCCGCGCTCCTGTTGGGCCAACGAACTGGATGGTACTACCTGAGCGTTCCGGCCAAGCATTGAAACCACGTACCGATTACATATTAAAAATTGGTGCTGTGGCGGTATCTTCACCATACGATGGAAAGTCCTTGGTTTACCGTCTCGGGGATCAACGTTTTGAAAAAGACTTTTATAACGTCTATACAGTATTGCCTTCAGAAATGATTGCGAGTGCTGAGCAGCAGTGGCTCAACCAGGCTAATGTATTTTCTGCAACAGTTGGACAAAATACGAGCTTTTTCCCTGATTTCACATTGCAAACGATTGTGAGCGAGTTTTATGGTGACTACCGGACCAGACCTGAGGCGGTAGTCAGCGTTGAATTTTTCTTAAGCGTGAGTACCAGCGGAAAAGGTAATCCATTAATTGGCTCAAATCGCTACTCGAAACGTATTGCACTCAAAAACAATACGCCAGATGCTCTTGTGTTGGGTCAGCAGCAGGCGCTAGCTGAAATTTTGAAAGAGTATGAAGCTCAACTCTATCAGTACACTTCTCAATTACCAAAGCCCCTAGGGCGATAATAAAAATAGATGTTTGGAGATCGAAATGGATTTAGGTATTCAAGGCAAAGTAGCTTTAGTCATGGCATCAAGCCGGGGCTTGGGTCAAGCAATGGCTGCATCTTTGGCGCGCGAAGGTGTTAAGGTAGTTGTGACTGGGCGGAGTGAAGAAGGATTGAAAGAATCGGTTGCCATGATTGAGGCAGCAGGTAGCGTTGCACTTGCCCTTCATTGGGATCTCTCTGATCCCACAGTAATTGATGGCTTGGTTTCAAGGGTTGAAAAAGAGTTAGGTCCTATTGATATCCTCATCAACAATACTGGCGGTCCACCTCCAACTCTTGCTGCTGGACAAGATCCTGCACTTTGGCAAAAGAGCTTTAATGAAATGGTACTGTCTCTCATTTCAATCACGGATCGTGTTTTGCCTGGTATGCGTCAACGTCAGTGGGGTCGAATCATTACCAGCACTACTTCAGGTGCAATTGCCCCGATAAAAAATTTAGCGATTTCGAATACCTTACGCGCTGCGTTATTAGCTTGGTCAAAAACCTTAGCTGCAGAAGTTGCCAATGAAGGCATTACCGTCAATATCATCATGCCAGGACGTATATCTACTGCGCGTCTTCGCCAACTTGATGAAGCTAGGGCAAAGCGAGAAGGTACAAGCTATGAAGATGTAGTGAAGGCCAGTATTCGACAAATTCCCATGGGACGTTATGGTGATCCAAGGGAATATGGTGATGCCGCTGCCTTTTTAGCGAGTCAGAACGCTTCTTTTATTACTGGCACTGTCATGCGGGTAGACGGTGGTCAGATTCAGGCGATTTGAAGTTTTTTCTAGTAAACCTTCTCAAGGGTCTTAAGCAGGAGTTACGCTCGAGCGAACTGGCTTGGCTATTTCTAGCCTTAATCCTGTCTGTTACTGCTTTATCTAGCGTCAGCTTTTTGGCTGACCGTATGCAAAGGGCCTTTCAATTTGATGCTCGTCAGCTCCTCGCTGCCGATGTATTAATTGTTGCTGATCAGCCTTTAGCTCAGCGCTTCATCACTGAAGCTCAAAATCGCCAATTGCAAACTGCGCAAACAATCGTTTTTCCTACTATGGCTTCGGTGGGGTCACAAAGCAAACTGGCTGCTTTAAAGGCCGTGAGTTCGCAATATCCCTTACGTGGCGCACTGCAGATTAAAACAGCCAATAGTCCACCAAGTATTTCTGCTGCACCCGAATCTGGATCAGTATGGATCGATTCTGTCATGTTGGCTAGTTTGCGAGCAAATATCGGCGATCAAATCACTCTCGGAAAGAAATCATTTGTGATTTCTGGTGTGCTAGAGCGGGAAATAGATCGAGGGGCTGGCTTTATGAACTTTGCACCCCGAGTCATGATGTCGATTGACGACTTGCCAGCAACAGATTTAATTGGACTTGGCAGTAGGGTGACCTACCGTTTATTGTTGGCTGGTTCAGATGAGCAAACCCAATCTTACGAGAGCTGGGCTAAGGCCTATATTGAAGCAGAAAAGCTGCGCGGGGTAAGAGTAGAAACTCTAGAGAATGCTCAGCCTGTCATGCGCAATACCTTAGAGAGAGCAGAGCGCTTTCTATCCTTGATAGCAGTATTAACGGCAATGGTCGCTGCTGTTGCGATTGCGCTATCTGCAAGACGATATGCACTGAAACAGGCTGATAGTTGTGCGGTTCTCAAATGTTTTGGCGCTACCGCAAAAATGATATTAGCAAAGCAATTTGCAACACTACTGATCCTTGGAATTGCAGCTGCTGGTATAGGTTGTTTATTTGGCTATCTAGTTCAACTTATTCTAACTATGCTGCTGGGTAATTTGATATTGACCAATCTGCCAGGCATTTCTATTTGGCCCATTATTTGGAGCTCCTTATTTTCTTGGTTCTTGCTGATTGGCTTTGCTGGCCCGCCGATCTTTTCATTAGCAAAGATATCGCCAATTCGCCTGATCCGAAAGGAATTCCAAGGGATCAATAGCTCCTCAGTGTGGGTTGCGGTATTTGGTCTTGGGACTGGCGCTACTTTGATAGCTTTAGCAGCCCGAGATTGGAAATTGGCGTTTTGGGCAGCGCTTTGTTTTGGGGGTGCTATTGCTATTTTTTCTGGGCTTGCCTGGTTAATATTAAAGTTATTGGCACGGATTCAGATCCAAAACTTTGCGATTCGATTTGCTATCACAGCACAATGCAGGCGATCTGGTTTTGCCGTTGTGCAGATTAGTGCTTTAGGAATTGCCTTAATGGCTTTGTTGTTGATCTTGCTCTTACGCCAAGACTTGCTAAATGCTTGGCAGAGCAACACTCCTGCAGATGCCCCGAATCGTTTCATGATCAACGTTCAAGGTAACCAGAAATCTGATATCACAAACTCTTTATTCAAGGCTGGGATTCCAAAGTTAGAGTTTTATCCTATGGTACGCGGACGTTTAATTGCAATTAATGGGCAAGATATATCGCCAAATGATTATGTTGAAGAAAATGCAAAGCGTTTAGTAGATCGAGAATTTAACTTGTCTTACACGGATCAATTGCCTCCTGGTAATCGGATTACCGAAGGTAAGTGGCTATCCGGAGATAGCCCTCAAATTTCAATGGAGGCGGGAATTGCCAAGACACTCAAGCTCAAAATAGGTGATCAAATGACGTATGAGGTAGCTGGAGAAAGAATCAGTGCGCCAATTACTTCTTTACGTAAATTGGATTGGGGTTCAATGCGAGTGAACTTTTTCGTCATCATGCCCCCATCACAATTACAAGCTTTACCTCAGTCATGGATTACTTCTTACTATCAGCCGCCCTCGCAGGAGCCTTTAGATTTTCAGTTAAGCCGGGCTTATCCTAATTTGACAGTGGTGGATGTCTCTGCATCGCTGCAACAAATACAGGACGTCTTAAATAAACTCTCTGCGGGTCTTGGGCTGCTATTCGCTTTCACTATCGCTGCTGCAGTTCTAGTGTTAATGGCAGCAATTTCGGCTACCGGGGACGATCGCTTTAGAAATGCAGCTTTGTTAAAAGCGATTGGTAGCTCGCGTGAAACTCTAGCCAGTATCGCGAGGGTTGAGCTGCTAATTATTGGTTTAGTTGCAGGCTCTTTAGCAGGCATTGCAGCAGGCATTTCTGCTTGGGCATTAGGCCGCTACGTCATCGAGATAGAATTTAACGCTTTCGGACAAGCGCTACTGATGGGAATGAGTTTTGGTGTGATTGCTTGCATGACTGCAGGCTATCAATTTCAGCGCAAGATTCAAAATGCTACTGCAATCGAGTGCTTAAGAGAGAGTTACTAGATTTTTAGGCAGCTCAACTAAGCGAGTACCAGCAAATCTGTCTGGCAGGCTTTGGCGCAGCAAAAAACTCTTACGATCAAGATATATGCTGAGTGGCCAAATGAATAGGGCAACAGCAAAAAGCATCTCAATAATTTGCCATTTTTCCAAATGAAAAGCCCACTGCAATAAGACGCAAGGAATAATCCATAGCGACCCGAAGATATAGCGCCAAAACGCTTGTCGTTTTTTGGGTGTGTAACCGCGCTGATCAATCATTCGTACGCGCCAGGTTTGCATTGCTAGCGTTTGACCAGATTTTGTCCAGTACCAAACAAAATAAATCCCTAATACGGCATAAAGATATAAGAAGGTTAACCAGCTGGGTAGAGAGATGCCGAACAATATGCCAAGTCCCAGATTAGGGACTAAAAAGGTCAGCGCAATCACTCCTAACAGAACCAGTTGTTCATAGAGGCAGCATGAAACACGACGCCAAAATTGCGGAGAAGGTAATACATTGAGTTCAGCAGGTGTCATGGTGCTGCTTAAAAAGGATTCAAAAATTAATTAGTGCTAGAGCTACTCTCAGAGCTAGATCTGGCGCTTTCAGGGGCAGGGTTAGCAGGCATAGTGACTATGGACGGTAAGCTTCCCTTAGGTGAAATAGGATATTGCTGAAGTGTTGGGGCATTCGCTGCGGTGGGCTTTTTCTTTACCTCGGATTCAGCGAGCTTCTTCTTTTGCTCATCACTGAGTTTTTGATAAGCAGTCCAAGCTTCCGCTTTTTTCTCAGCTGGAAATTTAAGGCTGCTTAAATAATTTTCACGTGCAATACGGCGCTCTTTTTGGGTCAGATTTGACCAGCTGGCCATGCGTGATTGTAGGCGCTGTTGGTCTTGTTCGCTCATCTTTGGATAGATGTTGGCTACTTGAGCCCACTTCTTGCGACTATCGGGTTGCATGTAATCCCAATCGCTTTCAAGGGGCGCAAGAATCTTTTGCTGGGCAGGCTTAAGCCCTTCCCAGGTGCCATCAGGTTTTTTTTCTGGAATAGCACTTGTTTTGCCGTGTGAAGGGTTTGGTGCCGATTGTGCCAAGGCACACGATGGCACCGAGCCGAAAAGAGCAAATACCAGCGCCGTAGTTACGCTAGCAAATAAAGACTTTAGAGTGAGCGACATTAAGGAGTATGAAACTATTTACCTTGCACAGGGCTTGCAGCATCATCACTAGAGTCGGATAGAGGACCATTTTTAAGAAAGGCCATAAATCCACTATCAGCATATGCGTCTGGCGGAACATCATCAGAAAGAAGGGCTGCATCAACTTCGGCAATATCATTAATACGCGAATCATCCTGCCATTGAGCAATGCCAATGAGTCCAAAGACTAAGACAACTAATGGAGCTACCCAGCCTACCGTGTCCCAAGTACCACTTGTATTTGAGCCTAGGTTACCAATCATTCCGGCAAATACTGGCTTTTGAACCAGTACCTTTTCTGGTTTTCTGGCAGAAAGAGCCTTCATTCGAGCGGCATGGAGCCGATCT
>Ga0194047_10002216_pt1 | contig 11262 bp, 14 predicted proteins | sample JunL225m_MetaG_2_FD_160070 | JGI IMG/M metagenome (GOLD analysis project Ga0194047, IMG submission 160070) | Anoxic zone freshwater microbial communities from boreal shield lake in IISD Experimental Lakes Area, Ontario, Canada - Jun2016-L221-5m | ecosystem: Environmental > Aquatic > Freshwater...
ATATTTGCAGTTATTCCAGCAACGAGAATCAAAAGTCGTTTCCATAATTTTTGATGTGAAAAAGAATCAGATTTAGTATCTGCTGATTTTCCTCCATCATCTTCTCCAAAAATTTTTACAAATCCACCAAACGGAAGCCAATTGAGCGTAAAGAGTGTACCCCTCCATGTAAAAAGTTTTTTGGCACGAGGTGGGTACCCAAGTCCAAATTCTTCCACACGTACACCAAAAATTTTGGCGACAAAAAAGTGTCCGAGCTCATGCCCGACCACAAGCACAATAATTACAAATAGAAATATAATGAGTGTAGACACAAATTTAGTTCATGACTTCCTTTTCTTTTGATTCAAAAATTGATTCGAGTTTTGCATTTACGGCATCCATTCTTTTTTGAATGTCATCTTTTGCGCGGTGTTCGGCATCTTCTGGTAATTCAGCGGCTTTTAATTCGCCAAGTGCATTTTCGCGTTCCTTGCGAGCGCTAATGCGTGCATCCTCTAATTTTTCTTTGAGTACTTTTACTAATTTGGTGCGATTTTCAGTAGTGAGAACTGGAAAAATTACGCGCATACCTTCACTGTCTGCAGCCACCGAAAGTCCGAGGTTAGCAGAACCTATCGCTTTTTCGATTTCTTTATTTAAACTTTTGTCCCATGGAATCACACGGAGTGTACGTGCATCCTCTACGGTGACAGAGCCAACGTTTTTGATTGGTTGAAATGATCCGTATGATTCAACCATTACACTATCGAGAATAATTGGTGTTGCGCGTCCAGTATGCACGTACGAATATTCGCGCGAAAGCCAATCGCACACATCTTTTAAACTTGTATCTAGGTTTGTGATATTAAATGACATGCGGTAAGTATACTAAAAATTACATAAATCACAAAGACAACACTACCGTTTCCAAAATGCTTTTTGTGGAAGCGGCTGGCGAGTATAGATACTTCTTGAGCTTGAGAATTGATTCAACCTTTTCGATATTTTTGGAATTTACTTCAGAAATATTTTCTGCGAAATAGTGTTCGAGATCGTCAAAGAATGCGACAGCCTTTTCACGAACTTCGGCCGAAGCGTATTCATCATCCCCTTTTTCTGTTAACTTTTTTACAAACTCAAGCTTGTCGGCAATCGATAATTTTAAAAAATCTTTTATTTTTTGTGAGCCACTTCGTTCTGATTTTTCTGGAATAATTACTTGCACGCGCGAAAGTAACGTCGGCAAAAGCATTTCTGGTTTTGGAATCGCAATTATAATGTGCGTATGTGGTACAGGCTCCTCGAGGGTTTTGAGTAATGCGTTCTGTGCTTCATTTGTAATGAACGAAATATATGCGATATAAATCTTTTCACCATTTTGTGATACCAATTGTTGCCAATGACGCAATTCTCGAACGTGATCAATGGTAAAAATTACGTGTTCTGATGTCGTAATTGAATTATCGTGTACGACACCAAACTTTTCCAAAAATGAATTCACAAAAGCTTTCGCGTCTTCTTTGTGTCCACCAATTACATATGCATGAAAAAAATCTTCCATATTTTTTGATTATCTTTTTTTACTTAAAATAGTTCGTTTATATGTTTCGAGATGCTCCAGTGCAATACCAGTACCATTTACTACACAATATAATGCATCGTCTGCGAGACGTGCTTTGACTCCTGTTTTGCGATAAATAAGTTCAGGAAATCCACGAAGCTGTGATGTACCGCCCGTCATGATGATTCCTTGGTCGATGATGTCGGCAGCAAGTTCTGGAGGAGTTTCTTGGAGTACGTCTTTGATTGCTTTGATAATGTGTTTGAGTTCTGGATCGATTGCACGCACGATTTCATTTGTAGAAACTTGTGCAGTGCGTGGAAGTCCTTGGACATAATCACGCCCACGAATCGTCATTGTAAGTTCTTCTTCGAGTGGTACAGCAGCACCAATTTTTATTTTTACTTCTTCGGCAGTTTTGTCTCCGATTGCGAGGTTGAACATTTTTTTGATGTAATCTGCTATTGCTGCATCAATTTTGTTTCCGGCAAATTTAACCGATGTGGATGCCACAATTCCACCAAGTGAAATTACTGCGACGTCAGTGGTACCTCCACCGATATCGACAATCATATGTCCACATGATTCATGAATTGGAATTCCCGCGCCAATCGCTGCGAGAATTGGTTCTTTGACCACATACGCATTTTTGGCACCTGCGCGAATTGCCGCCTCGACAACTGCTCGACGTTCAGTGCTTGTGATTCCAGCAGGAACCGAAATCATTGTCTCTGGTCGAAACAAATTCCATTTACCCAATGCTTTTTGCATAAAATATCGAAGCATTGCTTCTGTGATGCGATAATCGGCAATTACACCATCTTTCATTGGTCGATATGCGATGATTGCTTCAGGAGTTTTACCAATCATGTCTTTGGCTTGGTTTCCGATTGCGAGAATAGTGTTGTCTTGTTCTGATACGGCTACGACTGAAGGTTCATTAAGTACGATTCCTTTTCCTGGAATGTATACGAGGGTGTTTGCTGTCCCTAAGTCGATACCGATTTTTTTGTTGAACATATGTACACGGGATTATATACAAAATACAGGATATGTAAAATTATGCTTTAATACAAATATATGTGGATCGTCGAAGTTGTACCAATCAAAAAAGGCTTGCCACAGGAAACCCTGACGTATTTTTCTGCCGAACCCATTGCTGATGGTACGATGGTGAGCATTCCGATTCGCTCTAAATTGGTTGATGCGGTTGTGGTGGCAACCAAAGACGCACGCGCCGAAAAATCTGCTATCAAATCTGGTTCGTTTTCGCTCAAAAAAATTGCAAAAATAAAAAAGGATTCCACGATACCATATTATGTATTTGAAACGGCGACACTCGCCGCCAGATATTATCGCCGCACGCGCGGAGAAATGCTCAACCTAGTCGTCCCGGATTACTCGCTCCATGGATCGTTTGCAAAAAAGGCCGCGTTCACAAAACCAGACACCGATGCCAATATCGTACCCGAGAGATTAGTCTTTCAATCCCCGCTCGAAGAACGCCTTTCTTTTTACAAGACATCGATTCGTGAAGCCTTTGCACGCAAAGAATCCGTGCTGTTTATTTGCCCCACGATTTCTGACTGCGAAATTTTTACCGAAAGCTTGTCGAGAGGAATTTCGGATTTTGTCGTGACCCTTCACAGTGAAGTTTCCAAAAAGCGTTGCGTGGAAATTATTCAGCGTCTCGCAACCGAAACACATCCGTTTGTGGTGATTTCAACTCCTTCCTTTTCATCGCTCATGCGCAGTGATATGCAGACGATGATTTTGGAACACGAAAACTCAAACGCATACAACACACCGACAGTCCCGTCGTATGATTATCGCGTCATCATCGAAATTTTGGCGCGAACTGCTGGTAAAAAATTAATCATCGGTGATAGTTTGCTTCGTGTTGAAACGCTCGGACGCTATGATAGCAAAGAACTTGGTTCGGTGACACCAGTGACATTTCGAGCACTTGCACCAATTGAAATTTCTGTTATTCCACATGGTGTGCCAGATGATTTACCACTCAATCTGCGCAGTGAACAAATTCCAGCACTTTCAGAAAAAGCACAGTTGCTTATAAGCAAAGCCGTGCAAAAAAAATCTCATATATTCGCATTTGCACTGCGCACAGGACTCGCCACTATCACACGATGTCGCGATTGTGGATTGATATGTACCTGTGAATATTGCTCGTCACCACTTGTGCTGTACCAAAACACAAGTGAAAAAAGAATTTATATTTGTAATAAATGTAAACGACATAAACCATCAGAATCTAAATGTGTGCGATGTGGAAGCTGGAATCTTTCTGCACACGGACTTGGAACTGAATTTGTCGAACAAGAAATAAAACGCTTATTTCCTGACCTTCCTGTGTTTCGAATTGATCGAGAGACGACACCGACGCGAGCACTTGCGCGGAAAATTGCTTCGCAATTTTCCGCGTCCGAATCCGGCATTCTCGTCGGTACCGAAATGGCATTATTTTATCTCGGTAATTCAGTTACGGATTCTATTATTGTGTCATTTGATACGCTATTTAATATTCCAAGCTACCGAACCAATGAACGCATCGTGAGTCTCATGCTCACAATTGCCGAACGTACGAGTGGACGATTATATATACAAACCAAAAATCCGCATGAACAAATTATCGAACTCATGCAATCAAATAATTATGCATCATGGTATCGCACAGAACTTGCTGAGCGTTTGGAATACAATTACCCACCCGCAACCACAATTTTCAAAATCATGTGGGTAGGAAAAGATTCTGAACGAGATGCGGCACGTGAATATCTCAAAGAATTATTTCTCGCGTATACACCAGACATTTTTGATAGTGATATTATAAAAAATGGCAAAAAAATTACCGTAATTAACCTCATTATCCGTCCCAAAAAAGATGAGTGGTCATTATACGCACTTTTGGACGGTAAAGGCCTTTCCGAAAACCTACGTGAAATTCTCTCCAAACTCCCCGAAGGTACAATTTTGAACGTAAATCCGGATAATTTATTGTAATAGTTCATACCCTTGTATCAAAATAATACTTGTGCTATATTACTATCCACATGAATAGCAAACCAATTATTGAAGTAAAAAAGTCGGCAACCGAGAACAACATGACACTTGTTCGTCGTTTTAGTCGTCGCGTGCAAGAATCAGGAATTATTCAATCAGTCAAAGGTAATCGTTACAGTGAACGTGCTCCATCAAAGCTTGATCGCAAGCTCGGAGCCCTCAAAAGACTTAAACGCGGTAAAGAAATTGACCAACTCAAAAAGCTTGGTAAATGGAAAGAACCAACTCGCGGAGGTCATAAATAAAAATGGTATTTGATTCTAATCTTTCAATTTTAAACAAAACAAAAGGCAAGCTTCCACGCTTGCCTTTTGTGCAGCTCAAAAACAAAATCCTCGGCGATGACTATGATCTCTCGCTTGTGTTTGTGTCACCTCGTGAATCTCACAAAATAAATTTGCAATACCGTGGAAAGGATAATCCGACAAACGTGTTATCGTTTCCACTTTCTAAAACTTCTGGAGAAATTTTTCTCGATCAAAAAACTTCTGCAAAAGATGCACCTAATTTCGACATGACACCAACTAAATTTTTGCAATTCTTGGTTATCCACGCAATGTTGCATTTGAAAGGATACGAACATGGTAGTACAATGGAGAAGCAGGAAAAAAAGTTTCTCAAAATTTTTTCTAAATAAAATTTTTTTCTATTTATTTTTTTCTTGCACATATTTAAAATAATTATGGCACGATCTTTTATTGTTGGAGTTGATCTCGGTTCGTCGGTTACAAAGACCGTCGTTCTTTCTGCGCGCGGTGATGATGGTGCAGAAGTATTATCTGCGGTCTCAGTTCCCTCACGCGGTATTCGTCATGGATACGTCGTCAATATTTCCGCAGCTGCTGATTCAATTAAACGATCGATTCAACTTGCCGAAAAAGAAGCTGGTATCCAAATCAAACGTGCTTACTTTTCAATTGGTGGAATTAGTCTTTCTTCTGAAACAACAATTGGCGGTTCAATCATTTCCAAATCCGACGGCGAAGTTACTGCGTTCGATATTAAAACTGCAATCGCGAGCGCCGAGGAAGCATTGGGGCTCAAAAATAAACGCATTGTATTTAGTACTCCTACTGGATGGAAAGTAGACGGCAAAGAAATCCACGGAAAACCAGATGGCATGCACGGAGTCAAACTTGAGGTCAAAATGTTTTATGTGACATGTCTCTCACAACATCTCGATGATTTGGTTTCTGCCTCAGCCGAAGCTGGTATCGAAGTACTCGATATAATCCCTTCACCGATCGCCGCAAGCAATATCGCACTTTCTGAACGCCAAAAAGCTGTCGGAGTCATTCTCGTAAACATCGGCGCCGAAACAGTATCGATTGCCGTATTTGAAAACAATACACTCATAGGACTTTCAGTGTTACCAATTGGTTCGACTGATATCACAAACGATATCGCACTTGGTTTCCGCATTCCACTCGAAGAAGCCGAAAGTATAAAAACAGGAAGCGTTATGTCTGCAAATTATCCAAAACGTAAAGTTGATGAAATCGTTGAAGCTCGTTTTTCAGATATTTTTGAATTAGTTGATGGATATTTAAAAAAAATAAAACGCAGTGGATTATTGCCAGCAGGAATTGTAATCACAGGAGGTGGTTCAGGCAACGGACTCGTCGAAGGTCTCGCACGAAACATGTTGCGACTTCCATCCAAAGTTGGTAGCGGTGATTTACTTTCTCACATCAAAGGTCCAGCGCGTGACTCTACATGGTTTGTTTCTTTTGGTCTCGCAATGATTGCTCGCGAAGGAAATTCTGACGGACGTTTGCACACTTCATCAGGAAATAAAGCAAAAGGATTGCTCAAAGAATTTTTGCGACAATTTCTCCCATAATATTTTTTATAAATATTATTTTATTAATTTTTTACAAAAAATAAAGACACAATGAAGCCATCTGTCAATCGTATTTTTACGTTTGCTTTTTTCAAATTTCTGGTATTATCTATGTAGTTCATTAGCAACCTTTAGTCTATACATACACATGGTCACCCACGTGTACGTCTGAATGCATATATGCCAAAAATCAATCCTGAAGTAGAAACCTTTGCCCGAATCAAAGTTCTCGGTGTTGGAGGTTCTGGAAAAAACGCAATAAATCACATGATCAACTCCAAAGTTCGCGGGGTTGAATTTATCGTGCTCAATACTGATACGCAGGATTTGCATAATTCTCTTGCTGACAAAAAAATTCATATCGGAAAAAATTTGACTCGTGGACTCGGTGCTGGAGGCACACCAGATGTAGGTAAACGCGCAGCCGAAGAAACAAAAGCAGAAATTCAAGACGTCATCAAAGGTTCAGATATGGTCTTTATCGCATGTGGTATGGGAGGTGGTACCGGTACAGGTGCTGCTCCAATCGTTGCAAAAGCTTCAAAAGAACAAGGTATACTCACTGTTGCAGTTGTTACAAAACCATTTTTCTTTGAAGGTAATCAACGTATGCGCATCGCCGAAGAAGGCTTGGCAGAACTTTCAAAAGAAGTTGATGCGATTATCGTTATTCCAAATGACAAACTCTTGCAAATCGCAGGCAAGGACATGGGCTTTCGTGATGCGTTCGCACTTTGTGACAATGTACTCCAACAAGCAGTCGAAGGAATTTCTGATTTGATTACAACTCCTGGAATCATCAACGTCGACTTTGCCGATATAAAATCAATTATGGCAGATACAGGTACAGCGCTTATGGGTATTGGCACTGCTTCAGGTGAAGGTCGTGCAACTCGTGCCGCAACTGACGCAATCAATTCCCCACTCCTCGAAATTTCAATCGACGGTGCCAAAGGTGTACTCTTTGCAATCTCGGGTGGTGATGATTTGACCATTTTTGAAATTCAAGAAGCTGCAAAAGTTATCACAGAATCAGTCGACAAAGACGCTCGCATTATCTTTGGAACAATCCGAGACGAACGTTTGAAAAAAGGTGAAGTCAAAGTCACTGTTATTGCTACAGGATTTCCAACTGAATCCCCTCGCCGATCACTCTTTCAACAATCTAGTTATGCAAGTACCCCATCAAACACTTCTACAAATTCAATTTCAACTCCTCCAATCGAAAAACACATCGAAGCTCCTGTTGTTGTAAAAAAAGAACCAATTCAAATAAACCCAACACCATCTCCATCGACAAACGATTTCATGGTAAAGCGTGCAGAAGTTGCCAAAGAAGACACTGAAATCTTTTCATCAGAAGATTCAGACGATTGGTCTGCAGTACCAGCATTTCTCCGAAGACAGAAAAAATAAAATATAGTATAATCGCTTCATGATATACGATTTAATTATTATTGGTGGCGGTCCTGCAGCTTCATCTGCAGCTATTTATGCTGCCCGCAAACGTTTAAAAACAGTGCTTGTTACATCAGAATTCGGCGGTCAGTCAGTTGTGTCAGATGATATTCAAAACTGGATTGGAACACCACATATTTCAGGTGCCGATCTCGCAAAAAGTCTAAAAAATCATGTACTCGAATACAAAAGCGATATTTTGGAAATCAAAGAAGGCCACCTAGCGACAAATATTTCGGGAACCGCAGGAAACTTTTCTGTTATAACTTCCAAAAACGAAACAATTCAAGCTCGCGCAGTACTCATTGCCACAGGATCTAAACGTCGTAGCCTCGACATCCCTGGTGCGCAAGAATTTGAAAACAAGGGTGTGACATATTGTGCATCATGCGATGGGCTACTCTTTTCTGGTGAGGATGTAATCGTCGTCGGTGGCGGAAACGCAGCATTTGAAACCGCCGCGCAACTTCTCGCATATTGCAAAAGCGTTACACTCGTAAATCGTAGCGACAAATTCCGCGCTGATGAAATCACTGTGGCTCAGACAATGAAAGATCCTAAATTCCGTACAATTACAAATATCGAAATGACAAATATTTTTGGTGGAGATTTCGTCGAAGGAATGACAATTACTCACAATGAGGACGATCACGAAGAAAAACTTTCTGCCAAAGGAATCTTTGTAGAAATAGGTCAAATGCCAAATTCTGATTTCGTAAAAGATTTCGTATCACTTACTCCTGGTAATCAAATTATCATTGATCCACGAACTCAAGCCACAAACATAGTTGGTGTGTGGGCTGCTGGTGACGTAACAGACGTGCTTTATCACCAAAACAACATCGCCTCAGGTGACGCAGTCCGCGCCCTCGAAGACATCTACATCTGGCTACACAAAAATAAGTAAACCGTTAAAAACCCCACAATTGATATATTGTGGGGTTTTTAACTTCTCTAGTGCTTAAATTATTTTACTTAGATACTTCCATATTCATCGGAGCCGTCATGACTTTATTGGAATAAATTTCTGGGTTTACCATTCCAAAAATCATGGCAATATGTGCCACAACTAAAAATATGGCGACAAATATCACGTGTAATTTTAATTTTTGTTCTGGTGATTTATTTTTATTTATAACACCCAGTTCCAAAAGTGTAATTCCAAACAAAGGCACAACGCCGAGAAGGTAGAATCCTACTGCAATTACGTCAGCAAATCCTCTCCACTGCCCTCCCATAGTTAATGGAACCACTGCATTGATAAGTAAATAAAAGAAAATTCCCAAAAAATATATACCTACAAATACCCCAGCCCATTTGTTAATAATTTTTGCTTTATTGTTAAAATTTCTTGTAAACAATAAATATAATTCTGTTATTGCTATGGTTTCTGCCAAAATAACAGGTATTGCCATAAAGATAATAAGATTCCAAGGTTGATTCGAGGCAAGAAGCCCCATGTAATGAGTCATTGACATATATTTTTATAATTAAATTAATAAGTAGATTAATTTAAAATATTTAAAATGCCTTTCCGTTAAGAATCCCTTGCGAGAACAATTCTTGAAATAAAAGAGGTATATCTCTGTATCGCTTTCGTTTAAAATAAAAAGATGATTTGATTATATTTAGAGATACATAAATAAAACCAAAAAATATAACACTTGAACAAAGTATAAGTAATTTATAAAACAAAGGTACCACAATTACATTTTGCAAGATGCCTAAATGTGCAGGAAAACTCATCGGACAAACAGAATCACTTCCCACCAAAAATGTACAATCTTGGTGACCCATCATTTGGGAATCAATCATATGTGTCATATGACCAAAAAGAAGCACCGGAATAATCATATATATAAATATAAGAAAAACTGATGCGAGCTTCATCATATTTTTATTTAAAAAATTTGAAAACATGAAAGCAAAACTCATATCTCGCATAATAGCACAAATGCAGAATAATCGCATAACTCTGTGAGCCTACAGGGTGGATTTCCGAACTAATAAAGAGACATTTTGAAATTATTTTGAGTATAAATGGGCTTCAAAATATAATCCAATACGATGGTATTGACACTGTACAACTATCATGCTAAAGTTTTATTGAACAAAAAACAAGGATTATGAAAAATGAATTAAAGTGGTTGTTGGCATTGGTTGGCATAAGTTGCCTGCCTTTAGCATACTTATCATTCGGAAAATATATTCCCGAAAGAGATGTGAGCGCACTAAAAGGAGTACACTATACTCCACCCCATTGGCCATAATGTGGGTTAAAGAATATAAATATTTAAGTAAGCAAGGCACACCCTTGCTTTTCTTTTTCTTAAAAAGTTCGGAAAATCTTTGGGATGTATATTTTTATATTGAAAAATAAAGATAAAAACGCAGTGACCCTACAGAGACTATGAGTACATTTATCGACCTCGACTAAAGATTCGCCGTCGCTCATCTTTGTCTGGTCACCAGCTCGTCTATTTTTTCTGCTAAAAAAATATGACTCCGCTGTTCGATTCCCTGTCACGAGTGAAGCAGTTCACTCGTTTAGGGTCACGCACAAAAGTGAGTACTATTGACAAGTACTCACTTTTGTTGCAGTGACCCTACCGGGAATCGAACCCGGATTACAGCCTTGAAAAGGCCGTGTCCTAACCGTTAGACGATAGGGCCAAGTAAACACAGCGGTATAAACTACCTATGTATTACTACATATGTTTATAACATACTAACCGTTTTTTTTCAAATTTTATGCAATCTATGCTAGGATATCTCGAGTGCATAGTGCATAAACACGGAGAGATGGCTGAGTGGTTGAAGGCACCACCCTCGAAATGTGGCATTGGGGCAACTCAATCGGGAGTTCGAATCTCCCTCTCTCCGCTCGGATTTTTTTGTGTTTTTAAATAAATTCAGTGTGCTATACTACGCAAATGAAAAATTTTGAAGCATCTGGCGGGCCCAAAAAGGTAGCAATTATTGAATCAGAACATTTAGAAAAAATTGATAGCAATAAAAATCAAAGTTTCCTTTTGCAAAAAGAAATGGATTCATATCTCGTAGCACTCAAAGATGCGATTTCAAAACGAGATGAGTACCAAGCAAGTCTCGCATTAGATCCAAACGATACAATCGCACAAAAACAATTAGATACGATTCAAATTGATATTAATATAATTCACGACAAAATGAATGAACTCGCACTAAAAAAAGTGACGACAAACTTTAATATCGAAACATATGAAGTTGTAAGCAAAAAACATAAAAAAACGTTACTCAAAACACTAATAAATACTTCAAAAGAATCAAATAATTAATTAAAAAAAAAGCGCCGGTA
>Ga0194047_10002218_pt1 | contig 11254 bp, 10 predicted proteins | sample JunL225m_MetaG_2_FD_160070 | JGI IMG/M metagenome (GOLD analysis project Ga0194047, IMG submission 160070) | Anoxic zone freshwater microbial communities from boreal shield lake in IISD Experimental Lakes Area, Ontario, Canada - Jun2016-L221-5m | ecosystem: Environmental > Aquatic > Freshwater...
AGCATTTTATGTCTAATCTTATCAAGCAAAAATTATTTGCTGCAATAGATGCTATGGTTCTACCTTCAAAACCAGATCAAACATGGATTTTATTTTTAAATGAATATGAAGAACATGAAATAGGGTTATTGTTTGCGAATTATATTTTACGTAAACAAGGTAAGAAGGTTATTTACTTAGGGCAAAAAGTTCCTTACGATAATTTGTCAAATGTTATTTTAAAGAACAAGCCAACACATATCATAACCTTTTTTGTTAAGAAGCATTTTGAAACAGAGATTAATCAATTTTTGAAACGAACAAAAAAAGATTTTAAAAATGTTACCATATGCTTAACAGGAAATGAAGAAATACTTTCAAAAATTGCTTCAGAAGATATTAAAATCATTCATAATATTCATTCATTAATACAAATAACTCAAAAATAAAATGTTTAATGAATCAAATGAAATATTAGACAAGAAAAAAATCGGAGTTGTTGGTGCCGGTTTCGCTGCATTATCTGCTGCATCTGTTTTAGCTTCACAAAATCATCAGGTTTCTGTGTATGAAAAGAATGCTCAAATTGGAGGCAGAGCTAGAGTATTTGAGAAAGATGGTTTTGTGTTTGATATGGGGCCAAGCTGGTATTGGATGCCTGATGTGTACGAAAAGTATTATAATCTTTTTGGAAACACCACTTCCGATTTTTACGAATTGAAAAAATTGGATCCCGGATTCAAAGTGATTTACGGTAAGAATGATTTTTTTGATATTCCTGCAAACTTTGATGAACTCACAGAACTTTTCGAAAGTATTGAAAAAGGAAGTGCAGCTAATCTGAAAAAGTTTATTGATGATGCTGAATATAAATATGCAGTTGGGATGAATGATTTAGTTTATAGTCCGGGCAATTCCATCAAAGAATTTTTAAACATGAAGTTATTGAAAGATGTGTTAAGGCTTCAGGTTTTTTCATCGTTCAGTAAACATGTTCGTAAATATTTTAAAGATCCACGACTCATTTCATTGATTGAATTTCCTGTTTTATTTCTTGGAGCACGACCACAAAACACACCGGCATTGTATAGTTTGATGAATTACTCTGGATTAAAACAAGGAACATTTTATCCGATGGGTGGTTTTGGAAAAGTAGTAGATGCTTTTAAATCTATTGCCGATAAAGCAGGAGTTATTTTTCGCACCAATGAGAATGTTCTCCATTTTGAAATGAATGGAAATACAGTTTCACAACTCATCACCGATAAGAATCGTTATGAAGTTGATGCTGTTATTGGTGGAGCAGATTACCACCATATCGAATCTAAATTGTTACCACAAAAATTTCAAACCTATTCTGAATCTTACTGGGACAAGCGAACATTTGCTCCTTCCTGTTTGATATTTTATATCGGTGTTAATAAGAAAATTAAAAACTTAAGTCACCACAATTTATTCTTTGATGAAAATTTCGAGAAGCATGCTCACGAAATTTATATCAATAAAAAATGGCCAACAGCTCCTTTGTTTTATGTGTGTTGTCCTTCCAAAACAGATCCAACAGTTGCACCAGCAGGTTCTGAAAATTTGTTTATCCTGATGCCAATAGCAACGGGTTTAATTGATACAGATGAAACTCGTGAGAGTTATTATAAAATCATCATAGATCGCTTAGAAAAATTTACCGGAGAACAAATTGATGAGCATATTGTATACAAGAAATCGTATTCGGTTTCAAATTTTGTAAATGATTATAACGCCTACAAAGGCAATGCCTACGGATTAGCAAATACTCTTTTTCAAACTGCTATTTTCAAGCCTAAGATGAGAAGTAAAAAAGTGAAGAACTTATTTTATGCAGGACAGTTAACCGTTCCAGGTCCTGGAGTTCCACCTTCTATTATTTCTGGTCAAATAGCAGCTAACGAATTTTTAAAAAATAACTAATACACCCCACCCATGAAAAGTATGTATGATGCAATTTCTGCTTCAAGCAGTAAGATGGTGACTAAAGCCTATAGCACTTCTTTTTCAATTGGAATTTACTTCCTCAACAAAAAATTTCACAAATCTATTTACGGAATTTATGGTTTCGTCAGATTGGCTGATGAAATCGTAGATTCATTTCACAACTATGATAAGGTTTCTCTGATGCAAAAATTAAGGAGAGACACAGTGGATGCAATTGAACAAAAAATCAGTGTGAATCCTATTCTTAACAGCTTCCAAGAAGTGGTTAATGAATATCAAATTGAATGGGAGCTCATTGATACTTTTCTTAAAAGCATGGAAATGGATTTAATGGAAACCACTCATGATTCGGCTTCTTATAGCCAATATATTTTAGGCTCGGCTGAAGTTGTTGGCTTAATGTGTTTGCGAGTTTTTACAGAAGGTGATCATCCATTGTATGATAAACTAAAACCTTTTGCAATGAAACTTGGTTCTGCATTTCAAAAGATTAATTTTTTAAGAGACTTAAAAGCAGATTATCAAATTTTAGGGAGAACGTATTTTCCGGGTGTGAATTTTGATCGATTTTCAGCAATAGATAAAGAGAAAATTCAACGAGAGATTGAAGAAGATTTTGACGAGGCTTTAGTTGGTATTAAACTCTTGCCACAAAGCTCAAGAAGAGGTGTTTACTTAGCCTATTTTTATTATCGAAAATTGTTTTCAAGAATTAAACATACACCGGCTGAAAATGTGATGAGCACACGAATTAGAATTTCAGATGGCAATAAATTAGGACTAATGTTTCAATCATTGTTAAGGCATCAATTTAATATGTTATGAGAAAGTTAATCATCATTTTATTTTGTTTGATATCTACGCTCTCCTTTGCAAATCATATTGATAAAATGGAGCTGAGGAAACAATATTATCAGTCGTTAGATAATAAAAAATTGGCGGATGATTTTATGTTTAAAATGGAATCTATTTCTGTTGAGCATGATGCCCTATTGTTAGCTTATAAAGGAATGGCCTATTTTCTGGAAGCGAACTTATCGATCAATCCTTATGCTAAATATACTTATTTCAAGAAAGGGAAAAGCCTGCTAGAAGAAGCCGTGAATAAAAATCCCTGGAATGCAGAAATCAGATTTATGAGATTTTGTGTTCAAACTAGTGCACCCAAATTTTTAGGATACATATCAAATATTGAAACCGATAAATACTATTTAGTAGAACAATGGAAAGGATTAAATGATGCTGATTTAAAAAATAAAATTTCAAATTATATGTTAACGCTTTCCTATTTTAACGATAGCCAAAAAATAAATTTTAAATGAACGATTACGTAATTTTAGTGGATGAGAACGATAAGTCGTTTGGCTTAATGCCAAAATTAGAAGCTCATCAAAGAGGTTCAATGCATCGTGCTTTTTCCGTATTTATTTTTAATAATAAAGGAGAATTGATGCTTCAAAAGAGAGCAGATACTAAGTATCATTCAGGAGGTTTGTGGACCAATACCTGTTGTAGTCATCCTCGTTTTGATAAAGTGTTAGAAAAGGAAGCTGTGTTAAGATTACAGGAAGAAATGGGTCTTGTATGTGAGTTGAAAAGTGTTTTTACTTTCCATTATCAGGCAAGCCTTGATAATAAATTATTTGAGAATGAAGTGGATCATGTATTTTTCGGAATTACAGATGTATTACCTATAATTAATCCTGCTGAAGTACAAGATTGGAAATATATCGATTTACAAACTCTTGCAACAGATATACAAAAAAATCCTGCACAGTATACCGCTTGGTTGAAGATATGTTTTGAAAGAGTTTTTCAAGAGTTTATTAAAATGAGATAATATGAGAACATACTATTTGCACAGAGAACAATATTTGAATATTTCAAATCAAGAAGCCTGGTCTTTTTTTTCATCGGCTAAAAATTTATCTAAAATCACACCTCCTGAAATGAGTTTTAAAATACTTTCAGAAGTAAAAGATGTTGCTGTCTATTCAGGGATGGAAATTGATTATATCGTGAAACCACTATTTGCTATTCCTTTAAGATGGAAAACCTTGATTGATGAAGTAAACGAGCCTTTATTTTTTTCTGATAAACAATTGAAAGGTCCTTATAAGTTGTGGGAGCATTCTCACCGTTTTACTATGACAAACAAAGGATTGTTGATGGAGGATGACGTAAAGTATCAGCTCCCTTTTTCTTTAATTGGAGAGCTAGCGCATTGGCTATTTGTTAAAAAAAAAGTGGAGCAGATATTCGACTTCAGATTTCAAATTTTGGAAAAAATGTTTAACCAAAAATAATTTCTTCATGATGAATTTAATAGTTGTATTAGTAGCTTTTCTAAGTATGGAGTGTGTTGCATGGCTTGCGCACAAATACATCATGCACGGATTCCTTTGGTCGCTTCACCACGACCATCATCAACGAGATGATCATGCATTTTTTGAAAAGAACGATTACTTTTTTTTGATTTTTGCTACACCTGGAATCATCTGTATTTATTTAGGAATGGTAAACAATTTTAGTTATCCATTTTGGATTGGTATAGGCATAACTTTGTATGGTACAGCTTATTTTTTTGTGCATGATATATTCATACACCAACGTTTTAAAATTTTCAGAAACTCTGATTCTGTCTACCTCCGTGCAATCAGAAGAGCACATAAAATGCATCACAAACATATAGGTAAATATGATGGAGAATGTTTTGGAATGTTGTGGGTGCCGCTGTTTTATTTCAAAGAAGCATACAAAAAGTCAGGTCAATGAACTTATTATATTTTTATATCAATATAGGAGCATTCATCATTCCATTTCTATTTTCTTTTCATCCACAAATACAGTTTTATAAAAAATGGAAATTTGTATTTCCAGCTATTTTTTTAACGGCAATCGTATTTATTGCTTGGGATATTTATTTCACTGAATTAAAAATTTGGGGATTTAATCCAGCCTATATTTTTGGAATATATTTTTATCAGTTGCCACTTGAAGAAGTGTTGTTTTTTGTTGCTATTCCTTATGCAAGCTTGTTTACTTATTATTGTTTTTCGGTTTTTATAAACAAACAAGTTTTAAAAGTTTACGAAAAATACATTACTCTTTTTCTGCTGTTTTTCTGCTCATTTATTGGCCTGCTTTTTTATAATAAACTGTATACTTTTTCTACTTTTATCAGCTTAACCATTTTATTGGCATCTCTAAAATATATTTTTAATGTTAATTGGCTGAATCGTTTCTACTTTACTTTTTTGATAATATTAATCCCTTTCACCATCGTAAATGGAATATTAACAGGTACTGGTATAAATCAACCTGTAGTGTGGTATAATGACCATGAAAATTTGGGATTGAGAATACTCACTATTCCTGTTGAAGATGTTTTTTATGGAATGTTTCTATTGCTATTAAATACTTCTTTTTATGAATATTTTAGCCGCAATAAATAAAGGAAATTAAACCTTTTTCATAAAGCAAGTTTTAAGCACCATCATTTGCTTTTCAACTTTGCCTTCAATTTCTTCATCATTATCTGTAAGACGAATATTTTTTACAAGTGTTCCTCTTTTTAAATTCATTGAAGAACCTTTTACTTTCAAGTCTTTGATTAATGTTACCGAATCACCTTCGTTCAATAATGTACCGTTGCTGTCTTTTACTTCCATGATATTTTTAATTTTTAGTCTATTTCATTTTCATCTTCAGGAGTAGTATCCTCAAAATTATTTAACAATGGCTCGCCTAGTAGAGCAAGCATTTCATATACTTCATTTACCTTTTTTGTTTTATTGGTTTGTTTATATGCAACCACTAAATTTCTGAGCACACGTTTCACAATATCTATATTTGAACAGGCTTCGAAGAATTCATATTTAGGTTCAATTTTTATCTGAATTAAAAACTGTTCGAGATTAGCTTTTGAAAAAATAGCACCTTTATTAAATGCGTTTATATAAAACAAAACCTTACCAAATTTATAATCAAGTTTGGGTTTGGTATTAAACGGATCAGAAACGAAATGCTCAGTATTTTCTTCTTTATATGCCAGTACAAAATGTTGAGGAAGATTTACTCCAAATATTGGAATTTGTAACCGTTGCGCAACAAGCATATAAATGATGGCCAACATAATCGGATTTCCACTTTTACTTTCAAGAGCATTATTGATAAAAGAATTTTGTGGAGAGTGGTAATTATCAGTGTTTCCTTTGAAACCATAAATCTGATAAAAAACATGGTTGAGCACCCTTACTTTTTCGTAGGCAGTAAGGTCATAATTTAATTCGAGCCAAATATCCAATCGGATTTTATCAATCTCATTAATTACTTTTTGCTTATCTACTTCTGGATATTGATAGCTAGCAATAAGTAAAATCCCTTCGAGTAAATCGGGCTCAGGTTGGTGGCTCCAATCACGCAATTCATTAATCAGATTTGAAAACTGAATTCGGTGAATAATATTCTCTATTTTTTGTTGTTGTTCGATGTTTTTTATCAAACCCCATTCATTTTCTAGAAATGAAATAACATCGGTTCCTAATGAAAGTAATTTTTGCTCAACTAACTCCGCAACTTCCACATCATCATCATCAAGCAGCGCTATAAGCGATATGACTTCCTTTTCATTAAGCATTTATTTACTTACTTTTTTTGCAGGAGTTTTTTTTGCTGCAACTTTTTTGGCTGCTGTTTTTTTAGCTGCAACTTTTTTAGATTTAAAAGCATCAGGCATTTCGATTTCAATCAACTTCTTCACCTCGTCAAGAGATAAGGTTGCAAGTTCCTCGTTGGTGTATTTTTCCCCGTCTTTTTTGCGGCTAATCTTAATCATGTTTTTACCCAAACGAATAAATGCACCCCAACGACCGTTTTCAATTGATATTTTTTCATCTACCCATTGTTGAATAAATCGGTTCGATTCCTTTTCAATCTTTTTCTCAATTAGTTCATTCATTTCTGATTGTGAAATTGTATCGAGATTGTATGCTCGCGGTACATTAATGAACATATTATTCCATTTGATAAATGGTCCGAAACGACCTTTTCCTTTTGTAATTGGTTTGTTATCAAATGTGCCAACTGGCGCTTCAGCTGTTTGTTTAGCGTTGATTACTTCAATGGCTTTTTCTAAGTTTACTTCCATTATTTCTTCACCTTTTGGTAATGAAATAAATTCTTCTCCCCATTTTACATAGGGTCCGAAACGACCTACATTAATTGATACTTCCTTGCCTTCGAATTCTCCAATGGTTCGTGGAAGTTTGAATAATTCAATGGCTTCTTCTATTGTAATTGAATCAACACGTTGCTCTTGCAATAATTTTCCATATTGAGGTTTCTGTGTTTCGTCATCACTGTTTTCTCCAAGCTGAACAAATGGACCAAAACGTCCTACTTTAGCATACACATTTTTTCCGCTAACTGGATCAACTCCAAGCATGCGTTCACCACTTTGACGTTCGGCAGTTTCGTTGGTCTTTTTCACATCAGCACTAAAAGGGATATAAAATTTTTCAATCATTTTATTCCATTGAATCTGTCCGTTTGCAATCTCATCAAATTCTTTTTCAACAGATGCAGTGAAATGATAATTCATGATATCTTCAAAATGTTTGAATAAGAAATCAGTAACAATCATTCCAATATCACTCGGAAATAATTTTGATTTTTCGTATCCAAATTTTTCAAATTTTTCTTCCTTGCTTACATGATTATTTGCGAGAGTGATGATATGAATATTTCTTTCTTTCGGTTCGCGATCTTCTTTTAAAACATATCCACGTTTTTGAATCGTTGAAATAGTTGGTGCATAAGTTGATGGTCGGCCAATACCAAGTTCTTCAAGCTTCTTCACCAAACTTGCTTCGGTGTATCTCGGAGCAGGTTTGCTATATCGTTGAATAGCTTCCATCTGTTTTAAGGAAAGATTTTCGCCAACTTTTAAAGGTGGTAACATCGATGAATTTTCATCATCATTTTCATCATCACTTGATTCGAGATATACTTTTAAAAAACCTTCAAATTTCAATACTTCACCGGTTGCAGTTAATTCTTCATCGGTAGTTGAAATTCCAATACTTGCAATTGTTCTTTCAATTTGCGCATCTGCCATTTGTGAAGCGAGTGCACGTTTCCAAATCAATTCATACAAACGGTCTTCTTGTCGTCCAAGATCAACGCTTGTGTTTTCAAAATAAGTTGGGCGAATAGCTTCATGCGCTTCTTGTGCACTAGCGCTTTTGGTAGTATATTTTCTAGTTTGTGCATACTCACTTCCAAACTGTTGATTGATTTGTGTGCGAGCTGTATTGATTGCAAGATCTGATAAATTTACAGAGTCTGTTCTCATGTAAGTGATTAGTCCGGCTTCGTATAATTTTTGAGCAACCATCATAGTTTGCGAAACAGAGAAACTTAATTTTCTGCTCGCTTCCTGTTGCAAAGTTGATGTTGTAAATGGAGGTGCCGGAGATTTTTTAGCAGGCTTTACTTCCAGATTATTGATAGTAAAAGTTGCGCCATTGCATTTGTTTAAAAAAGCTTCAGCTTCTTCAATTTTACTAAATCGTTTTGGTAATTCAGCATTCATTGTTTTTCCGCCAACATTAAATTGTGCAGTAACTTTATAGGCAAATGTAGAATTGAAATTGTTGATCTCACGTTCACGTTCAACGATCAATCTTACCGCTACCGATTGTACCCTTCCTGCTGATAAATTTCCTTTAATTTTTCTCCAAAGAATAGGCGAAAGTTCAAAACCCACCAAGCGGTCAAGCACACGTCTTGCCTGTTGAGCATCTACTAAATTTTTATCAATACTTCTTGGATTTTCAATGGCTTTTAAAATAGCAGGCTTCGTTATTTCATGAAAAACGATGCGTTTTGTTTTTGCAGCATCGAGATTTAAAACCTCTGAAAGATGCCACGATATAGCTTCTCCTTCGCGGTCCTCATCGGATGCGAGCCAGATCATATCAGCTTGAGAAGATAATTTTTTGAGTTCGGCAACGATTGCTTTTTTATCGGAAGAAATTTCGTAATGAGGTTTAAAATTATTCTTTACGTCAATCGCATCATCCCCTTTTGCAAGATCACGAATATGTCCATAGCACGATTTTACGGTAAAATCTTTACCGAGAAATTTCTCGATGGTTTTCGCTTTTGCAGGCGACTCAACAATTACTAAATTCTTCGTCATAATTCTATTCACTTTAAAAATAACACTGTTGCAACAACCTAATTTTCTAGAATGTTACAACACTATTTTCACTGCAATAATAGGTACTGAAGCGAATATTCAAAATTGAAACTAAAATCTTAATTAATCAATAGCTTGTGATTGAATGTGTTTTCACCAGCTTCGAAGCGAATAAAATACATGCCTTTATTGAGGTTTCCTTTGCTGATATTGATTGTGTGAGAACCACTTTCCATAAAAGTGTCTTCAGCAACCATTACTTCGCGTCCCATCATATCAAACAACATTACCTTCACTTTTTCATTTTGGAAAAGTTCAAATGAAATTGTTGCCGTTGAATTTATCGGATTTGGATAGAGATTAAATTTGTACAACAATTTCTTTGTTTCTTCAATTCCATTGCTAGCAGTATTGTTGATAGTAAAATTATCAATATAAATATTGTTTCCTTTTCGATTTTGAAATTCGAAACGAACTCGCGCATGGGTAAAATATTTATAAGCAGAAAGATTAACAGAAACTGTTCTCCATTGACCAGAGTTGGGGGTAAACGATGCTGTTTGAGTTCCTGCTGTTGTTAAACTATTTCCACTATATGACCATATTAGTTTGTCATCCATTCCAAAACTATCCGAGATGAAAACATTTAATAAATCGGTTGATTGAGTTGTGTTTTGAGCATAAGCATAATGGAAATTTAAAAAGGGAGTTGATAATGGTGTAATATCAATTTCGGGAGACTGAAAACCATCACGAGAATTAGTCATCGTGTTAGTATAATTTGGAAGAGTAATGCAGCTGCTTCCTAATTGTGCTGCTGTTGATTTTATTTGCCATCCGTTTGAAGGGTTGTTAAAATTATTCAAGACCCAACCATCAGTTGCTAGCGTTGCAACATTTTCAAAATCATAAGAGTAAGGTGTTTTTTTAGTAGATGCAGCCACTGTTTTATAATTCCCTGTTGAAGCATTAATTCCAATTGTTGACAGATTACTAGTTGAAGCTGCAGTTACTCGATTAGAAGTTGTTGCAGCGCCCGTAAAGCTTGCTGCATTCACTCTGTTTTTTTGGCCGGTCGTAAATAAATTCATGCAATTTCCATTGGCGTAATCCATATAATCTTTTACAAGATCGTACAGGTCGGGTAAATCATTGTGACAAGTATTTTGATTAACGGTACATCCAAAACTTGGTGAAGAAACAGGTGGTGTATCGCAAACTTGATCTCCGCTTGATGTGCAATTTGAAGAAGTAATTGTTGCGGTTCCGCAGCCATCAGCTTGTCCCCAATCTGATTGAAAAGGGTGATACAATCCAAGCCAATGTCCGATTTCATGTGTGAGTGTTCTACCCGCTTGTGAAATCTGTCCAATACCAATCTTCCCAATTTGATTTGCACAAATAATAATCCCATCAGTTTTTGCCTGAGAAGGGCGGCTCCATGGAAATTGTGCGTAGCCTAAAACAATTCCTCCAATTTGTGAAGCGGATGAACTATTAATTGAACTCACTACCCAAACATTTAAATAACGGTTGCTATCCCAATAACTTAAAGCTTTAACACCATCATCAGCATTAACAGTAGCTGTGCTGTAGATACGATTAATACCATCACTCTTATTACCATTTGGGTCGTATTGTGCCAAACGAAATTCTATTTGCATGTCAGCAGCCAATGGATTCGTACTTAAACTATCGTATGAATCTCTTCCCATCTTTCGGTAATCGGTATTGAGAATATTAAGTTCATTCATTATTTGAGCTTGCGAAATATTTTCAACTCCATTTTGATGGATGATGTGAAATACTACTGGAATATATAAGATGCTTCCTGTTTTAAAATTAATTGTTGATGTGGATTGTTGACGGGCTTGTTTATTAATTTCGGCTTCGTATCTTAAAATCTCTGGATTTTTGATGATTGCCTGCTGATGAATTTGATCTGTTAAACAAGGTGTGAAATTTTGTGCTGATGAAATAGTAATTAATCCAATAAGGATGGTAAACGCTGATAATAATTTGTACATCTGTTTTTGATTTTGCCTTTTGCCTTTTGCCTTTTGCCTTTTGCCTTTTGCCTTTTGCCTTTTGCCTTTAATC
>Ga0194047_10002219_pt1 | contig 11251 bp, 9 predicted proteins | sample JunL225m_MetaG_2_FD_160070 | JGI IMG/M metagenome (GOLD analysis project Ga0194047, IMG submission 160070) | Anoxic zone freshwater microbial communities from boreal shield lake in IISD Experimental Lakes Area, Ontario, Canada - Jun2016-L221-5m | ecosystem: Environmental > Aquatic > Freshwater >...
CGGCGGGCTTGGTGCCGCCTTTCCGGTCCCGCCACGCCCGCATCCGCACGGTGTCTGCCAGTCGGCTGGGTTTCTTTCTCATGGCATCTGGTTGGACGGCGGCGCGGGCGCGCAATTCATTCGAAATCGTGTGAATCCGCGGACTTCGATCAGCGGACTTCGACTTGACCCAGGCGGGGACCAAACCGAGCGCCCGGAAGAGAAGCATTCAGGTTGCGTCGGGAATTGCGGAGTTCCGGGCGGTTTGAAAATCGGGCTTGTCGGGAAAGCCTGCGCATGTATGTTCAGGAATCCTGAACATGCGTGCGCCAGTGATCGATTCCAGTTCTGACCGGCTCTTCGCCATCGCGGAGAGCCAAGACGGGTATTTCACCATGGCGCAAGCGATGGAGGCCGGATTCGCTCGCAGCACCCATAGCTATCATGTGAAGGCGGGTAACTGGACGCGTGAGCATCGGGGCATCTACCGACTGAAGCGCTTCCCCGTCTCGGCAATGGGTCACCTCGCGCTGTGGTCGCTGTGGTCGCGGGATCGTCACGGGCACATTCAGGGGGTTTATTCGCACACCACCGCGCTGGCCCTTCTCGATCTGTCCGATGCCAACCCGGCGAAGCTCCACATGACAGTGCCACCGGGGTTCCGCCGCAACAGTGATATTCCGTCGGGGCTGGTACTTCACATGGCACGGCTCGAACCGCACGAGATGGTGCGCGAGCGCACCTACACCGTTACCACGCCGATGCGGGCAATCCTTGACTCGGCGAAATCCGGGGACGCCGATCCGGGGATGCTGCGCCAGGCATTCGACGGGGGCAAGCGCCGGGGACTGATCACCCGGACGGAAATCAAACACGCGAAGTCGCGACCTGACCTGTCGTCATGGATGATTGGGATTTTGGGAGACGCATGATTCCATGAACACCTATTCCACCGCCTCGGCATTCCGCAGAGCCCTCGAAGATCGTTTGGCAGCGGCGTCAAAAGCGGAGGGCATCGACCTTCAGCGTATGCGGCGGCAGGTGGCGTTTGACCGATTGCTGGTGCGCTTGTTTGCCGAGGGAAGTCCACCATGGAGGTTGAAGGGCGGCTATGCGCTCGAACTGAAACTGAGGGTGGCGCGCACGACGCGCGATCTGGACCTGGGGCTGGCATCGGAGCCACTCCATCCGGTGTCCCTTCTCGGGGCCTTGCAAACGGCTGCCGCGAGGAACGCGGGAGACTTCTTTGGGTTCGTGATCGGCGAACCGATCATGGACCTTGAAGGGGCCCCTTACGGCGGTGCGCGCCACCCGGTGGAAGCAAGCCTGGACGGGAGGCAATTCGTCCGGTTCCACTTGGATCTTGGCTTGGGTGACATGCAAAGGGAGCCCTGCGAGTGGATCGAACCGCGCGACTGGCTAAGCTTTGCGGGGATTGAGGCGGGGCGCTTTCCATCCATCTCGCGCGAGGAACATTTCGCCCAGAAATTGCATGCCTACACGCTTCCACGAAGCGACAGGATGAACACCCGCGTGAAGGATCTGGTGGATCTCGTATTGCTCATCAATTCCGCAGCTCTTGAGCCGGCGCGACTCAAACGGGACATTGAGGACACCTTCGGCCGCAGGAAGACCCATCCGGTTCCTGCAGAGTTGCTAGCACCGCCGGCGTTTTGGAAACCCGTCTTCGCGCGACTTGCGGACGAGTGCGGGCTCGACGGTGACATCGAGGCACAGTTTTTGAAGGTCCAGCAGTTTTGCAGAGCGGTCCAATGAGGGTTGCTTTCTCGCTCATGACACAACGTTAGACGCTGCGCCGTGACAATTGATACAAGTCGGAGCCAGGCGGATTGGCCCATTTGCTCCTTGCTCCAGACGAGGCGGGTGACTAGAACTGCTGCAGATGGAACGAACCGCCACACCTCCGGCTCCTTTGGATGGCATGACAACGCCCCGACCGTCGTACCCTGTGTTTGCGTCGCAACCGCCCCGGCCGCGACGACAGCAGGGCGGACCTCGCAGGGGACGGGCGACAAGCAGGGAGGGTGGCGCAATGCAGGCGGGCGGGGAGTCTGCGCCGATAAACCGCCACCTGTCGTTACTACACTTTTACGGGTATCGTTACTATGACCCGCTAACAGGCCGCTGGCCATCCAAGGATCCGATTGAAGAGGAAGGCGGAGTGAACCTGTATGGGTTTGTGGGGAATGACGGGATAAATGAGGTGGATTCTGTCGGCTTGAGGATACTTAGTAATAAACTCGAATGGGATCTTCAACTGCCTCCCGACAAAAATGGCAAGAGGAAGCTCAAAAAAGTGGAAACACATGTCGCCTTCGAGGTGTCTCCTGTCGACGCTGAAAGATGCACTGTTGACGTAAGAATCCCCGTTCATTTCATCTCGGGGAATAACCGGTATGGTTTAACACCTGTAAGCGTTAACGAGAATGTGAAAGAACCCGCAGACATGCTTGCGAAACTTGTAATTAGGATCAACGCCGAAATCGCGAAGAAATGGAATCGCGACGATTTCAGGATGTGCTGTGATGGATGCCCCAAGTGCAATGACGGAATAAAGCTCAATATTTTCATCGAGCGTGATGCCCAAGGGTCCGCTGTTGCGCTTTACAATCAGGACGTGAAAAAGTCCGACGAGGGCAGCTGGAACATCAACGACAAATGGCTACCTGCACTGCCACATGAAGTTGGCCATTTATTAGGACGTCCTGACGAATATAACGGTCCGATCCGTGACCGAAGGAAGGGAACTGGCCCAAACAATCCATTTGTGGAGGACACCAACAAAGACAACATTATGTTTGATGAGACCGGCCTGCCCAAGTCGAGGCATTTTTCTGAGATTCCGTTGAATTCAAAAAACGCCAACTGCCGGATCGTTAGAAAGGGTGAGAAATGCAAGTAATTCATCTATTATCGTTGCTGCTTATGGCCTTGACTGCAATGTGCAAAGCTGAGAGGTGGAATGGCCTGACCCTGGATCCAGGGCGAATAATCCGTGAAGACTTAGACTTCGCAAAATTCGGTCTAATCGTTCATGTCGCAAATACGACTAAGAAGCCTGTGCTCATTCCCTCTGTCGCACTATATAATCCGAGTAGGGATATAACAATATTCGATTCATTTGGAAAGGAGATTGATGACAAGGTATCAGGAGGTTTGAGTCCTAGCGGTGACACCAAAGATGCCGTGCGTGGAATCGTTGTTAATCCCGGGACATGGGTCTTCGTAGTCATTCCCTTGTCTGGAATCCGCGTTTTTGACCAAGCGATTCCCGGAGAATACAAGGGCGGAACACATAGGGAGTTTGGCGACATAATTCCGGGTTTCGTCATTGAGCGCGATGGCACGGTCAGAATGACCAGCAAAGAGGAGGATCATAATTTGCACAAAAAATCGGATAAGCAGAGGCAGTAAAGTCTGCGTGTTGCGGCAGCACTGTCCCCGTCCTCGCTGCAAGTTCAATGAACCCGCGAGCAAACCAATAGCAGCAACCATGCCGCCATATCGAAAGCGCTCAATCGGCGGTCACTAGCCACACGGGGCCATAGAGCATACATAGCCGCGTATGCAATCCACATCATCCACCACATCCGAGCCCGCCCCCTCCGACTCCTCCATCATCCGCGCCGGCAGCGACGGCCGGTTGCGCATCTCCCCAGCCCAGCGTCAGGAACTGTTGGACGCCGTCGGCCAAGTCCGAGCTAAAAAATGAGCCAGCGATTACCTATCCTATCCCCTCCCGCCAATCCACCATGGGACTGACGGGAGGGCTTGATGGGTCACGCGGCGATGGCCGGGACCGCGGCTTGTGCTGCTTGCTCAGCCCCTGGCATCCACCAGAAACTCGTGCGGGATCACCTGCCGGTAATTCGGGTAATTACCTCTGGCTGTGCCTTGCCGAAGGGGGTTGTGATTCATGGGGATGAAGAAGAAGCCGGCTTGACGAGGGCGACAACCAAGTGGGAAATAAATATCCCACTCGGCCGGGGTGCTTAGGGGTTGGTGCGCATGCCGGGTCATAGCTAACAAAAAGAAGTCACCGTCGTCTGCACCCCTCCGCATCCTCCCCGGCACTCCAACATCATGCGGAGCACCGGGGAGGAAACCATCAGCACGGAACGGGCATAGCTGTCTCCCGCCCGGCGCTGGCATGGCAAAGGCAAAGGTGCCGTTCGCGTGACTGGCGCAGGTCGCTTTCCCAACCCGGCCGCTTGCCATCAAGGAGACGGCGGATGACATCCAGGCCGAAGAACTCAATCAAGTCCGCAGCAATCCGACGCTTGAGCTTTGCTGCGGCACTGTCACCAATACCAAAGAGCTTGCCGGCCTCGCGCATTGTTCCACCTTCCACCAGCACCAAGATCGCCAGCCGGTGACGCGGAGGGTGGGCAGCGAGGAACGATTGCCAGTCGAGGTTGCGGGCGGCTTCCTCGGCAGGGTCCGACTCCCGGTCATTACCGCCAAACGGCGAGATCACATCGTGCAACGTGCCGGGTTCGCCAATCTCAAACTCAATTTCATCGTCCAGCGATTCCTGACGCGCTTTGCCATCAATCTGACAGCCGGGGCTCATGACGTCGCAACGACCGCTGTAGTAGCTGCGGCGTCCGCTGCGGGCGGCTCTGGCGGCGTAATACGCGATGTTGCCACCGCTGAACTTCTGTCCGGCTTTTTCAGCACTGTCCATCATCCGGGCCGCCACCAGCGTGGCGTCCGCAATAATCTCCTCATCGTCTTCACAGCCGATCTTGGGAATCGACCGCACTGCACTTCGCAGGCGGGGAATGACTTCCCCGACCAACATTTCATCCATCATAGGGCTCATCTTCGTGGTTTCCTTTCGGTTCGTTGTTGAAAGGCGACCGGGCACAAGACGGCCCCACCCGGGACCGGCCGAAGTGGCGGTCGCCAGAGTGGGTTCCGGACAACCGCCATCGGCGGGCCGGGGAGAATGGGGAATGAAAAAGCCCGCCGCGATCACGAGGACCGGGCGGGCGCTGATTGGGGTTGGTACCGCAGGAGTCCTGTGATTTCCGCCACCACGATCATTTCAAGAACGGGGCGCGGACTAACGGCTTCTCCGGGGTGGATTGGGTTGCCAGCCTGGATCGCGGTTCCAACGGCGGCGACGGCGCTGGCGGTTCCATACGGGCTGCTCTTGTTGGAGCGGTTGCTGGATTGGCTGCGGACGCGTGACCGTCCTCAGGTCAATCACCCGGCCGACACGCGGGGCCTGATAGTCATTCCACTGCGGACGGGGCTGTTGGATGATGCCACTGACCTGGTTGGTCTGGATAGTCCGGTCGACCGGCAGCACGGATTCTGCGTTTCGGGCCCGCCGGACCCACAGGAGTCTGACCACCACGCCGCCAGTCAGCCCAAGAATGACAACCCAGCTCACTGTGTGCAGCAGGGTGTCACGCCCGGCCAATCTCTTGCGCTCAATTTCGACCCTCCGCGCCACCTCGCGCTCTATACGGGCATCCTCGGCGGCCCTGGCCGCCCTGGCATCCCGTTCATTATCGTGGCAGGTGACCAACAGGAGCACTGCGGCAATCACGATTATCCAGTGCATCTGGTTCGCCTCCCTTCCGTTAGTTTCTGGCTGGGACGCTTTGATAAATTTGAAATCAGGTTGATGTTCATTTTGTTAGGATTGGTTATTGGTTTGGTTCTGTGTTCTTGAGCATTGAAACAAAAAGCCCGGCGTGGTGCCGGGCCTTGAGTTTCGGTGAGTGTGCTGACGGTCGGAGCTCAAACGCCGATTCGGAGTTGGTGGAAGAGCCAGTCAACCAGATGTCCGAGATCTAACCGGTGGGAGTTCCCATAGATTATGGCAGATAGAGCTGATATTTGCACCAGTGGCACCTCAGTGGAGCATGGACCCAGCATGCAATGACATACAAAGGCCGAAGGAAGAAATTAGGAGGTGCTTGCCAGCACAGGGGACGCTATGGCAGTGTTCGCCCAAGGATTTTTTCCAATCACAGGCGGCTTGGATCAAATAGGTGATCAAAACCGGAACAAAGGGGGACCAAGCGGTGTGCCCGTGCCGAGGAGCTTTTTCCGCGAGACGGATCAAATGCCTGATCAAAGTATCTGCTTGGTATCGGATCAATATTTCAATTAGAAATCTACCCTAGCCGCGAGTCGATCTGGTCATCAGCCGCGGCGCACGCCACAAAAAGTGGCAAAGAAGTGGCAAAGATCCAAATTCCTAGCAGATTTCGACACCCGATTTTAAGTCATAACTCGTTGAAATAGAACTGGTAGCAGAGGGCGGATTTGAACCGCCGACCAAAGGCTTATGAGTCCTCTGCTCTACCACTGAGCTACTCTGCCAAGTTCTGCCGGGGCGGCTGGCCGCACGAGCGAAGGGACGGAGTAGCGTTTAGGCGCGGGCTTGTCCACCGCAAATTCGCAAAATCCGGCGGGTTGGGTTCCGGGGCGGCGGGATATTTGAGAGGATTTTACTTTTCCAGGGGCGGCGACGCAGACAGCATCGGGCGTGACTTTGGACAAACCCATTCTGGTGAGCAACGATCCGTGGCTGGAGCCCTATGAGGGGGACATCGTGCGGCGCAGCGAGCGCTTCCACAAGGCCATGGCGGCGATCGGGGCGGGACCCAATGGCCTTGCCGCCTATGCCAGCGGGCACAAGATCATGGGGATTCATTGCAACCCGAAGGCCGGGTTCTGGAGTATTCGCGAGTGGGCCCCGGCGGCACGCGCGGTGTCACTGATCGGGGATTGCAATGGTTGGAACCGGGAGCGCCACCCGCTCACCCCGGCGGGCAACGGGATTTGGCAGTTGCAAGTTCCGGCGGCGACGCTCGACCACGGGCAACGGGTGAAGCTCCACATCGTGGGTGCCGATGGCTCGTGCCGGGACCGCATCCCGGCCTGCATCCGGCGCGCCGTGCAAGACCCACACAGCCAGGATTTTTCGGGGCAGGTCTGGCACCCACCGCAGCCCTACCAATGGCAGCACACGTTGGATCCAAGCACGGTCACCAGCCCGCTGATCTATGAGGCACACGTCGGCATGGCCGGCGAGGAACCGCGGGTTCACAGCTATCGCGAATTTGCGGACCACATCCTGCCGCGCATTGCCCGCGCCGGCTACAACACAGTGCAACTCATGGCCGTGCAGGAGCATCCGTATTACGGCTCGTTCGGCTATCATGTCTCGTCGTTCTTCGCACCGTGCTCGCGCTTTGGCACGCCGGAGGATTTGAAATACCTCGTCGATACCGCCCATGGTCTGGGGCTGGCCATGTTGTTGGATGTGGTCCACTCGCATGCGGTGAAAAACCTGGCCGAGGGGCTCAATGATTTCGATGGCTCGGGAAACCAGTATTTCCATCCCGGCCCGCGCGGCGAGCATCCGGCATGGGATTCCAAATGTTTCGACTACGGCCGCGCGGAAGTCCGCCAGTTTCTGTTGTCCAACCTGCGTTACTGGCTGGAGGAGTTCCGCTTTGATGGCTTCCGTTTTGATGGCGTCACCTCGATGCTCTATCATTCGCATGGCAACAAGGCGTTCGGCAGTTATGCCGACTATTTCGACGCGGATGCCGATGAGGATGCCATTCTCTATCTGCAACTGGCGACCCGCCTGGTGGCCTCTATCAAGCCCGGCGCGTTGATTATTGCCGAAGACATGTCCGGCATGCCGGGCCTGTGCCGACCGCACGCGGAAGGCGGCCTCGGCTTCACCCATCGCCTCGGCATGGGCATCCCGGATTATTGGATCAAACTGCTCAAGCACAGCCGCGACGAGGATTGGAATCTGGGAGATCTCTGGAGCATGCTGGCCAACCGCCGCGCAGGCGAGGCCACCATCGCCTACGCGGAAAGCCACGACCAGGCATTGGTCGGCGACAAGACCCTCGCCTTCTGGCTGATGGACAAGGACATGTATTGGCACATGGGCAAGGATGACCCGAACCCGATCATCGAACGCGGCATTGCGTTGCACAAACTCATCCGACTGGCCACGCTGATGCTTGGCGGCGAGGGCTGGCTCAACTTCATGGGCAATGAATTCGGCCACCCGGAGTGGCTCGATTTCCCGCGCGAAGGCAATGACTGGTCCTATCATTACTGCCGCCGCCAGTGGTCGCTGGTGGATCAGCCGGATCTCAAATACGCGTGGCTGGCCGCATTTGACCGCAGCCTCATGGCTTTGGCCCGCGAACACCAAATCCTAGCCGCGGCACCGGCTCGCTTGTTAGCCATCGACGTCGAGCAAAAAATCCTGATTGCGGAACGGGCGAATCTGGTGGTGGTGCTCAATTTTTCCGCCAGTCAATCGGCATTCGGCCACCCGCTGGAAGTCTCCGGCAAGGAGGTCCGCACGCTGGTGATGGACACGGATGCGGTAACCTTCGGCGGCCACGGCCGGATCGATCCGGCGTGTGATTATCCGGTCACCGACGACGGCATCATGAGTGTGTATGCGCCATCGCGCACCGGGCTGGTCTTCGCCAAGAAACCCCTCTGATACGCGAGTGAAAGAATACTTCCTCAAACGCCTGCTGCTGATTGTGCCAACCTTGCTTGGCATCACGCTGCTGGTCTTCACCATCACCCGCTTCGTGCCCGGCGGCCCCGGCGAGCGCATGCTGCAACAAGCGGCACGCGGCGCGGATCAGGGCGGCAAACGCTCGTCGTCACCGCAAACCCAAGGCGGCATGAGCGAAGAACAACTCGAGGAAGTGGAAGAACAGTTCGGCCTCGACAAGCCCGTCCTCACAGGATACGCGCAGTGGCTGGGCATCCTCCCCAAGGAAACCCGTATCTCCAAGGGCGAGTTCGGCGGCGCTGACGACGACGCCATCGGCGGCGGCATCGACCCGGACAGCACCGCCGTCATCGTGCTGCGCGGCGACGGCCGGAGGATCCATGTGAAACGCCAGGGCGAGCAGGTGGTCTCGGCCGTCTTCGCAGAATCCGGGCAAGCGGGGTCCGGGCAACCGATCACCAACGACGGCTGGAAAATCCGCTATGAATCGGCAAAGGACCGCCAAGCCAGATACCGCCACCGCAATTCCAGCAGCGACGAGGCCCCGTCCTATGCGCCGCGCGCGCTGGCCTATCAAACCCGCTTTGCCGGATTGCTGCAAGGCAACCTTGGTCGCTCCACATCCTACAACGAACCGGTGGACCAGATGATCCTGGCCCGCATGCCCATTGCGGTCTATTTCGGGCTGCTCACCGCGATTCTAACTTACGCGGTGTGCCTGCCGCTGGGGGTGCTCAAGGCCTTGAAGCACCGGACTTTCATCGACAGCGCGAGTTCGGTGTTGATTTTCCTCGGCTATTCCATTCCCGGGTTTGCGCTGGGCGCGATCCTGCTGGTGCACCTCGGCGCGCGGATGCATTGGTTCCCGTTGTTCGGGTTGACCAGCCCGGATTTCGACGCTCTCGACCATTGGGGCAAGCTCAAGGATCTGGCGCATCACACGGTGCTGCCGCTCACTTGTTATGCGATCGGCTCGTTCGCGATGCTGACGATGCTGACCAAGAACAACCTGATGGACAATCTGGCCGCGGACTATGTGCGCACGGCGGTGGCCAAGGGGGTGAGCTTCAGGCGAGCGGTGTTTGGCCATGCCTTCCGCAATTCAATGATCCCGGTGGCGACCAGCCTTGGCAGCCTGTTGGAGATATTCATCGGCGGCTCGCTGCTGGTGGAGACGGTGTTTGACATCCAGGGGTTCGGACTGTTGCAGTACCAGGCGCTGATCGCCCGCGACGTGCCGGTCATCATGGGCACCCTGGTCATCGAGGCGTTTTTAATGTTGTTAGGACATGTGGTTTCAGACATCATCGTGGCGATGGTGGACCCGCGGATCAAATTTGAATAAACATGCGCAGCATCGGACTCCTTCTAACGGCGCTCGGCGCACTGGCCGCCACCGGCGAATCCCTGGGCCTCGCCTTGCCGACGGCCCGCTGGTTTTTTGCCACCAGCCGCGATGTGCCATGGCTCAACTGGCAGTGGCATGGAGGGATGGTTTTTCCGTGGTTTGGCTGGCTCAGCGCCACGCTGCTGGTGGTGGCGGGCGTGCTGATGGTGGCACGCTCGTGGTCGGGCGGACCGCGCAATCCGGTGACCGAGCAACGCCTCGTCCGGTTCCGTGCGATCCATCGCGGCTATGTCTCACTCCTCATCCTGATATTGCTCGGCGGTCTCGCGGCGCTCGATCAAGTCGTCGTGGGCAAACGCGCGCTCGCCGTCAAATACGATGGCAAATGGAGCTTCCCGGCGTTCCTCTGCACTGAATTGAAAAACGCGCACTTCGGCATCACCGGCGACTTGGCCAATGCTCCGGCCGACTACCGCGAACTGAAACGCAACTTTGAAAAAAGCGGCCGCGGACGGGTGATTCTGCCGCCAATCCCCTATGACCCGACGGGTGACACGCTGCCGACACGGTCGCGTCCACTCGTCCAACAACAGGGAATCTACTACGAATCCGGCGCGTCCTCGCCGTATTCCGGGATGGTGGCCAAATACCATGACGTCCACCGATCCGTCATTCACCTCCGATATGCCATGCGCAACGGCGTGCGCTCCGGCCCCTGCGACGGCTATGATGCGGGGGGGGTGCCGGTTTATAGTGGTGACTGCCAGCATGGCGTTCTGGTCGACGACCGCTACAGCGGTGCCGGCAGCAAGGAAGCGTTTCTCGCGCTGCCAACCAGCGAGCTGCGTGCGGTGAAATTCCACCCCACGCCACCCATGCCAATGGAAGGCAACTGGCTGGGCACCACCACCCAAGGCTACGATGTGCTCGCCTATCTCTACGGCGGCCTGCAAGTCAATTTCAAGGCGGCCCTCATCTATCTTCCAATCATCTATCTCATCGGCATCTCCATCGGCATGTTGATGGGATTTTTCGGCGGCTGGTTCGACCTCATCGTCCAGCGCCTGATAGAGATTTTCTCCAACATGCCGTTTCTGTTTGTGGTGATCATTTTCTCGAGCATGGTGCCGGAGCGCTACAAGGGATTGCCGGTGATCCTGACCATCCTCATCCTGTTTGGCTGGATGGGCATGACCTTCCTGATGCGCACCGCGGCCTACCGCGACCGCGAGCGGGATTACATTGCCGCCGCGCGGGTGCTGGGGGCCGGCACGCCGCGCATCCTGTTTTTCCACCTCCTGCCTAACACGGTCGCCATCCTCGTTACGCTGGTGCCGTTCACCATGTCCGGACTCATCTTCGCGCTGACCTCACTC
>Ga0194047_10002221_pt1 | contig 11250 bp, 10 predicted proteins | sample JunL225m_MetaG_2_FD_160070 | JGI IMG/M metagenome (GOLD analysis project Ga0194047, IMG submission 160070) | Anoxic zone freshwater microbial communities from boreal shield lake in IISD Experimental Lakes Area, Ontario, Canada - Jun2016-L221-5m | ecosystem: Environmental > Aquatic > Freshwater...
TAGGGCCAGAACGGTGCTTTTGCACAATGACATCAGCAAAGCCTTTGTCATTGTTGCGCGCTTCGGCATTTGCTGCTTCTTCGCGATACAGAAACATAACAACGTCGGCGTCCTGCTCGAGCGCACCTGATTCGCGCAAGTCTGCAAGAACGGGGCGGCGATCTGCACGCGATTCAATGGTTCGACTTAACTGACTGAGCGCAACAACAGGGATTGAAAATTCGCGAGCGAGCAACTTGAGGCCACGACTGATTTCGCTGACTTCTAGCTGACGGTTTTCGTTATTGCCGCCACCCATGAGTTGCAAGTAGTCAACAACAACAAGAGCTGGTGGAGCGTCTGCAACTGCGACACGGCGCAATTTCTGACGAATCTGCATCACCGTAATTTGCGATGTGTCATCAATGTACAGCGGAACTTCAAGGCGGTTAATTGCATTGGTGATTTTGGTCCAGTCAGCATCTTGCAAACGGCCAGTACGCATGCGGTCTGAGTCAACTTGTGCTTCCGCAGACAAAATTCGCTGTGTTAATTCAGTGGCTGACATTTCCAGCGAGAAGAACAACACGGGGCGGTTAGTTGTTCGTGCAGCGCTGACTGCCATACCCAATGCAAATGCACTCTTGCCCATAGCGGGACGAGCACCAACAATGTTCAGAGTTCCTGGTTGTAAACCGGAAAGAAGCTTGTCGAGCTTTGAATACCCAGTACGAACGCCGGTGACATCATTCTTTGCATCAAATCGATCTTCCAAAATTTGGGCAACTGCGCCAGTGAGTTCGTGCAGTTTCTTCAATGAGTCTGTAATTTGCTCATCACCAATGTCGAACACAATTTGCTCGGCTTTATCGATTGCAATCTTGATATCAGCTGGTGCTGAATACCCGATATCTGCAATATCGCTTGCGCCACGAATGAGGCGACGAAGAATTGAGGTATCACGAACAATGCGGATGTAGCGGCCAGCGCTACTAATAGATGGTGTTGCGTTCTGTAGTTCCAATAGGAAGTTCAGTCCGCCCAATTCATCAATGAGGTTATGACGACGCAATTCATCAGCCACGGTGACAACGTCGACAGCATCAGCAGCTTGTGACAACGCTTTGATTGCTGCAAACACATGACCGTGCGCTGGTTTATAGAAATCTTCCGGAACAAGTTGTTGTTCAATAGCCAAACCAATGGGTTCTTCATTGAGCAACATGGCCCCAAGCAACGACGCTTCTGCATCTAAGTTGTGCGGTGGTACGCGACTATCGGTACGCGTGGTGCGTGGTGCAGAAGACCGCTCAGGCCTGTCGGAAAAGTCGCTCATAGAGATCCTCTACCTTGCCTGTAAATGCCTGTGGATTGCTAGTGGATAACCCTGCGAAATCACTGTGGATAGCGCTGGGGACAACGCCCGGCAACTGGGGATAACAAGTGTGTTAGCGGCGCTGGCTACTAGCCGGCAACCACTGACAATTTCACTGTGCACTCGACATCAGCGTGCAAACGGACAATTGCCGTGTGTGCACCTGTTGTACGAATTGGCTGAGCCACAACTTTTTTGCGATCAAGGATGACGCCTGATTGAGCAGCGAGTGCAGCAACAATGTCAGCAGTAGTCACTGAACCGAACAAACGGCCTTCGTTTCCGGCTTTTGCCTTGACAGTAAATGAGCGAGCCATGAGTGTTTCAGCAACAGTGTGAGCAGATGCTCGGTCTGATGCTTCACGAAGGTCGCGTGCGCGACGCATTGACGTTGCCTGCTGTACTGCACCCTCGGTTGCTACAAGAGCAAGTCCGCGTGGCAACAAGTAGTTACGAGCATGGCCATCAGCAACAGCGATGATGTCACCGCGGCAGCCGACTCCGGCGATGTCTTGACGAAGAATGACTTTCATGATTATGCCTCTACTTCGGCTTCAACTGCAGCAGTTTCTTCTGCGACAGCTTCGGTTGAATCTGTTGAATCATCTTCGTCCTCACGAGGCACGAATGATGAACTTGTTGGCTGCTCATCGAGCTCCAAGTTTGCTTCGTCTTCACGACCCTCTTTACCTGGACGAGGTGCACGGGTGCTGACGGTGCGCTTTGTGTATGGCAACAATGCCATTTCACGAGCGTTCTTGATTGCAGTTGCGAGGTCACGCTGTTGCTGCACGTTTGTGCCGCTCATGCGCTGTCCACGGATTTTCGAACGATCAGACATGAAGCGCTGAAGGAGGCTTACGTCTTTGTAATCGATGAAAACAACTTTTTCGATGGCCAATGGGTTGGCCTTCTTTTTGAACTTGCGGTTTGCCTCACGGGCGTTACGAATTTTGTTCGTTTTACTTGTCATGGTGTGATCCTTGTATCAGGGAAGGTGTGATTGATAAAAAATGGAAAGCCTAGAAAGGCTCTTCGTCAGATGGGAAGTAGTCGCCACCACCGGCGTTGCCGCCTGATGATTGTGAACCACCACGTGCGCCGCCGCCAGCGTTGCCGCCACCTTCGGCACGAGGTGTGCGCTCAACAGATGCTGTTGCCCAGCGAAGGCTTGGCCCAATTTCATCTGCATTGATTTCGATCGCGGTGCGCTTTTCGCCTTCGCGGTTTTGGTACTCACGCTGCTCGAGGCGACCTGAAACGATGACGCGCATTCCCTTGGTGAAGGTTGCTGCGGCGTTCTCGCCCATTTGGCCCCATGCAACGATGTTGAAGTACGAGGTTTGTTCTTGCCATTCGCCGTTGACTTGGTAGCGACGACCAACGGCAATGCCGAATGATGCGACGCCCTTACCGCCAGTGGTGAAACGAAGTTCTGGGTCGCGGGTGAGATTGCCCACGAGAGTGATTGAGTTGTCGGCCATTGTGATGGTTCCTTCCTACAAATGAAGAGAGCGCTGTGCTCGATAAGGACGGCTTACGCCGCCGAGATCATTCCGCGACGAGCTGCCTCGTCGTCTGGAAGTCGGAGCAATTTATGACGCAGGACGTCATCAGAAAGGCGGAATCCGCGCTCGACTTCATCGAGTGCGCCACCTTCAGCAGAGAGGTTGAAAATGGCGTAGTAGCCATCATCTTGTTTCATGATCGGATACGCCAAGCGACGCTTGCCCCACCAATCGGGGGTTCCGTGGATTTGTCCACCAACACCTGCCACTGAGGCAGAGATGGTTTTAATCCATGAATGGGCTGCGCTCTCGTCGAGCTTCCCGCTAATAATGACCATGAGTTCGTATGCACGCATTGCGTGTGACCTCCCTTCGGACCCGAGTACGATCCCGGGGCCCCCGAGGGGGCAGGGTGAATAAGTGACTTGGGTAGCGTACCTGCTGAGAATCACCCTCCCACAGGGGTGTTGCAGTGAAGTCCGGCTGGTGTCCATTACCCCTGATGTGGACCAGGAATGGCAGTTTTTGGCAAAATTTCAGCCTTTTACGGCTGTTCGGGGCCTTTTGGGTACCGCAATGGGTAGGACTCGTAATAAATGATGCCACCGACATTGCGGGCAGGCTTCCACTACATAGGCGGTGTATTCGTGACCGGTGCGCTGCAATTTCACGATGTCACTACGTTCGGTGACGCACTTGCCGTTCTTTGGCAAGCCGTGACCAAATACATAGGTCACAAGAGCCACGTTGACTTCTTCACAGATTGGGCAGATGGTCTTTGATGGCTCGCCAATGTTGCGAGCTGCACGAATGAGTTCAGGATGGGCATCACACACGGAGTCCTTACTGACACGTCCGCGTTTCACCTCATTAATAAGAGAACGTCGCGACAACTGGTGATCGACAACTCCGGTACCACCGCGCAACATGTCAACTGAGAAACCCATGCCTCCATAAGTTAGTCATAAGATGCCTGTCATGTCAGATGCAGGTTCCACCGTGACCGATGGCCGCGCAATTTCCTTTGGTTCCACCGTTCATAACGAAAGTGAACTGCGGGTGTGTGGCGATCTGCGCGGGAAACGTGTTCTTGAATTGGGCCTTTTTGGCACAGTGCCGAACTGTGTATCTATGGCTACTCAGGGAGCGCGCAGCATTGCCATTGACCCATCGCGTGAGGCAATTACTCGGGCCCGGGTTGCAGCCAGCAACGCAGAAGTAGTGGTCGAATTCCATGAAGGCGATCTTGCAGATCTTGGCTTTCTGATGAACGCCGTCATCGACCTTGCGGTCTGTGTGCATCAGATCAATTTCGACACCGACATCGCCCGCCTCTTTCGCCAAGTGCACCGCGTCTTGCGCCCTGAAGCTGGGTTTGTTTTTGCTGTTACCCATCCCATGTCTGCGGTGTTCGACAACAATGACCCCACTGCTCGACGCCAATACGGTTCCACCACGCCAACAATTGGCGAACTCACGATGGCTTTGCAGCGCGCAAACTTTTCAATTGATGTGATGCACGAATTGACACCGTTGCATCAGCCACGTGCAGTTGCGCCATCAACACTTGTTGTGCGTGCACGCAAACTTGGTTCGTAGTTAGCGAGTCTCTGCACGACGCGTGCGCTTGAGCTTCGACACATCGTCAGCATTTGCCGCCCACCACTCACGCAAGCGAGCAACAATGACTTCTTCACCAAGAAGTCCTTCTTCTAAACGAATGTCCATCAGGAATTCCAGTGCAGCACCGACTGCTGGTCCGGCTGCAACGCCAAGTAATTCCATGACGTGTTGTCCATCAATTTCTGGGCGCAGCGATGCAAGTTCTTCGCGTGCAGCAACTTCAGCGATGCGTGCTTCCATTTCGTCCATCCGGCGCGAGAGAATTTTTGCCTTCTTTTCGTTACGCGTGGTGCAGTCACAGCGCACCAACACATTGAGTTCGCCTAAATATTCACCAGCATCGCGAACATATCGACGTACCGCACTGTCGGTCCAACCCATTTGATATGTGTGAAAACGCCCACTAATTGCTACTAATTCAGACACTGCTTCAATATCGGCATTTGGGTACTTCATCGCCTTCATGCGTTCACGGGTCATGCGTGCGCCGACAACTTCGTGATGATGAAACGTGACGCCTTTGCCTTCTTTAAAGCCACGCGTACGCGGTTTACCGATGTCGTGATACAAAGCAGCGAGACGTGTAATACGAAAATCGAATTCACGAGTGGGATCGAGTTGAACGTTTTCAACAACTGCAAGTGTGTGAGTCAATACATCTTTGTGCCGGTGAATAGGGTCCTGTTCCAGCCGCATGAGTTTCATTTCTGGGAGAAAATGATCAACAAGACCAGTGTCAACTAAGAACCACAAACCAAATGTTGGTCTCTTGGTTGTCATCAAACGATCAAATTCAATTCGCACTCGCTCAGCAGACACGATGGTGAGTCGATCGGCCATTGCAGTTACTGCCGCAGTAATCGACGGATCTGGCGCTACTTCAAGTTGAGAAATAAATCGTGCAGCTCGCAACATGCGCAACGGGTCATCACTAAAAGACTCTTCTGCTGACAACGGCGTGCGCAGTACTCGCGCCATCAAGTCGGCAAGGCCACCAAACGGATCAACTAGTTCAGGTGACTCTGTCGTCAGTTCCAACGCCATTGCGTTAATGGTGAAATCACGCCGAGACAAATCAGTTTCAATGTCAGTTGCAAACTTCACTTCAGGTTTACGTGAATCAGGCGAATATGCCTCAGCGCGATGCGTGGTGATCTCGTATGTGCGCTCGCCGATCTTCAGACCGATCGTTCCGAACCGCTCCCCTTGAGTCCACAATGCATCAGCAATTGGCTGCACAATCTTCTTAATCTGGTCAGGCGTCGCCGTTGTTGTGGCATCAAAATCAATCAAACTGATGTCGGTACCAGCATCGTTGTCGCCAAGGAGCAGGTCGCGCACACTGCCGCCCACAAGAAATAGCCGATGGCCCGCTTCACGAAACAGGGCAGCAAGGGGCTCCATCTCTTCAAGAATTGGAGCAAAGCGTGGCGGAATCATGACAGATGAAGGCTAGGCACCCGCGCGCCCGAACAGGTGGTACCCGCTATTTCCTGCGATTCTCGGCATCGCGGTGACCAGTCGCACTACGGTCATGGGGTGAGTTTGGTCGAGCAGAGTTCCCGCGCTGGGGTCATTTGGTCTGGTGCTGTTACCGCCAGAGCGCGCAGTTGGCCCCAGGTCCCAGGCCGAGCTGTCCTGCTAATAGGTGGTTCACACAGTCCCTCCCTGCAGATGCCCGACACTCACATCTTGCAAACATGGGTCGACACGTTGTCGCGCTGGGGTTATCGAAGCGTGCGAACGTCGCCGCTTGCCCCCGGAGCCACTGCCGCTCTTTCTGCGGTCGGCTTTACTCCCGTACAAAATTTGACGTTGCTTGAACGAATCAGCACTACCTCTCCCATTATTCAGTCACAACTCCCAACAGCCGCGGTGAGATTTCCTTTCTCACGTTTTCCTCGAACAGCATTGACCAGGACCATTATCGAAGTCGATCGCGAAGCGTTCGGTGATGAATGGATGATGGACCAAGAGACTTTTGAAGAAGCCCTGCGGGCCACACGTCGTTCCCGCATTTTTGTATCTCACGTCGATGGTGCATTGTCTGGTTTTGTCATTGCCGGAGTGACCGACTCGTACGGATTTATTCAGCGACTTGCTGTACGTCCCGCATGTCGCCGCCACGGCGAAGCCACCAACTTGGTGCAGACTGCTTTGTCATGGATTCACTCTCGCGGATGCAGTTCAACTGTCGTGAACACTGAAACATCAAATGTGTCAGCACTCTCGATCTATAAAAAGTGTGGCTTTACGCCTATGGAATATGGTCTGACAGTGATGGAACGGCAACTGGTTGCATGAGACTTTTACGCATCCTTGCTGCAGGCCTCATCACGCTCTGTCTGACGACACCTTCTTCTGTTGTTCATGCGAAAGCGCACGCAACTGATACGACGATTCCGGAACTCAAAATTGTGGCGCAACCGTTCAATGTATTCACCTCGGTAAACGCGCAATTTATTTTGTCTCCGAACCTCGACACATTTGTGGGCGCAGATGACCGTCTTGAATTTTTATTACACCGTCGCGTTGCATCGCGTGATTCATTCAAATCAATCGCTAATAGTGACGTCGTTCCCGCCGTGACAGATTCCGTCAGTTTTCGAATGTCGAGTATCAATCGGGATTACACAGGGCATCTCGTCGCAATTGTTCCGATAGTGACGACGAATAGACAAGGTGCGTCGTTGTCCATTCCGCTAGATGGTGTCTACCCATTAACAATTCGTATCGTTGATTCACAAACTGGTGATGTCATTACCTCTGTCTTAACTTTTTTGAACCGCCGCGATACAAATTCTGATATTCCGGTCGTTCCATTCAGCACAATCGTTTCACTCACTACTCCGCCATCGTTAGGCATTGACGCAACAACAACAATCACTGAGAACACAAGAAATTCTGTCAGTCATCTCATTGATTTTCTTGCGTCGTTTCATTCGGATGTCACTATTGCGATTCAGCCCGAAATCATTGCTGCTTTTGCCGACTCGTCTCAACAGGCGGATGCCGAATTATTTATGAAATTGCGAGAACAATTACAGGATCGCAGCATTATAAATACGACGTTCACGCCAAGTAATCCTTCACTATTTGCTGCCATGAATCTGTCTTCCGAATTTATTTCTCAAGTGAAATTTGGTGAACAAACGCTCAATCGCCTCTTGCCGGGCGTTCGAATTCAACGCAACACGTGGCTTGCGGCTGACAACATAGATTCCCCGGCGATGTCAGTATTAAAAGCAGCAGGAATCAAGTCGGTTGTGCTGTTGCCTTCAGCACAAAAGTTGTTGACGAGCGAACGTTCGTTGTCGCTCCTTGGTCGTGCAACAAAAGCAGGAAGTGAATTGATATCAGTTATCAGCCCGTTAGCTGATGTCACAGAAATCGCTCACCCACAACCAGATGGCTCTAAGCGTCTCACATACAAGATTGCTGCCGAACTTTTGGTGGAAAGAGATGATCTTTTAGCGGCAGAAAATGCCCCGACAGAAATCCGAATGGCTGCTGTTGCCTCGTTTAAAGACCCAATCGAGGCTGACGCTGTCTTCGGAGCATCTCATGTTTTGTCACAGTTCGCTGGTTTTTCTATGAATGACTTTGGTGGCTCCGTCGTTGTTAACCAAATAACTCCAGCAGTTGCCTTTTCAAAAAATGCCACGTCGTTTGATACCAGTCGCGCTCCAAGCATTCGTTCCACGCGCAGAGAGATCAATGCCACGATGTCAATGCTTAACCCCGACGACACTCGTCGTGAAACGTGGCCATTCCTGTTCTCTCTCGGGACATCAACTGTCACTACTACGCCTGGGTCCTACATCACTTCTCTTCGCGCCATGATGCGCAAACTGCGGGAGTCAGTCACGGTTACAACGCCAAAGTCCGTCACTTTGTCAAGCCGAACAAGCGCCATTCGATTACAGATTCGAAATGATTCCGACCAAGATCTCACCGTGAGGGTCCGCATGACCAGTGCCAAGTTGACCCTTGCGAATCCCAGTCGCATCGTGGTCCTTACAAAAGGTGGAACCACAGAACTCAATGTGTCGGCCGCCACCCGCGCTGGAGGTGAAATTCCCATCTCCATTTGGGTGTCTACTCCTGAAGGCGATCTCTCGATCGTTGACCCCATCACCATCTCTGCCAACGTGAACGCCATTGCGGGGTTCGGTCAGTTGATCAGCATTTCGCTGTTGCTTGTGCTCTTGGCATGGTGGTGGTCGAATCGTCGGTCAGCACGACGCGAAAGGCTCAACGCGACTACGGTCTAATTCATGACCGTACGCATCGTGACCGATTCTTCCTGTGACCTTCCTCAAGCCATGGCCGATGCCTTAGGAATTCGCATTGTTCCTCTCAGTGTTCGCTTTGGCGACACCGAATACATCGACCGCACCACCATCACCACTGCAGAGTTCTGGTCGAAATGCGCTGCTTCTTCAACATTGCCTGAAACTGCTGCTCCGTCACCTGGCTCGTACGAAGAAACGTACCGAAGCCTTGCTGCAGAAGGCGCAACCGCCATTGTTGTTGTTGCGCTCTCCTCGGATTTGTCGGCCACTATGCAGAGTGCCGAGCTTGCAGCTCGTGCCGTTGCACCCGGTATCGATGTTCGCATTGTCGACAGTCGTAGCGCATCAATGGGACTTGGTCTCACCGTCCTGGCTTGTGCCGAACTAGCCAAGACCGGCGCTTCTGCCGATGAAGTGGTCGCTCGCGCGCAGTCAGTGATCCCTCGCACCCGAGTATTCGCCGCCCTCGACACTCTTGACAACTTGAAAAAGGGTGGTCGCATCGGTGGCGCAAAGGCCATGCTCGCAACAGTCATGTCGATCAAGCCGTTGATCTCCATCACAAATGGCCTCGTCGAAGAAGCGGGCAAACAGCGCACACGATCAAAAGCACTTGCTCATCTCGTAGACATTGTGCGCAACCAAGAAGTTCCCATCGAACGACTCGCAGTTCTGAATGCACAATGTTCCGACATCGACGCATTCATTGCGATGGTGAAAGAGGTGTACACCGGCGAAATTATTGTTGGTGACATTGGTGCAGTCATCGGCACGCACGCCGGTCAAGGAACAATCGGAATCGTTTTTCTCCTTTCTGCATAAGGGGTATACCGCGCCAAGGGGGTGCGTCAGAAGTAGCGTTTCCTCCCAGTAATGGCTGCAGCACGACACTCCGATGACCTCATAGGTAATAGGTACCGTCTTGAGAGCACTATCGCTTCTGGTGGCATGGCAGATGTGTGGCGTGCAACTGACTTGCAGTTGGGTCGATTAGTCGCAGTCAAACTTTTACGCGCGAGTGTTGTTGATGATCCCATCGTGACCGAAAGATTTCGGCGCGAAGCGCGCGCGCTTGCACGACTGACGCATCCGAACATTGTTCCGGTGTATGACTGCGTCGAAGAAGACGGCCAAGTTGCATTAATCATGCGTCTGATCGAGGGCAAATCTTTACGCGAGTTGCTTGATGAAGCGAATGATTCTGACCAAGCCGGGATGCTCAGCGTTCATCTCACCGTTCATATTGGTCGCGCAATTGCCGCTGCACTTGCAAAAGCGCATGCTGAAAACATCGTGCACCGCGACATCAAGCCAGGCAACATTCTCATCATGGCGCAGGGAGAAGTTCTTCTCACGGATTTCGGTATTGCAAAGCCATTAAAGAGTTCTAAAGAAGATGGCACAGACCTCACACGCGTTGACATCATGATGGGAACTGCAAAATATTTGTCTCCAGAGCAAGTGCAGGGGCGTGACTTAGATGGCCGCGCAGACATGTACTCACTGGGTCTTGTGTTGTACGAATGCCTAGCAGGACATGCGCCTTTTAAAGAAGATAATGATCAGGCCACTGCCGTTGCTCGACTGCAACGCGACCCCACCCCGCTCAATGGAATTCGTTCTGACGTACCAAGCAATGTCATCGCAGTGATCAACAAAATGTTGCGCCGTAAACCAGAACATCGTTACGACGATTGCAACGAAGTGGCACAGGCTCTTGAATCGGCAATCAAAAACGTGCATGATGCCATGACGCCAGTAGACGGTTTCACGCCGGCAATGAGTGCACCTACTACTGCACGACCACGACCAGTTCTCAATGATCCATTGATGCCACAGAAGCAACCGCGCACATTGTCAGTAGTAAAAGATGATGACACTCCACCAAGAGTTGTTGTGAAAAAAGACGTCACGCCACGTGGAGCTCCACGTGCAGCAGCTGCATTGCCTCGCACACAACAAACATCAACAAAACGTAATTACATTCCGATCGCGTTACTACTTGTCGCGGCATTAGTGATGTCCGTCATGTTGTGGCGCGGATTACAGAATACGAAATCATCAACGAATGGCGCTACGTCAGTTGTTGACAATGTTGTTGTTGGCCCAGTTTCAGTCGTCGGTGTACGAAGTTACGACCCAAATGGCGACGATGGTCAAGAAAATGAGGCCATGATTCCAAACCTCACCGACAACAATCCGGCGACATCGTGGACCACGGTCTGTTACGGCAACCAATACTTTGGCTCAAAAGGCGGGGTCGGGGTCATCGTTCAGTTGTCAGGCATTGGCATCGGTTCATTGGCGGCAACATTCGGCACTGCTCCGTGGAACGCCGATGTCTTCGTGTCATCAAGCGCAACAATTCCCACCACTCTTGACGGGTGGGGCGTGCGCGTCTCAAATTCTTCTGGCACAGAGCCAGGTGCAGCGACATTCCCCGTGGCCACGCCTGGTCGCAACGTACTGC
>Ga0194047_10002224_pt1 | contig 11245 bp, 9 predicted proteins | sample JunL225m_MetaG_2_FD_160070 | JGI IMG/M metagenome (GOLD analysis project Ga0194047, IMG submission 160070) | Anoxic zone freshwater microbial communities from boreal shield lake in IISD Experimental Lakes Area, Ontario, Canada - Jun2016-L221-5m | ecosystem: Environmental > Aquatic > Freshwater >...
GCATGACATGGCGAGATTAAAGCAGGCATTTGTGCAATTTATTCAGCGTATGCCCTTCTACGGCGTAGCAGTACTTTGTATTGATGATGCCAATGTGCGCGACATTATCCCGTTTGTTTCACAACCCGTTTTGCGCTACGGTTTATCTGATGATGCGGATATCCGTGCAAGCAATGTTCGTGCTGATGGAACACAAATGCATTTCACAGTCGAGCGCCGTACGGTGCGCAGACACGGAAATAAACCAGGCCCTCTAAACATCACACTAAATTTGCCAGGTTTGCATAATGTGCAAAATGCTTTAGCAGCAATTGGTATTGCTACTGAGTTGGGTGTTAGCGATGAAGCTATTCAAAAAGCTTTATCTCAATTTAGCGGTGTGGGTCGTCGCTTTCAGCGTCATGGCGATATTGCTTTGCGTTCAGGCGGTAGCTTTACCTTAATTGATGACTATGGTCACCATCCTGTTGAGATGGCCGCTACCTTAGCTGCAGCACGTGGTGCTTATCCGGATCGTCGTTTGGTTCTTGCTTTTCAGCCACATCGGTTTACTAGAACACGTGATTGTTTTGGCGAGTTTGTGCAGGTACTGAGAAATTTCGATGCTTTGGTATTGACCGAAGTCTATCCCGCTGGTGAAGCAAAAATTCCTGGGGCAGATGGCAAAAGCTTAATGAAGGCAGCGCTACTAGAAGACAAGCAGTCTAAAGCATCACTCGATGCTAGTGCTGTGATGTTTGCAGCAAACGTTTCTGAAATGCCAGAAAAGTTAAGTCAAATATTAAAAGATGGCGATGTATTGATTGCGATGGGCGCAGGTTCTATTTCGAGTTTGCCTTACACCTTGGTGGAGGCAAAAAATGTCTAAACAATTGACGGACTGGGGTCAGCGCGTTCAGGCGCAGTTATCAGACTTCGATCCGAAATCCTTGGGTCGGGTTGGAGTCCTCTTGGGCGGCCGTTCAGGTGAGCGAGAAATTTCACTCATGTCGGGTAATGGAGTTTTAGAGGCGCTTTTGGCTAAGGGTGTAGATGCACATCCTTTTGATACCGGCTTACGTTGCCCGACTGAGTTAGCTGGCGAAAAATTTGATCGGGTATTTATTTCTTTGCATGGCCGATATGGTGAAGATGGAACTATACAAGGTCTATTGGAGCTCTTGAATCTGCCCTATACAGGAAGTGCTGTTTTAGCCTCAGCATTGGCAATAGACAAAATCGCCACTAAACAAATTTGGTTGAGTAATGGTTTGTCTACTCCTGAGTTTGAAGAGCTTACTGCTACAAGCGATTGGAAAGCAGTGGTAAAAAAATTAGGCCTTCCTTTAATTGTAAAGCCTGCGCATGAAGGCTCATCACTTGGTTTAACTAAAGTGAAGTCGGTAGATGAGTTGCCAGCCGCTTATCAATTAGCTGCTGGACTAGATAAAAAAGTGATTGCAGAGACTTGCATCATTGGGGATGAATTAACTTGCCCACTAGTAGGTCAAGGTAATACTGCAGAGGCTTTACCGGTGATTAAGATTATTCCACCTCAAGCCAATTACGACTTCCACAATAAGTACTTCTCAGATGAGACCCAGTATCTCTGTCCAACAGGGCTTGCTCCTGAGGTGAATGAGCAAGTTCAAAAACTCGCTTTGGCTGCTTACAAAGCTCTTGGTTGTCGCACATGGGGTCGCGCAGATGTGATGCTTGATCAAAAAACAGGCAAATCTTATTTACTGGAGATGAATACCTCTCCTGGTATGACATCACATTCATTAGTTCCGATGGCTGCAAAGGCTGCTGGAGTTAACTATGCCGACTTGGTGCTTTGGTTACTAAGTCAAACCTTACCTGTAAAAGAGGATACCGCTACATGAGTAATTTCATGGATCGATTCGGCGAAATATTCTCTATGCTGATGGCACCGCTTTGGAATCACCCGGAGCGAATGCAAAAGCTAAGCCACTTCTTGATGCGTTGTTTCACAATCATGCTAGTTATCGGTGTCTTAGTATGGCTAAGTCAACGTCCAATCTTTGAGTTAAAGCAAATTCAAATTGAACCCGTTGCTGGTCAAACCCTCAAACATATTAATAAGTCCACAGTAAAGCAGCAGGTTCTTCAAACCTTACAGGGAAATTTTTTCAGTGTTCGCTTAGAAGACGTCAAGAGAAGCTTTGAAAGCATACCCTGGGTGCGTCATGCTAACGTCCGTCGTGAATGGCCAAATGGATTAGTGGTCATTATTGAAGAACAAAAGCCTCTCGGAACATGGGGTGGTACCGATAGTCGTACTCTAATAAATACTTATGGCGAACTATTTTCTGGGCGTGTCTCTGAGGTTGGTGATGGTATGCACCTGATCGATTTTTATGGTCCTAGCGATGCAGGTAAAGAAGTCATCAGTCTCTATGACAAGGCTATGGCCTGGTTTAGGCCATGGGGTGTAGAAGTGAGAAGTCTGGCCCTGACAGAGCGCTACTCATGGCATGTCAAATTATCGAATGGGATGAAAGTGGAATTTGGGCGCGATGAAGAAAACTCGGATAAGAACTTAACTGAAGAAAGAGTTGCGCGCTTATTCAAGTACTGGCCACAAGTTCAAGAGAAATGGGCGAATCGCGTTGATGCAGTGGACTTACGGTACGCCAATGGATTTGCAGTGCATTTAGCATCTGCAAGTATGAAAAAAAATGATGTAGACGGTAAAAAAAGTGAGCAGAAGCAATGAGGAATCGGCATGAGTAAAGACAATCGCGATCTATTAGTGGGTTTAGATATTGGTACATCCAAGGTAGTTGCCTTGGTAGCTGAATTAGCTCCCGACGGTCAATTTAATGTTGTAGGTGTTGGCCAAACTGCATCAAAAGGTTTGAAGAAGGGTGTGGTTGTCAATATTGAAGCAACTGTCCAGTCTATTCAGAAGGCTCTGGAAGAAGCTGAGGTAATGGCTGATCGCCAAATTGTTCAGGTCTTTACTGGCATTGCTGGAAATCACATTGTGAGCTTTAACTCTAGTGGCATGGTTGCGATTCGTGATAAAGAAGTGGGCCAAGGTGATGTAGAGCGCGTGCTTGAAACTGCCAAAGCCATCAATATACCAACAGACCAGCAGATTTTGCATATTCTGGTTCAAGAATTCATCATCGATGGTCAGGAAGATGTACGTGAGCCTATTGGGATGAGCGGTCTTCGTTTGGAAGTAAAGGTACATATTGTTACTGGTGCTGTGAGTGCTGCACAAAATATTGTGAAGTGTGTACGACGCTGTGGTTTAGAGGTGAACGATTTAATTCTCCAGCCTTTAGCTTCGAGCTTGGCAGTATTGACCGATGATGAAAAAGAACTCGGTGTTGTTTTGGTTGATATTGGCGGCGGTACAACTGATATCGCAATTTATTGCCAAGGATCTATTCGTCATACAGCAGTAATTCCTATTGCGGGCGATCAAATTACCAATGACATTGCCATGGCATTACGTACCCCGACCATTGATGCTGAAGATCTAAAGATTGCCTATGGAATAGCCCGCCAAGAGATGGCTGATCCAACAGCGATGATTGATGTTCCCGGCGTAGGCGATCGAGAGCCTCGCCCGATGACTAAGCAAGCTCTGGCTGCAGTGATTGAGCCGCGTGTTGAGGAGTTATTCACTCTTGTGAGAGGCGTCGTTCGTGACTCTGGCTATGAGGATATGGTTTCTTCAGGAATCGTTCTTACCGGTGGAACTTCATTGATGCCTGGAATGGTAGAGCTTGCTGAGCAAGTGTTCTTACGTCCTGCTCGCATTGGTACGCCTGAATACCGCGGCCATTTGCATGAAGTGTTAAGAAGCCCTAGATATGCCACCAGCATTGGTTTGTTGATGGAAGGCCAAGCACAGTTATTGCGCGGTCGTCGTGTTTCTCAGTCAGGCGCGTTACAAGGTGTTCTCTCGCGCATGAAGGAATGGTTTGCAGGAAATTTTTAAGTTTTTTTCGTCGTCGTCAATGTAGTAATTTAATTACCTTGGAGGGTATATGGAATTTGAAATGTTAGATCAAGATACTGCTGGCAAAACCATTATTAAAGTGGTTGGAATCGGTGGCGCTGGCGGTAATGCAGTACAGCACATGATCCGTCGCGGAGTGAATGGCGTAGAGTTCATTTGCATGAACACCGATGCAGGCGCGTTACAGCGTTCTGAAGCATCTGTGAATTTGCAACTGGGCTCTAGCGGATTGGGTGCTGGTGCTAAACCGGAAATTGGTGCTTCATCAGCGATTGAGGCGCGTGAGCGGATTGCGGATGCTCTGCAAGGTGCTCATATGGTATTTATCACTGCAGGTATGGGTGGTGGTACTGGAACTGGGGCAGCTCCCATCGTGGCACAAGTAGCCAAAGAGATGGGTATTTTGACTGTAGGCGTCATTAGCAAGCCATTTGATTTCGAGGGCGTGAAGCGCTTGAAAGTTGCTGAGAACGGCGCTTCTGAGCTCGAGTCTTATGTAGATTCATTAATCGTGGTGCTCAATGAAAAGTTATTTGAAGTCATGGGTGAAGATGCTGAGTTTGATAAGGCCTTTGCTTGTGCGGACGACGTATTGCATAACGCTGTTTCTGGAATTGCAGAAATTATCAATGTCCAAGGTTTAATAAACGTTGACTTTGAAGATGTGAAAACGGTGATGGGTGAGCAAGGTAAAGCCATGATGGGTACTGCAACCGTCTCTGGCATGGATCGTGCACGATTAGCTGCAGAGGCTGCCGTAGCTTCACCATTACTTGAGGGTGTTGATCTGTCAGGTGCACGTGGTGTATTAGTCAATATCACAGCTAGCCGTTCATTGAAATTATCTGAAACGCGTGAAGTGATGGCGGCAATTCGTGGTTATGCTGCTGATGATGCAACGGTTATTTTCGGTACGGTATACGACGATAGTCTAGGCGACGCCATGCGTGTGACAGTTGTAGCTACTGGCTTGAATAATCCCCAAGCTAGGCAAGCTCACCAGCCAGAGGTAGTGTGGAGACAGGCAACTGGAACGCATGATGCAATCCCGACTATGGCTGACCTCAATAGCTTTGCTCCTGCCAGCCCTTCTGCCGCTATGAGTAAAGTTGGCTTGGACTCTAGCTTAGGTACGAGCGCTTCAATAGCTAGAGGTGTATCTTCCTTGCCTACTCAATCTGCTGCTGCCGGGAGTGTTGATTACAGCCAATATGATTTGCCGCGGGTTTTTCGTAGCTCTCGTGAGGCGACTCCTGCGCCTACTTTAGGTGCGGATAGCTCTCCTCAAGCCAAATCCATGTTGGACAAGGGGGCTGATTACTATGAAATCCCAGCCTTTTTGCGTAAGCAAGCAGATTAATTGACTGCTCAATACAATAGATATTTGCGAAATGCCAGCGCGGGCGCCCCTCAGGACGACGAATCCCGCGCTTGCGTTGGCATACTAACGAACAACTAATTATTGGAGATGTCATGATTGCTGTTGGACAAAAATTACCAAACGCCACTCTTTATGAGTTTATGAATGAAGAGGGCGAAGGCTGTTCTTTAGGACCCAATGCATTTGAAGTTGAGAAACTGGTTGCTGGTAAGAAAATTGTGATTTTTGCTTTGCCTGGCGCCTTTACTCCTACATGCTCAGCAAAACACGTTCCAGGTTATGTTGAGCACTTCGATGCGATTAAAGCTAAAGGTGTTGATGAGATTTGGTGTATTTCAGTCAATGATCCATTTGTGATGGGTGCATGGGGACGTGATCAAAAGGTAGGTAAAAAAATTCGTATGCTAGGTGATGGCAGCGGAGAGTTCACGAAAAAAGTAGGCCTTGAGTTAGATTTAGTTGCACGCGGTTTAGGTGTGCGCTCAGATCGTTATGCCATGATTGTTGAAGATGGCGTAGTGAAAACATTAGATCGTGAAGCTCCTGGTAAGTTTGAAGTGAGCGATGCCGCCTCTATTTTGAAAAAATTGTAAATCCCTCTTCTGAATAGAGATACATCAAGATGATTAAGCAACGCACTATCGCTACTCCAGTGAAAACGGTAGGGATTGGCTTGCATTCTGGGCGCAAGGTGACGATATTGATCAAGCCTGCGCCCGTCAATTCAGGGGTTCAGTTTGTGCGTGTTGATACACCAGAGCAATCGGTAGTACCTGCCACTGCTCTGGCTGTCTGCGATACGCGCCTGGCTTCGGTAATTCAAAAAGATGGTGTGAAAGTCTCTACAGTGGAGCACTTGCTTTCTGCTTGTGCTGGCTTGGGTTTAGATAATCTCTTGATTGAATTAGATGGGGAAGAGGTTCCCATCATGGATGGTAGTGCTGCCTCATTTTTATTCTTAATTGAATCTGCTGGCATTGTGGAGCAAGACGCTCAACGTCAGTTTGTAGTCATTAAAAAACCCATTGAGGTTCGTGAGGGCGGTAAGCTTGCCCGTTTAGAGCCTTTCTTTGGGTACAAGTTGGATTTTACAATCGACTTTAAGCATCCTGCCCTAGATAAAACAGGTCAGCGATTTATTGTTGATTTTGCAGAGCATGCTTATCGAAGTGAAATTGGTCGTGCTCGCACGTTTGGCTTTGCTCATGAAGTTGAAGCATTACGCGAAATGGGTTTGGCCCGTGGGGGTAGTTTAGATAACGCAATCGTTTTAGATGAGCATCGTATTTTGAATAACGAAGAACTGCGTTATGAAGATGAATTTGTACGCCATAAAATTTTGGATGCTATCGGCGACTTGTATTTAGTGGGTCATCCCATTGTTGGTGCCTATGTGGCCGAGAAATCGGGGCACGCTTTGAATAACGCTCTATTGCGTAAGTTGTTAGAAGATCCAAGCGCCTATGAGATTTGCACTTTTTCTGTGAATAAGGCCCCTGAAGCCTATTCTCAAGAGAGTCAGCCACTCTTTTTCTGAGAAATTTTTCTCAATTATTTAGGTTTGTTTTGTAGTAATTTCTCAACTGCTTTGCGCAGGTCTGAGTCGGGAGCTAATTTTTCGAGCAGCTCCTGCCAAGAAGATCGAGCCACCTCATTTAAACCGGTCGGTTTTCGCGCTGCTCCGGCATCGATGCGGGGCTTGACTTCCCAACTTGCTGGCGCTGGTTTGAGCTGTACTTTAATAGCGCTGCAAACCAAGCCATTTCTCGATAACTCATTGATTAGACTCGGTATAATCTGTTGTAGACGGCTTGCAATACTGGCATTACTCACTAGCAGAAACAACTCATTTTGGCTGCCTTGGCGCCATCCAGCCTCGATTTTTTGACTTAAGTGCCCTAAATCAAGGGCTGTTAAGGCCTGAGTTAGGGTCGATTTGAGTTTGGCTAGATCCTCGGTCTTTGCCAAAATGCCTCCCAAGCCTTCAGATTCTCGAAGGTAATCCACCCATTCATGGGCGCTTTGCTGACGTTTCGGTTTAGGGGTAAAGTTCATAAAAAAGAGGTTACGGGTGATAAACTCAAGGTCTTCATTTTCTTCAATATCCCATGGTAATCGGTCTTCTTAAAACCCTGGTCGGCAGTCGTAACGACCGCCTCTTAAAACAGTATCGCAAAGTGGTTGCAAAGGTTGGCGCTTTCGAACCTAGCCTGCAAGCTTTGGATGATGCTGCATTGGCTGCAAAAACAGAGCAATTTAAAGCTCGTTTAGCGGCTGGTGAAGCGCTGGACGATATCGCCCCTGAAGCATTTGCTGTCGTTCGCGAAGCCAGCGTACGGGTTATGAAGATGCGCCATTTTGATGCCCAGATCATCGGTGGTTTGGCTTTGCATCAAGGCAAGATTGCTGAAATGGGTACTGGTGAAGGAAAAACCTTAACTGCTACGCTTCCGGTTTATTTGAATGCACTTACTGGTAAGGGTGTGCATGTAGTTACTGTGAATGATTATTTGGCACAGCGTGATGCAGAGTGGATGTCTAAGTTGTATAACTTTTTGGGTATGCAAGTCGGGGTCAATCTTTCACAGATGGATCATGCAGCTAAGGAAGCAGCTTACGCAGCGGATATTACCTACGGTACCAATAACGAATTTGGTTTTGATTACTTGCGCGACAACATGGTGCAAGATTTAGGTCAGCGTGTACAACGTGGTTTAGCTTACGCGATTGTTGATGAGGTCGATTCGATTCTGATTGATGAAGCGCGTACGCCATTAATCATTTCAGGCCAAGCCGATGACCATACAGATTTATATCTAAAAATTAATGCACTGCCTACTTATTTAGACTTACAAATTGGCGAAGAAAAAGCTGATGGAACCGGTGTTGAAAAACCAGGCGATTATTGGGTAGATGAAAAGTCTCAGCAGGTGTATTTGACTGAGCAAGGTCACGATAAAGCTGAAACGGTATTGGTGCAATTGGGAGCCCTAAATGATGGCAACTCCTTATATGCCCCACAAAACATTACCTTGATGCACCACGTTTACGCTGCTTTGCGTGCACACTCTTTATTCCACCGCGATCAACATTACGTAGTACAAAATAATGAAGTCATCATCGTTGATGAATTTACTGGCCGCTTAATGCAGGGTCGTCGTTGGTCGGATGGATTACATCAAGCAGTAGAAGCTAAAGAAGGCGTTCCGATTCAAAATGAGAATCAAACCTTAGCGACAATTACATTCCAGAATTACTTCCGGATGTACGGCAAGTTAGCCGGCATGACCGGTACTGCCGATACAGAGGCGTATGAATTCAAAGAAATTTACAACCTTGAAACCGTGGTGATTCCGCCAAACAGAATTAGTCAGCGTAAAGATCGTCAGGATCAGATTTACAAGTCTTCACGAGAGCGTTATGACGCCGTAATTAAAGATATTGAAGATTGCTACGAGCGCGGTCAACCAGTGCTCGTCGGTACTACATCGATTGAAAACTCTGAATTGATCGCAAAGCTTCTTGATCAACGCAAAATGCCGCATCAAGTTCTCAATGCGAAACAGCATCAGCGTGAAGCAGAAATTATTGCCCAAGCAGGGCGCCCTAAGATGATCACGATTGCTACCAATATGGCTGGTCGTGGAACCGATATTGTGCTGGGTGGTAACGTAGGCAAGCAATCCTCTTTGCTTGAAGCTGATGTAGCTTTAACTGATGGAGAGAAGGCTACGAAGATTAAAGGTCTTCAAGATGAGTGGCAAAGTATTCATGATCAAGTATTAAATGCTGGCGGTTTGCACATTATTGGTACCGAGCGTCATGAGAGTCGTCGTATTGATAATCAGTTAAGAGGTCGTTCTGGTCGCCAGGGTGACCCAGGCTCATCCCGTTTTTATCTTTCTTTAGATGATCCTCTTTTGCGTATTTTTGCTGGAGATCGCTTACGCGCAGTGATGGAACGCCTGAAGATGCCTGATGGCGAACCAATTGAAGCAGGCATGGTGACACGTTCTATCGAGTCAGCGCAACGCAAAGTGGAGGGCCGTAACTTCGATATTCGTAAGCAATTATTGGAGTACGACAACGTTGCAAATGATCAACGCAAAGAAACCTATCGCCTCAGAAATGAAGTTTTAGAGAGTAGTGATGTTGGCGGATTGATTGCTAACCTGCTTGAAGATGTCCTTCGCTCGGTATGCTCTACTTATGTGCCACAAGATTCTATGGAAGAACAGTGGGATTTGGTTGGTCTAGAAAATGCACTAGCAAGTGAATGGGGTCTTACTGTTGATTTACAGAAATGGGTTGAAAGTGCTGAGACTGTAGAAGATTCTGAAATCTTTGAGCGGGTACTACAGGCTGCTAAAGCGTCATATGATGCCAAGGTAGATTTGAGTGGCAGAGAGTCTTTTGCTGGTTTTGAGCGTTCAGTATTTTTATATAGTTTAGATAGCCATTGGCGTGAGCACTTAGCTGCACTGGATCATTTGCGCCAAGGCATTCATTTACGCGGCTATGCCCAAAAAGATCCTAAGCAAGAATATCGTCGCGAAGCCTTTGAGCTTTATGGCGAACTCTTGGATGTGATCAAGAATGATGTGGTGAAAAGTATCATGACTGTGCAAATTCGGAGTGCTAGTGAGTTGGATCAGGCCTCAGAATCTATCAATGAGGATTTGGCTAAGTTATCTGATGTGCAGTATCAACATGCAGAAGCAGATGCTTCTATACCTAGTCCTGTAGACCCAGCTGAAGTGGAATTAACGCCAGCGCCCTTACGTACAGGTCCTAAGGTTGGCCGTAATGACCCGTGTCCTTGTGGCAGTGGTAAGAAATATAAGAATTGTCACGGTGCGCTAGCGTAAATCGCTGAAATTCTGCAGAAATATCCTGGGGGCCTAGCGCCCCCATTTCTTTTGCCAAAAACCTTGGCCCCTCTAGGGCTTTCCCTAGCTATGCGGAGTCAAATTTTTGGTCGAATATCAACTTATATATGCAAAAGATTGCATTTATAAGTAAAAGGAATCGGCATGCAAAAATCATTGCAAATCAACGCGGATAAGTGCACTGGTTGTCTTCAGTGTGAAATGGCCTGTAGTTATGAACACTACGGTGTTTTTAATACTTCTAAATCTCGAATTAAGGTATTTGAATTTCACAAAACCGGTAAAAAGGTTCCCTATACCTGCACCCAGTGTGATGAGGCTTGGTGTCTCCAAGCATGCCCAGTAGATGCAATTCGAGTGGATTTCATTACTGGTGCCAAAGTTGTTTCTGATGATACCTGCGTTGGTTGTAAGGTCTGCACAATCTCTTGCCCATTTGGAACAATTAATTATGTGCAAGATACAGGCAAAGTACAAAAATGTGACCTATGCGGAGGCGATCCAGCTTGTGCGACCGCCTGTCCAACTGGAGCTATTACTTATGTAGATGCTGATTGGACTGGTTTAAACAGGATGCGTGAGTGGGCGGATAAGCTCGGCAATCAAGATAGCGCTAACTAATAAAGTATAGGAAAAAATATCATGTCATGGGCTGGAAAACTTTTACGCGTTAACTTAAGCAAGGGCACTTGCCAATCCGAGCCACTCAATATGAATTGGGCTAGAGAGTATTTAGGGTCAAGAGGTATGGCTACTAAGTATTTTGTTGAGGAAGTAGATCCTAAGGTCGATCCGCTTTCTCCAGAGAATAAAATTATTTGGGCTACCGGCCCTTTAACTGGGACGATGGCATCTACAGGAGGGCGCTACACAGTTGTGACTAAAGGTCCTTTGACGGGCGCGATTGCTTGCTCAAACTCCGGTGGTTATTGGGGCGCTGAATTAAAGATGGCTGGTTGGGATATGGTGATCTTTGAAGGTAAGTCACCTAAGCCA
>Ga0194047_10002225_pt1 | contig 11243 bp, 13 predicted proteins | sample JunL225m_MetaG_2_FD_160070 | JGI IMG/M metagenome (GOLD analysis project Ga0194047, IMG submission 160070) | Anoxic zone freshwater microbial communities from boreal shield lake in IISD Experimental Lakes Area, Ontario, Canada - Jun2016-L221-5m | ecosystem: Environmental > Aquatic > Freshwater...
GACTTACTTAAATCGTTGCAAATTGGCAATGCGCAATGGTGCTGGAGGATGCGAACTATAAAAAGCAGTATAGATGGGATCGGGTGTTAAGGTAGACGCATTATCTTGATATAGCTTAACCAGGGCGGAGATTAAATCTTTTGCGGAAGATTTTTCTGCAGCGAATCCATCGGCTTCATATTCATGTTTACGTGAAGCCAAGCTCCCTAGCGGGGTGAAGAAAAAACTAAACACGGGAGAGACCAGCATGAATAATGCCAAAGCTAAACCACCGTTATATCCATTGGGGTTGGGCATGACACCAAGGCCGGTATAAAACCAGACTTTAGTGCTGATCCAACCTAACAAGGCAAACATGGCAAAGCTCAGTAGAAAGGAAACAAACAAGCGCTTGCGAATATGTTTGCATTTGAAGTGACCTAATTCGTGTGCCAGTACCGCCTCAACTTCGCCAGGGTTGAGTTTTTCGATGAGGGTGTCAAAAAAGACAATGCGTTTTGCTTTACCCATGCCGGCAAAAAAGGCGTTTCCATGGGCGCTACGTTTGCTGCCATCCATCACAAACAATCCTTGACTGGCAAAATCACAACGCTTTAATAAGGCTTCAATTTGGGTTTTGAGCGGACCATCATCTAAGGCAACAAACTTATTAAAGAGTGGCGCTATCAAGGTTGGAAAAATCCATTGCATGAGCAGGCTAAATGCGGTGAGAACGCCCCATGCCCAAAGCCACCATAGATCTCCTGCTTTAGCCATTAAAGAGAGAATGATCCATAGCAAGGGAATGCCAATTGCTCCACCAATGCCAATCCCCTTGAACATATCGCTAAAGAATAATTTTTTAGTCATCCGATTAAAACCAAAGCGCTCCTCAAGATGGAATTGTTTATACCAAGAGAAGGGGATATCAATGATTCCGGAAATAATGACGATGGAGGCCAGCAAAGCAATTTGCTGAGGGATACCATCACCCAATAATTGCAATAAGGCAATATTGAGAATTTCTAAGCCACCCAATAAGGTGAACCCAATTAAAATAATGGCGCTGACCCCATTTTCCAAAATGCCCAGTCTTAATTTAGCAATGGTGTAATCTGCGGCCTTTTGATGTTCCGCTAAAGTTACCTTTTGTGCAAATTCAGCTGGCACCCTGTCACGATGTCGCGCAACAAAGCGAATTTGGCGTTGGGAAAGCCAATGGCGTAAGCCAAAGCTAGCGATAAAAGCGATTAGAAAAATAATTGTGAATGTCATGAGATCATTATAGATATGAGCGAACAAACTAACACGACGCAGCCTCCATCAGCGCAGGTGGCGCCTGCCAATGAGCACCTGATATGGGTGGATATGGAAATGTCAGGTTTAAACCCGGAAACTGAGCGTATTTTAGAGATTGCCATCATTGTCACTGACGCGCATCTCAATACCATTGCTACTGCCCCTGTTTGGGTAGTGCATCAAGAAGATGCTCTTTTGGATGCTATGGATGCTTGGAATAAAGGCACTCATGGGCGCTCGGGTTTGATTGATAAGGTGAAGGCATCGACACAGGACGAGGCTACTGTCGAAGCTGAATGCATTGCCTTTTTAAAGCAATTTATTAAGGCGGGAATTGCACCGATGTGCGGTAACACCATTGGTCAAGATAGGCGCTTTATGGCTAAATATATGCCAAAGTTAGAGGCATACTTTCATTATCGAAATATCGATGTCTCTACTTTAAAAGAGTTATGCAAACGTTGGCATCCAGAATTGGTAAAAGGCTTCACTAAAAAACAGGCCCATACAGCTTTGGCTGATATTGAAGAATCGATTGAAGAGCTAAAGTATTACCGCGATAAATTTATTATTCCTCTACCGGAATAGAGTCGAATTTATTTTTTGATAGCGCTTTTGGGTCTAAAGGCTTTAATAATTGCCTCGTCAGTGTCAATATAAGGGCCGCCGATTAAATCGATACAGTAGGGAACGGCAGCAAAAATTCCTGGGACGAGCGATTTTCCCTCTGCATCTTTGAGGCCTTCTAGGGTTTCTGCAATGGCTTTAGGTTGACCTGGTAAATTAATCACTAATGCTGCATGACCATCAATTTCACGAAGAACAGCAGTTTGACGAGAGAGTATTGCAGTAGGTACGAAATGAAGGCTAATTTGGCGCATTTGCTCGCCAAATCCAGGCATTCTACGGGTTCCTGCATCAAGGGTGGCTTCAGGTGTTACATCACGGCGGGATGGGCCTGTACCGCCTGTGGTGAAGACTAAATCGCACCCTAAGTCATCTACTAACTCCACAATAGATTCAGTGATAACTTCAGCCTCGTCAGCAATCAGTCTTTGATGGAAGATGCAGGGGTTGCTAATTGCCTTCATGAGCCAGTCCTTTAGGGCTGGAATACCTTCATCCTGATAAACGCCCTTACTGGCTCGATCAGAGACCGAGATCAGGCCAATTTTGATTTCATTTGGGGTATTTCGCTTCCAAGCTTCGGTATCCTTCATGTTTCTATTCTAGCTATTATTAGGGCATGTTTACATATACATCAAACCAGTTTCAAGAAATTGTCGATTTCATGCTCAAAGAGGCCAAAAGAAGAGGTGCCTCAGATGCAATAGCGGAGATCTCTGAGGGTCAGGGGCTGTCGGTGACGGTTCGCAAGGGCGAAGTAGAGACTATTGAGCAAAGTCTCGATAAACAGGTTGGAGTGACCGTTTTTTTGGGTCACCGTCGCGGCAATGCCAGCACGAGTGATTTTTCAAAGGAATCTCTCAAGGCAACTGTGGAGGCTGCATATCATATTGCCCAACATACAGCTGAAGATAGTTGCGCTGGCCCAGCAGAGCGCAAGCTCTTAGAAAAAAATCCAATGGATTTAGATTTATTTCATCCATGGAATATTGATGCTGCACATGCGGTAGAAATTGCTCGTATTGCTGAGGGGAGCGCTTTTTCGGTAAGTAAACAAATTCAAAATAGTGATGGCGCTTCTGTCTCGGCACATCATGCGCATTTTATGATGGGAACTTCGCATGGCTTCATGGGCGGATATCCTTTTTCAAGGCATTACATTTCTTGTGCACCGATTGCAACTGAAAAAGGGAAGCAAGCCCGCATGCAACGAGATGACTGGTATAGCAGCTCACGCATTCCTGAGGAGTTGGCTGATCCCGCGGCAATTGGTAAGTACGCCGCAGAGCGTACCTTATCACGCCTGAAAGCAAGGTCGATCACTACGCGTCGTTGCCCTGTCATTTTTGAAGCGCCTTTGGCTGCTGGCTTATTGGGTGGATTGGTGCAGGCAGTTTCAGGTGGTGCTTTATATCGCCGTTCCAGCTTCTTGCTAGAGAGCTTGGGTAAGCAAGTCCTACCAAAACATATTAGCCTCTTTGAAGACCCTCACTTGAAGTCCTTGACGGGGAGTGCACCGTTTGATGAGGAGGGTGTCAAAACTTCTGCTCGGACAGTAGTTAATAAAGGTATTTTGGAAGGTTACTTTTTATCAACCTACTCTGCACGTAAATTGGGCATGCAAACCACTGGCAATGCAGGTGGATCTCACAACCTAACTTTGCAGAGTAAAAAAACGCCTAAAGGTGGTTTGCCTGCTTTACTCAAAGAGATGGGTACTGGTCTGCTGGTTACCGAATTAATGGGTCAGGGAGTGAACTATGTCACGGGTGATTATTCACGTGGAGCATTTGGTTACTGGGTTGAGAATGGCGAAATTCAGTATCCCGTCGAAGGGCTCACTATTGCGGGTAATTTACGAGATATGCTTTTAGATATTGAAATGATTGGAAGCGATGCTTTGATTCGGGGTACCAAAGAAACGGGCTCGATCTTGATTGGATCGATGACGGTTGGCGGGAAATAAGACTGAGATTTCAGACTGGAGAGGAGTAAAAATGCAAAGACGTTCCTTTTTAAAGAAAGCCACTCTAGGTGCTGGCGCTACTGCTCTTGCGGCTCCAGCTATTGGTCAAAGTTTGCCAACGCTGAACTGGCGCCTTGTTTCTAGCTTTCCCAAATCTTTGGATACTTTGTATGGCACTCCTGAAATCTTCGCTAATGCATTGCGCAAAGCAACTGATGGAAAGTTCAATATCAAAGTATTTGCTGCAGGAGAGGTAGTTCCCGCCCTCCAAGTCTTAGATGCTGTTCAAAATGGGACAGTGGAGTGTGGGCATACAGCCAGTTATTACTATCTTGGAAAAAACAGTGCCTTTATTTTTGACACTGCCGCACCATTTGGGATGACAGCACGTCAACAGACGGCTTGGATGCTGCAAGGTAATGGCATGAAGTTAATGCGCGAGTTGTATGCAAGTTATAACATTGTGAATTTTTTAGGCGGCCAAACCGGTACCCAAATGGGCGGGTGGTTTCGGAAAGAAATTAAATCACCTGCAGATTTAAAGGGTCTTAAATTTCGTATCGCTGGTTTTGCTGGGCAAGTGCTAGCTAAGTTAGGTGTAGTGCCTCAACAGCTTCCTGCGGGCGAGATTTATTCAGCTCTAGAAAAGGGCACGATTGACGCAGCAGAGTTTGTTGGACCGTATGACGATGAAAAATTGGGCCTGGCAAAAGTAGCTAAAAATTATTATTACCCTGCCTTCTGGGAAGGTGCCGCATCACTTTCATTCTTGGTGAATAAAAAGCAATGGGATGCTCTACCGCCTTCATATCAGGCTGCTTGGGAGGCAGCTGCCTTATTTGCGCATACTGATATGGGTGCCAAGTACGATGCGCTGAATCCTCCAGCACTGCAACGTTTAGTACAAAACGGGGCTGTCTTACGAAAATTTAATTCTTCAGTGCTAGATGCATGCTTTAAGGCGTCTGAAGAGACATATGCTGAAGAAGCTATAAAGAACCCGCAATTTAAGAAAATCTTTGAGGACTATCGAGTTTTCAGAAACATGGAAGCGCAATGGTTTGGCTTAGCAGAAGAGGCTTTTGCTCAGTACAGTTTTTCTAAAAAACTTTAACTATTTACGCTCTAGCGTTATGAAATTGAAAGTAATGGCACCTTCTGAGCCTGGGGTGCGCTCGACTTCTTGCCATTGACTTAGATTGGGCACTTCAAAGAAGGTATCACCACCTTCAATATCCAGATCAATTTCAGTAATGAATAATCGATCTGCTCTATCAAAGGCTTGTTTAAAGAGTTGCTCTCCGCCAATCACAAAGACGCGAGGGCTTTCACTCAAGTGATCAAGCGCTTCATCTAATGAGCCGGCAACTTCAGCACCAATCAGTCTGAGATCGGCATTACGGCTTACAACAATATTGCGACGACCCGGAAGAGGGCGACCTATAGACTCCCAAGTCTTGCGACCCATAATGACCGGAAAGCCCATGGTGATACGTTTAAAGAATTGCAGATCTGCTGAAATCTTCCAGGGCATTTGGTTATCGCGACCAATGACATGATTGCGCGAGCGCGCAACGATCATGGAAATAGCGGGTTGGGTCATATTATGAAAACTCTCTTAAATTGCTACAGGAGCTTTAATGTGTGGATGAGATTCGTAACCAGAGATCTCAAAATCCTCAAACTCATAGTCAAAAATAGAATCGGGTTTACGCAGAATATTGAGTTTAGGGAGCGGGAGGAAATCTCTGGAGAGCTGAAGATCTACTTGCTCAAGATGGTTGCTATAAAGATGGCAATCGCCGCCTGTCCAGATGAAGTCTCCAACCTCTAGATTACATTGCTGCGCCACCATGTGAGTGAGCAATGCATAGCTAGCAATATTAAAAGGAACGCCCAAAAAAATATCTGCACTACGTTGATAGAGCTGACAGGAAAGCTTGCCATCAGCCACATAGAATTGGAAGAAGGCGTGACAAGGGGCTAGGGCCATGCGCGGTATATCAGCAACGTTCCAAGCTGAAACAATAATTCTGCGTGAGTCAGGATTTTTTTTGATGGTTTCAATGACTTCAGCAATCTGATCAATATGCTGACCGTTTGACGCTGGCCATGAACGCCATTGATAGCCGTAAATGGGGCCTAACCCACCATCAGGTGCTGCCCATTCGTTCCAGATCGAGACACCACGCTCTTTAAGCCAGTTGTTATTGGTGCTCCCCTTAAGGAACCAGAGTAATTCATAAATGATGGACTTGAGGTGCAGTTTTTTTGTAGTCACCATCGGAAAGCCATCGGCCAAATTAAAGCGCATCTGATGCCCAAATACAGAGATGGTTCCTGTACCAGTCCTATCGGACTTTTTGACGCCCTTGGCTAGGACTTCTTTCATGAGATCGTGATATTGGCGCATACAAAATTCGCTAAAAATGAATAGTTATAGGATAACTTACTCGGATGTGTTTGGCTTCACCCCAAGAACCTTATGCAGCTTAGGGGAGGTAGTGGTGTATTGAAGTTGAATCTGCTTTTCGGGATTCAGGTATTCAGCCGCAGCAAAAGCTGCTAATGCAGCTTCATGAAAGCCTGACAGAATGAGTTTTTTCTTGCCTGGATAAACATTAATATCGCCAACTGCATAAATTCCAGGGATGCTAGTCTCGAATTTTTGAGTATCGACGGTAATTTGTTTGCGTTCAATCTCCAGACCCCAGTCAGTAATAGGGCCAAGCTTTGGAGAAAGGCCAAAAAAGATTAGTAAGTCGTCCAATGGGAGCAATTGTGTTTTGCCTTCGATATCGGTAACAACAATTTCAGAAAGGCGATTGTCATGAGTCTCAAAGCCAGTAATTTGACCAATGAGTAGACGCATCTTATTTGCTGCACAAAGCTCACGCATTTTTTTAATGGCGAGAGGGGCAGCTTTAAATTCGTCACGGCGATGAATGAGGGTGACGCTTGCAGCTTTATCGGCAAAGTGAAGTACCCAGTCGAGTGCTGCATCACCACCACCGCAAATCACTAAATTTTTATCTTCAAATTGCTCAGGATGTTTGACGCGATAAAAGACTTGCTGGTCGTCAAAGGCTGATAGACCATCCAGATTGAGAATACGTGGCTGGAAGGCACCTACCCCTGCGGCAATGAAGATCGTTTTGCTAAGAAAGTGCTCATCTTTTGAGGTGCTAATTAAAAAGCGTCCATCGGCTTGTTGCTTAAGCTCAGTTACCTCTTGATCCAAGTGAAACTGAGCACCCATCGGCTCAATTTGCTGGAGAAGATTGCTAGTTAATTCCCGTCCTGTGCATACCGGAATAGCTGGTATGTCGTAGATCGGCTTATCGGGATAAAGCTCAATACATTGACCTCCTACTTCAGGCAATGAATCAATGACATGCGCTTTGATTTCTAGAAGTCCAAGCTCAAAGACCTGGAAGAGACCTACCGGGCCTGCACCAATGATGACTGCGTCAGTTTGAGTGGGTGAGTGCGACACGAATTCTGGAGGAGTTGAGGAAGACTTACTTCACCAACTGATCAAGCTTACTCTTCACATCTTTCCATTCGTCTGCATCAGGAAGCGCGGCTCTGGACTTAGTAATGGATGTCCAGCCAGGAGAAAGCTCAGCATTTAACTTGATAAATGCTTGTTGATCACCTGGTACATCATCTTCAGCGTAGATTGCATTTACGGGGCACTCTGGCACGCAGACGGCACAGTCAATACATTCATCAGGATCGATCACTAAAAAGTTTGGGCCTTCGCGAAAGCAATCTACTGGGCAAACGTCAACGCAGTCAGTGTATTTACAACGGATGCAGGATTCAGTAACAACGTAAGTCATGATGTTCTATTTCAAGAGTCTTAAGATTGATGCGATGAGTGGTAAAAATATTATTTTAGCCGAAATAGCCTATTTGACAGGCAAAAGGGTCAATTTAATTGAGGTAAAGTCTTTCCTATGAATACTCAGACCAAACCTAAAATCCTGGTTGCTCGGGCCATATTCCCTGAGGCTTTGGCTAAATTGGAGGAGTCTTTTGAGGTTCGCTCGAATCAGGCTGATCAGATCATTGCTCCAGAAGAGCTGCAAAAAGAGCTCGCAAGCGTTGTAGGGGCATTAGTTACCGGTAGCGAACGCATTGATGCGAGCGCTTTAGCCAATGCAAAAGATTTGAAGATTGTTGCGAATATTTCGGTGGGCTATAACAATTTTGATGTGCCTGCAATGACAGCAGCCGGCGTAATGGCTACCAACACGCCTGATGTATTGACCGACACTACGGCTGATTTTGGTTTTGCATTACTCATGGCAACTGCTCGACGAATAACAGAGTCAGAGCATTGGGTAAGAAACGGGCATTGGGATAAGTGGTCAATTGTGAATAATCCACTGGGTGTAGATTTGCATCACAGTACCATTGGCATTATTGGTATGGGTCGTATAGGTCAGGGAATTGCAAGGCGCGCTTTAGGTTTTGGCATGAATGTGATTTATCACAATCGTAGTCGTCTATCCGAGTCTGATGAAAAAGTTTGCGGTGCAAAGTATGTTTCAAAAGAAGAACTATTAAAAACTGCTGACCATGTGGTATTGGTATTGCCCTATACAAAAGAGAATCACCATACCATTGGCGCCAAAGAAATTGCACTCATGAAACCGACTGCAACCCTTGTAAACATTGCTCGGGGTGGTATAGTGGATGATGTAGCTCTAGCTCAAGCCCTTAAGGCAAATAAGATCTTTGCTGCCGGTCTAGATGTATTTGAGGGCGAGCCAAATGTGCATTCAGACTTACTTAAATTGAGCAATGTCGTATTAGCCCCCCATATTGCCAGCGCTACAGAAAAGACTCGCAGAGCAATGGTGGACCTAGCGATTGATAACTTGCGCGCTGCCTTAGCTGGCAAGAAGCCACCAAGCCTAATTAATACTGAATTATTTAAAGCTTAAGAAGCACTTCATACATTTGTTAAGTAAAAAAGCCGAACTGAGTAAAACAAAGTTCGGCTTCATTTTTTTGAGATGCCGTTTATTCGGCTTCGATTTCCTCGGGGAGTTCGCGTAGAGCTAATTCAATCCCACCAAATTTACCGGCCACCCAGTTATACACTTTACAGGCAATCCATAACAATCCAAAGCCAAGCAAAGCATTGAGGATGAGTGCTGATAGCACAGTAAATCCTGGGATTGCACCATCTCGAATGAAGGCAACAAAGAGTGCTAATAAAACGATGGGGACTGAGAAGCACAGGTAGACCAAAACTAGAGTTTTGGCGGTATGCATAGGGTCAAGGAAGACGAGTTCTTTTTTGGTGAGTTTCATGATGACGCAATCTTAAAGCAGTCCATCAAAAAGTGCTACATCTACCCATTCACTAGCAGCAATATTTCCCTGATCGTGATGCAGGATCACAAAGCAATTTGCTTCACTCATCGAACGCAGAATACCGGCACCTTGGCTACCCGTCAGCTTCACAGTTGGCTTGCCGTCAGGACCGCGTCCCAAGATGGCGCGTTGAAATTCGGTACGACCAGGCTTCTTGCGAATGGGCAACTCAGAAATCGCTTGGGTTAAAGCGGGTTCGGTTTGCTTTGCACCATTCAGTTGCAAAAGAGCCCCTCGAACAAATTGGTAGAAAGTCACCATGACTGCTACGGGATTGCCGGGTAATCCAAAGAATAATGTTTTGCGTGCTGGAGATTTTCCAGGAACAGGCTTGAGCATACCAAATGCCATTGGACGCCCTGGCCTCATAGCAATCTTCCAAAATCCAACATCCCCTAACTCTTGCATGATTTGCTTAGTGAAGTCCGCCTCTCCTACTGAGACCCCTCCTGAGGAAATGAGGACATCAGCCTCCTTTGCAGCTTGGCAGAAAGCCTCTTTCAGCGAGGCGGGATCGTCGCGCACAATGCCACAGTCAATAATGTCGAGGTTCAGACGATTGAGTAGTCCGGTAAGGCTGTAGCGGTTACTGTCGTAAATACTTCCACTGTCTAAGGCTTGACCTAATGCTCTCAGTTCGTCTCCTGAAGATAGAATGGCCACCTTCAGTTTACGGTTTACATTGAGGGAGGCAATACCAAGAGATGCCGCTAAGCCTAAATCAGAGGGGCGCAATAGACGACCCGCAAGAATTGCTGGCTTATCTTTTTGCAAGTCTTCACCACGTAAGCGACGATTTTCTCCGGCTTTTACTTGATTTTGTTTAAAGCGAATCAGAATGTTATCGCCTGATTCTGTAAATTCTTGCGGTATCACCGTATCGCAGTCAGGCGGCATGAGGGCGCCAGTCATGATTTTGACGCATTGCCCAGCAACAACCTTGCCTTCATAAGGCTTGCCAGCAAATGCAGTACCAACTAACGCTAGTTCAATTTCAGGGGAGTTGGTATCAAGACATTGACTATTAAAAGCAAAGCCATCCATGGCTGAGTTATCGGCTGATGGAACATCAATCGGAGATAAAACATCTGCTGCCAAAATTCGATTAATGGCTTGATCTAGGGAAACCGTCTCGATATCAGCAGGATTATTGATGGCCTTTGATTCTGCAACAAGCTCATTGACCATTTGCGCAATCGCTTTGCGAGCCTCATCTACATGTAAGGATGAGTTAAGAAGAATGGGACTGTTAGGAGAGTGTTTCATTGAGATATTTTCTCTAAGTTCTGTAGCTCTTGAGGAGTATTCACATTTGCAAAGGCATTGGCATCATTAAAAATAACGGTGCTCGAACGTAGCTCCTTAAACCAACGATCAATTTTCAGATCTCCTTTTTGTAAAAATTGCTCAAGAGACTCTAGTACATCTGTGCGCATTAGACAGAAGACAGGTTGCGCCCAAACCTTACCATCAGGCTCTTGGCTTGATGCAAAGACTAGCTCAAAATGACCACGTTCCATTTCATGAGCAAGCGCTGATGAAAGCTCCAAGGGAAGTAAGGGTGAGTCGCATGGAGAGGTGAGCATATACGGCGTTTTGCATGCTTTCAGACCAGCAGAAAATCCCGCTAGAGGTCCGGAAAAATCTGGGGTTTCATCCATCACTACTGGGTATCCATAAATCGCATATTTGGTGATATTACGATTGGCATTAATCAGGATAGGACCAACTTGATTCTGAAGTCGACTGATTGCAGAGGCAATCAGCGGTTTACCGAAAAATGGAATAAGACCTTTGTCAATGCCACCCATCCGCTGGGCGCGTCCTCCTGCTAGGATCAGTCCGGTAATGTGGGTCGTAGCAATCATTAGCCGCCGATGTAAGACATTTCGACTTTGCGACTACCGGTCGATGGGTTTGCGGTATGGGATCCTCGGATTTCAGAATAGTGATCATCCCGAGCTGCCCAAGTATTCATAAT
>Ga0194047_10002226_pt1 | contig 11240 bp, 18 predicted proteins | sample JunL225m_MetaG_2_FD_160070 | JGI IMG/M metagenome (GOLD analysis project Ga0194047, IMG submission 160070) | Anoxic zone freshwater microbial communities from boreal shield lake in IISD Experimental Lakes Area, Ontario, Canada - Jun2016-L221-5m | ecosystem: Environmental > Aquatic > Freshwater...
CTCAGGTACAGATCATTGTTAACCCCTAGCCCACCAGCTGGAGCTGTAGTACCTGTATACCAGGTAGCGCCATTTGTTCCGGGTGCGCCTGTTGCACCTGTAGCGCCGGTTGCACCTGTAGCGCCGGTTGCACCTGTAGGACCGGTAATATTTTCAATAATGGACCAGGTACCGGCAGATTTTAAATAAACATCACCGGTTGTAGTTCTCAGGTACAGATCATTGTTAACCCCTAGCCCACCAGCTGGAGCTGTAGTACCTGTATACCAGGTAGCGCCATTTGTTCCGGGTGTTCCTGGTGTTCCGGGAGGACCGGCCGGGCCGGTTGGTCCTGTAGGACCGGGAGGGCCTGGAGTGCCTACGCCTATTCCTGGAACTCCTATATTGATACTCATAAGCCTATACCTAGATATTGAGTGTAAACAATCTGCAAATTAGCATTGGTTGAGCTGCCAAAATCAACGCTATAATTAGTTGTATTTACTTCATTTTCATTTAATGATACAGTAAATGATGTTGGGTAAACATTGCTACCAATAAGGATTGCAGGCGGTATTTTTAATTTATTGATACTAACGCTTGCGCTGGTATCATAATTAAAAAATGTACACTGATTAAACGGCTCCTCAAATTCCTGGTTGTAATTCATGGCCGTAAATTGTGTTGTTATTTCGCGAAGTGTTACAGTATCCATTAGTCAAGATAATTGAGTAATTTATTAAGATCCTTATCGCTCAATTTACTTACCTGTTCAATTAATTTGGTAAGTACAGGCGCTCCTATCCTTGCCTCAATAATTTCTAATGCGGCGTCCTGCTGATCATGCAGCTTTTCAACTTCTTCTTCTGTAAGCTGCTGCTGATGGTTTGTATCTGCCATAGTATCCGGATTTGTGCCGTTAACCGGCGGTAAAGACTCTTTTTGTATAAAATTCTTTTTGCCCTGAAAGGAAGTAACTACCCCTGTTATTAATCGCTCTACCGGATCCAATAACTTATCTATCAATTCCGGTTTCTGCTCAATGGCGCCTATCAATCTTTCATACCAGGGTGTTTCGTCCGGACGCTGATTAATACCGGCAATTTGTGCTGCAACATTATCTTTGATACTTTGAATTTCTGCTTTGTGCAGATCTTCACGTAATTTAAGATTTTCAGCCTCTAATTTGTCCAGGCGTGCAGATATCAAAGGATTAACTGCAGTATTACCCATTGATCCCGGCGCTGTACGGTCAATAATAGTAACGCCATTTTCCTGTCTAACCGGTTGGTTAGGATTCAGCATAAATGTAGTAGATCCGCTGTGAGGAGTTTTAGTGTTGATATTTTTAGTATCTGCAGGATATACTTTCAAGGTGTACACCTGTGAAGTATTGGCCGCCTCAATCATAGAAAGGTAATCACTTAATTTTTGCTCTGCCTCTGCCTGGTCTCCGCCATTGTAAAATGTGCGCTGATCCTTTCCGGCGTAAATAGCAAAATTAGGCATGTCGAAATAATCGAATGCCTGAAATAATGTGTCTTTGTCCCTATGTTCAATATTAATTGCCATGTTATGCAGCGTATGGTTTCCAGTCCTGATATTCATTCAGGTAATGGACTAAAAATAAAGCGGATACTGCAGAGCTGATCGGAACCGATGGCGTGCAGGTAACGTAACATTTTGTCCAGGACATTTCCGTCGGATTGATCCTGAACAGGTCCATACATGAACTAGTCAGATTTACACCCACATTGTTTTGGTTTACTACCCTACGTAATACAGAGAATGGCAGCTGATCGTAATAAAGCCCCTCATTTTGTGCCGGTGAATTTCCGGTTGCTGGAGTACTGGCCCGATACAATGTTAGAAAAGATGTATTGAATACCTGAGCATTAATACAAGGGTTAGCCTGACTAATCGGTGAGTTAACCACATCCTGGTTACTGAATGATTCAATAGCAACTACTTTTTTATTTTGCAGCTGCTTTTGTGTACCAAACGGATTTTTATTAGTAGTGCCGCCGGTTGATGGTACAATAACACATTCAATTAGTACACTGTTGGGACTTACCCAAAAATTATTCATAATAAAATATTTAAAATGATCCCCTACCCTGGCAGAGGATCACAATTACAAAAAAAAATATTAACGTACAGCTGTACTATTCTGCGCCCATATTCCCCGGAACATCAATACCGCCTTAGCAACAAAAGTTACATTATAAACCCCTGCAAAATTGAATGGTGCATTACTTGCAGGAATGTTACTAGGAAGGTTTAATTTGACGTTATTTTGACGGCCACCACCAATAATAATAATTGGTTCAACCGGATAGAATCCATCTGTACCACCATCAATGGAATTCTTCTGGCCGTAACCACTCCAGGAAGGAGAGGTGTTACCATTAGCCTCCTGGCTGATCGGAACTTTATAATGACGGTAACAATCCCAATAAGGTATTAATACCTTTTTGTTTACCTCAATCGAGATATAACCCAACCAAAACAACATACTACCAGGAGACCAGCTGGCACCGGTACCGTTATTGTAATAGGTAGAAACATAAGTAACCGGCCCCCAATTGTTAGCGCCTGCAAAATCCGGTTGTGCCTGGTCATTGTTGGTAAATGAATAGTTCATTAACCAATATCCCATACTACCTACTACAAAGGAATCCTGTTCAGGTAATAGCCTCATTGTAGGTGTAATTGGACTTTGTGCGATCTGCTGCGTGTCCACTATAGGCCATTGCATAGTGGAGTTATTTACAAGCAATGTAACCTCAGATCTAAGATAACCCTGAGTAAGTTCATCCAGGTTAACCTTTTGAGAGGGATTATTGCTTTCAATTGTTTTTACGGCCGTTAAGAAATTTTCTCTCAGGTCCCGGTTTTGCAATGTTATACTCATAAAAAAAATATTGTGCTTACGTTAAAAAAAAGGTTGAAAAATATATTAGTTAAAAAAATAAATATTACAGGTAGGCGCCTTTTGCTGGCATGATAATATCAAATTCTGAATCCCCAACATAAGAACGTAACCGGTAATCCTGGTTAATTCCTTCATTAGGGTTAGAATAAGTATTATTTTGCATTGTACGGCGGCTGCGGTGGTGGTGTCCTGCTACCTGCTGCATTACCGGCGTTTCGTTGCTCTCCAGGAGACCGGCAACCATTGAGCGCAATTCAGTAGGCCCGTTCATAGGTATTTTAACCGTTGTCCAATCGTCATTGCTACCGGCAATACCGGGTATATGTTTTTCAACATCAAATTGCCTCAGAACCGTATTCACTCCCCCTGTCATTATGGTAACGCCTGCAGCTTTAGTTGCCATGTGTTTGCCTTTAACGGCAACAACAAACCCTAACCCTGCCTGGAGAAATCCCATTGCTTTAGCTACCATAGGCTGTTTTTCCGTAAGATGTGCCTCAATAGGCCGCAATACCTTATGGTTGATAATGATACCTGCAGCAACACCGCCTGCCATGTGCAGCGCGTCTTTTAGTTTTAAGGATGTACCGGTAAAGCCCATGATTGAACCACTAGAACGCTTTTTGCGTTTTTTGGTGTGGTGTGTGGATCCTACGGATGTTCCTCTTACGGCACGCTTTTTATGGTGCCTGGTCTTGGCAACAACAATAGTCGTATTGCTACGTCTTTTTGCTGGTGCTTTTTTTGCGGTTGTGGCTCTTTTTTTGCGTGCCATAATATATATATATTTAAGTAATGAAAAAACTATTTAAAACCCAGGGTTTTTCTTACCCTCTTACTTTTGAATGCAATAAATCCTGCAGTACCGAATATAACAGGCACTTTATAATCATTCCAGAATTGCTTTACATGGACTTTTATATTATCCAATGTATTAGAAAATGCCGGTGGTGCTGCTGGTCCCTGGTCGTCCTTAATTGGTTGGCCTGCCTGGTTAATTATGGGATGATCTACATCATGGACTGCAAGGGTAGGCGCTCCATCCGGGCCAATGCCTGTACTAACTTTCATAGAAGGCGCTGTTGTTCCCTGAGCTGTAGGATCTGTTAACGTGTTGAGCGCTGCAGCTGCTGCTGGTCCCTGGTCTCCATTTGCGATATCTATTCCCTGGCTGGAATCAGTGATAAGGTTTTTTGCTCCATTTTTAGCCGCTTCTGTCATTTCCTTATCTTCATCCGGAGAGAGATTTAAAAACGATTTTAAGGCCGCAATAATGGCCGTTGCAAGCGCTATTGCTGCAGGAGCACAAGCAGGAAGGCAACCAACGGAATTACCCTGGCAACCTATGCTGCTGGTATTGCAGCTGCAGCCAATATAAGTACCCCGCATAAAATACAATTTCCGGCCGTTGTGGATCTGGTGCGGAATATGTGAATGATGCCAGGGGAAAGTGTGAGATTGATAAAAATTTACTGCATCATCAATACTACGGCCGGTAATCTTTTTGCTGTGGTGCTTGTTGTAATTTCGAATCCCGTTGTTAACTGCAGATTTTAGTTTATTCGGATCACCGCCTAGATCCTTCCATTTATTCAGTAATGCCCCTGCCCTACTGCTATTAAGTGCATCATGCAAATGTTTTGCCAGGTTGAACATATTAAAATCAACCAATGCCAGGAATGAATTACGTGCAGGCGCTGCAGCTACTTTGAGTACTACATGCTTAACCTGTTCAGCTGCAATTTCAATTCCTTTGCCGGTATCCTTTACAGCGTATTTAATACCCTTGCCGGTATCGTGTACAGCAACATCTGCACCATGTTTAATGTTCTGCAGATTAACCTGCATACCATGAGCAATATCTTTAAAAATATTGTGGTGCTTTTTGCCTATAGATGAATCATCACCGCTGTAATGACTGGTCCCGGAAATTAAACTAAGGCTCATATCCTTTTCCTTTACATTGTGATAAGTTGGCCGTCTGTTGAATGTATCCAACACCGGATCAACCCAAAATTCCTGATTTGTACCGCTAACATAAGAGCGCCCTTCTACCTCGTATCCATGCACCAGGCGCAAGCCATGTTCTTTTGCATAATCCCGGATCTTATCTGCTCCCCATTGCTTTGCCTTGCTAGGATAACCAATTGCTGATGGCTCAGAAACAACGGCAAAAACATGGTGTACTTCCATGCCCGGCCTATCTGCAGTAAACCGGTATTTTGATTTAATAGGGTAACCTTTACGCTGCAGGCTGCAACAAACCCCGTTTATATAACTGGCGTAATGCTTACAATCACCATACCCATGATTGAGAATTGCACCAGGTTTTTTTATGGTCTGATCGTCCGGTCCTTCCACTTTGTAGCGGATATTTTTTTTACAGAAATCGAACAGGTGCCGGGCTGTGTCTTCAACATTTCCTTTCCAATGTAATTCGGAAATTTCATCGTATTGTTTAGCGACCATTGGATGGATCTTACCAATCCATTTAATGATATCATGTGTATCGTGATCCTCTACCAAAACTTCTTTTTTGTTTTGGTAGGGTAATTGATTTCTGATATCTAGGCCCAATGCATTCATTTTCTAATGAACCGGTTAAAAAACTGCTTAAATAAATTGGGTGTCGGATCTTCGTAATGCTGAAAGGCATTCTCACCTCTTAGATTTCGCAATTTTGCCAGGGCTGCCTGCTCAATGGGTGAAAGGTCATCCTGTAGATCTGTTTTAAGTACCTGCCGGGTTTTCTGCTTAAAAAATCTCATACGCTGTATTGCATGGTTAAAGGAATGGCTTTATCGTTTACATTGATAGTACCGGTAAAGGATACAGCCAATTTTTTGCCTTTCAATTTCTGTACCAATTGTGCAAATAAATTCATGCTCTGGATCTTAGCCATTACCGGTATTGTTGCCTGATCATTTGGCCTAACGGTATAATCACCAAACATTTTAAGATCTGCAACTTTGGTATTATTAACCAGGAGATCTCCCAGGATGGATTTAAAACTAAATCCGGCGCTGTTAGGGTTCATTACCTGCAGATCCATGTTTATGGTCCCATCATTTTGCATGTGTACACCAGCTATACGAATACGCATGTTATTAGCTTGCACCGCCTGGTGCTTTTTGTAATAATCATACCCCATGTACCCCGCAAAAATTGCAGATCCTACCACTAAGGCGCTTTGCATGAAATTACCTTGCTTGGCCATTATACAGCGCTTACGTATTGAGTTAAGGCCCAGTAAGTATAAAGCGGCGTTGTGGCGCTATTTAGCGACATACCGGCAGACAGTATTACAACCGGTCCGGTGGCTGATGCCTGTTGTGCTGCAAGAGCTGTTGCAAATGCAGCTTGTGCTGTTGCTTGTGTTGCGTTGGATGCTCCAGCGCAAAAAGAGGTAATTGTAGTACCCACTGTACCTGATGCCATAAAAAAAAGTTTAGGATATGAAGGTAATAAAATATTTTAGAACTACAACAAAATCTTACCTAATCACTACAACAAAATCTTACCTAATCACTTTTTGCGCAAAAATTCCGTAAATTGCTAGCAATTTTTAACATATAATTTTTCACTAGCTTAGAATATGGAACATTAATTGCTTATTTTGCAAGTAAATAACACATTATGCAATCAACCAAACCACCTGTATTAACGAAATTATACATAGGCAATCATATTGTTAATGCACGTTACAATTATTCGCTTATCCAGGAGCGAATTTTTAATTTTGTAATCTTCCAATCCCAGGAATATATTAAACAAGTAAAGGACGGTAAGGCGGTTGAGCAATTGGACATTTTTAATGAGGTTAATAATTCTGATAATATCCGGATCCGCATTCCTTTAAAAAACATTGGCAGGCATGAAGAGTATGAGCATATACGCGATAGTATGCAAAAAATGTGCGCCATTATTATTCAAACTCCGCATATAGATAAGAGCGGTAAGCATTGGAAGAAATGGCAAGGATTATTTACTTCAGTATATGAACCTGCAGAAATGCAGCGCTCAGGTTACATGATCGCTGAAATAGATAAATCAGTTGCTGCAATGTTGGTGCAGCTCCAGCGCCGACCGGATGGCACACCGATTAACTTTAGTACATTTATGTATGAAGTAACCAAAAATGCCAGGAATAAATATACCCCTCGATTGTATAAGTTAATCAGCTCCTGGCAAGTTAAAGGCGGTTTTTACTATTCAATTGAAGATTTAAGGGAGTACTTACAGTTAGGATCTAGGTACAGAGATACAAACGCATTGCGTACCAGGATATTAAAACCGGTATCTGACGAATTAAAAGAAAATGCTGATTGTTGGTTTAATGTCTCAGATGCAACATTTGAAGAAAAGGACGGTAAGAAAGTAACAGGTTTTAATTTTAAAGTGATATCGGTTAAAAATAGCCTCAATTATAAAACTCAAATTGATTATCTTATCTACACATTCAAGACTGAGTATAAATGCGATAATAGCCAAATAGAGCTGCTTAAACCAATTTTTGAAGATACTACCCTATGGGATAGCCTTAACTGGAGAATGCAGAAGGTAAACCAGAAATTGAAGGAAGACAAGACCATACATAATGTTGCAGCGTATGTTGTTAGATCTGTACTAAATCATTTCAAGTAATAAAGATATAGGACATCCAACCCTTTTTGTTTGAGTTAAGATACCGGCCATTCCTGGCCGGTTTTTTTATGTATAAAATTTAATGTAATAACAAGGTAAATAAATGTTGTAATTGAATTTTTGAGGTAAATAAATGTTGTGATTCTGGTAAATAAATGTTGGAATAGATGTAAATTAATGTTGGAATAGAGGTAAATAAATGTTGTAGTAAAACGCTGAAAAACCGTACTGGTATTGCATTTTTCGGCCTGACAACTTATCAATAGATAGTAGAAACCTGATCAAAGGAAAAAAGGAATAGGCATCTATGCAAAATGAGAGTCAAAATGGCAGGTTTTGAGGGTTGAAAAGGAAAAATCAATGTCGAAAAAAGGACTTTTTCCCGGCGAGGTAAATAAATGTTGTAATAGCTATGTATAGAATATAACAGTTAAGTATTGTTTCGTTAACAATCAATAGATTATGATTTAAACAGGAGCGGCCACCATTGGTGGCCGTCTTATGCAATTATATTGCTTTAGTCCTGGTCTGGCCAGGTCCCGCGTTAAGGTAGTGGATCATTTCCCACCAGTTCAGCATGTATGTTATGCCAGTACTTGTATTTCTCTGGTGATCTTCTCCAGGAGAACGCCTGAGAAAGCGCCCTTTCTAATGATGGTTGCAAAGTATCTTTATCCTCCCACCACATATTGGCCAGGGCTTGGGATCTGTACGGCTCCGGGAGATCCTGCAGGTGTTCCTGAATTGTTTTCATCCTGGTATTTTTTAGGTTCTTTACTTGCTTTGTCAAAAATGGCCATTAGTTCCAAAATAACCACCGTTTCCGGTCTAACAGGTAATTCCCTGTCTTGCCACATTTGAATGAAAGCAAGCGCCTGCAATGAGCTGAATTTGATGTTATATGACTTCTTATCCTTAACCCGGTATTTCTCCAGGAAAATACAGAACTCATATTGCAGTTCATTTAGTAATTCGGCCCGCTGATCATCAAATTTGTAATACTCGTAAGGGTATGGATTTATATACTGCCAATCAATAAATGCCATTAGTAATAATTCCACCTCTTTAAAGGTTAGTTTGATAGTTATCATACTATTGAATTAAATTCATTAAATAATCGTCTACATCTTTATGGGTTTCAAACCCATCAGAATAAAATAGTATTGTTCTAACAGTTCGATAGGTGTTATCAAAAAATAATTGTTCAGCGGTTAATTTATTTGGTTTTAAATAAGATAAAACGCATTCTATTTGTATTTTTGTAATTAAAAATGTGTCCTTGTTCATACTATTGTATTTTGTTTATCCAATAAAAAGTACCTGGTAATTTTCGGGCTGCTAGGATCTGCAGAGATTCATGTAGTACATCTGATTTGCTCTTGTATTGCCCGGATGCAATCAATTCTTTTACTACCTCGTTAAATCCCCTACTGCATCGGAATTGTGAGCAAATTTCATCCCTGGCAAATGCTGTTTTAGTTCCTATTGATCCGGCCGGCCGGCCGGCTTTTTTAATCCGTAATTTTTTAGCCATGTTTTTCCCAAATTTCGGTTAGATCTTGTATTATCTAATCTGCAGTCTTAGGTATTTTTGTTTGTGCAGTAATAGTAGGAATAATCTCTATTTTTTTTCCCTGGTCTATTATCGTCTTAATTGAATAGTTTTCCGGGTGTGTAATCAAATGAAATAAAGAATATCCTCGCATACTGTTAAATGGACAATATTCTCCAAATCTGCTTAAATATAAAATCTCCCCTTGTTCCTCCATCTCATTACTTGGAGTATGTACCATAAATTGAGATATATTAGTTTCATATTTATTTGTCATTGTTTACCTCCTTCATTATTTCAATCAATTCTGCTTTCCAGATACTTTCTTTTGCAGCAATAATTTGTGCCTCCAAATTGGATAGATCCTTTTTAATAGATTCAATTGAATAAGGAGCGCCTGCGCACTGTTGCAAAATACTTGCGGTATTATTTGCAGTATAGCCAATATTGGTAAAGGCTAATTTAATTGCTAATCTTTGTTTTTCAAGCATAACAGTTATATTATTTGTTTAAACAAAAATACAATATTCGTGCCAGAAAAAAAAATTTGAAAAAAAAAGTAGAAAAAAAATAAGTGTGAAAAACGAAAAAACAAAACCAGCTACTGTAGCGGGTTTCAGGTTAACCGGTCTGTGGCCGCGACCTGGTGCAGCTGCTGCTGCAGCCTGGTGATCCGGGAACCAGGTTTTATAACGTGTTTTATGTAAAATAGCCAATTAATGTTTAAACATGCTGCACTACTTTACATTCTCATAAACAAAGTACTTTTTTTCGGTGTCAATAATAGTTTCACCGGTATTTAAAAAGTACTTGCTATATACAACCCCGTTGTAGTTCCTATAGTTGTATTGAATGGTTTTAACATAAATTCCCTTACGTTGGTTTGTAATAACTTCATGAACTGTTATAATAACCAGGAATAAAACCAGAATACCGGCAAAAAATATTTTTTCTTTACTAGTCATGTTTTGCAATTGCTTTTGCTACTTCATCATGTAAATCATCCCCGGTTAGTTTGGTGGCCACCTGGCCAGTATTAGCTGCCTGTACTACTGTTTGGTGCAAGGCGTCTTTATGTGTCTGGTTATGCTTACCAATACTTTTTAACCAGGTAATGATATCATCAACCATTTTAGTTATGGTTGGTAATTTCTGGTCAACCTGTGCTGCCAGATCTGCACCATCATTAATAGTGTTGGATATTTGTTGTTTTGTAGTTTTGGCCATAAAATGTATATTTAAAAATTAAGAAATAACTTGCTGAGTTAATTTAGGCTCATGGATATCGGTTAATAGTAATACCGCAAATTCTTCGTTTTCAATACCATGAAAAAACATTGGTTGCACCTGGTAACCACTTGCTGCCAGATCTCGAATATTTTTCCTTACCTCGATATCTCCAGGAGTAAAGCCATTAGGTAAAAAAGCCTGGTAATTACCCTGCTTTATTGCCTGGAATTCCGGAAATCGTAACTCTCCGCTCTGATCGTGCATTACCTGGATCAAAATCTTTTTATTGAAGTGATCCACTACAATATGGCGGCGCTGCCATTTAAAGTTGCGGGCAAATTCGTTAGGTCCGCCAATTTCTTGTACTTGTTGCTGTGCCATTTTTATTTGAGTAATTTTAAACCAACTAAAACTGCTAATACCCCTACCCCTGTTTTCTCAAGTGTAGATCTGTTATCCCACCAGGCACGAAAAGGATTCCCTCTGGTTGCCTGATCAATAATTGCTTTTGTGTGTTCTCCCTGCTGCTGGTTTGATAGAACATTCATTGCAGAGAGTATTTTTTTTAGTCCTGCCAGGTATGTGGCCGGTGAGCTGGTGAAATAATGATTAGCAACTAACCGATTAACATAGTCCTCTATGCTGGTTGCATTCAATGGTGAATTACTACCACCAATTGAAAGGACCCTTTTAAAATCAGTTGCCCAGGCATTATAACTTGCATAATGAGCATAGTTACCGCCTTCCGGTGCCGCGCTTCCTTTGGTGGCTTTCTGATATGGTTTATTGATCCATTTAATCCCGGATAGGTTATAATCAGCCTTAGATATATGGCTCTTTAAATTGGCTGTTTCGAATAGTACCTGAGCGGCCGCAAAATAAATTACATTGGATGGTAAC
>Ga0194047_10002229_pt1 | contig 11227 bp, 11 predicted proteins | sample JunL225m_MetaG_2_FD_160070 | JGI IMG/M metagenome (GOLD analysis project Ga0194047, IMG submission 160070) | Anoxic zone freshwater microbial communities from boreal shield lake in IISD Experimental Lakes Area, Ontario, Canada - Jun2016-L221-5m | ecosystem: Environmental > Aquatic > Freshwater...
TCGTAAAGCGCCTTCGCCGCTTACGCGAGGCACGCACAACCTCACGCTCAGCCTCTTTCAAGCTCTAATCCCAGCAAGCCCAGAACCCGATTTGGCTCCGAACGCCCAAGTGGGTAAATTTGGCGTTAGCACTCGGCACCTCCGAGTGACAACCGGAGTGACAACCAGTTAAAAATTGTGGGGGAATATCTCATGGCAAAAATGATTGCCTTTAATGAAGAAGCTCGTCGCGGCTTAGAACGTGGCATGAATGCGCTCGCTGATGCGGTCAAGGTAACCCTTGGACCCCGTGGTCGCAACGTTGTATTGGAAAAGAAATGGGGAGCTCCGACCATCACAAACGATGGTGTCTCCATTGCAAAGGAAATCGAACTCGATGATCCTTGGGAAAAGATTGGCGCAGAGCTTGTAAAAGAAGTTGCCAAAAAGACTGATGATGTCGCTGGCGATGGAACAACCACTGCAACCGTCCTTGCCCAGGCTCTCGTTCGCGAAGGACTGAAGAATGTTGCCGCTGGATCCAATCCAATGGTCTTGAAGAAAGGCATTGAGAAGGCTGTTGAAGCTATCTCTGCTGAACTTCTTAAAATGGCAAAGCCTGTTGAGACAAAAGAGCAGATTGCTGCAACAGCATCTATTTCTGCTGCTGATTCAACAATCGGCGAAATGATTGCTGAAGCAATGGATAAGGTCGGTAAGGAAGGCGTTATTACTGTTGAAGAGAGCAATACATTTGGTCTTGAGCTCGAGCTCACCGAAGGTATGCGCTTTGATAAGGGTTATATCTCCCCTTACTTCACAACAGATACCGATCGCATGGAAGCAGTTCTTGAAGATCCATACATTTTGATTGCAAATAGCAAGATCACAAATATCAAGGATCTTGTTCCAGTTCTTGAGAAGGTAATGCAATCAGGTAAGCCACTTTTGATTCTTGCAGAAGACGTTGAAGGCGAAGCACTTGCAACTCTCGTCGTAAACAAGATTCGCGGCACATTCAAGTCAGTAGCCGTTAAAGCTCCTGGATTTGGTGATCGCCGTAAGGCAATGTTGCAAGATATTGCAATCCTTACAGGCGGAACCGTTATCTCTGAAGAAGTTGGTCTAAAGCTTGATGCAGCCACTCTTGATCTACTCGGCCGTGCTCGCAAGGTTGTTGTTGCTAAGGAAGAAACAACAATCGTTGAGGGACTTGGCGATGAAGATCAGATTAAGGGCCGCGTTGCTCAAATTCGTTCTGAAATTGAGAAGAGCGATTCTGACTATGACCGCGAAAAGCTTCAAGAGCGTCTTGCAAAGTTAGCTGGCGGCGTTGCTGTCATCAAAGCTGGCGCAGCAACTGAAGTTGAATTGAAAGAGCGCAAGCACCGCATTGAAGATGCAGTGCGAAATGCAAAAGCTGCCGTCGAAGAAGGAATTGTCGCCGGTGGTGGCGTAGCACTTCTTCAAGCAGCAACAGCAGCGTTCAAAACTTTGAAACTCGAAGGTGAAGAAGCAGTCGGTGCTCGAATTGTTGAATTAGCAATTGAGGCTCCACTTAAGCAAATCTCTATCAATGCTGGCCTTGAAGGCGGAGTAGTTGTAGAGAAAGTTCGCCACCTTGAACCTGGTTTCGGTTTGAATGCAGCAACTGGTGAATACGTTGACATGATTAAGTCAGGAATCATCGACCCTGCAAAGGTAACTCGCTCTGCATTGCAGAATGCGGCATCAATTGCAGCTCTATTCCTCACAACTGAAGCTGTCATTGCAGATAAGCCAGAACCAAAGTCGGCGGCACCAATGCCTGGCGGCGGGGATATGGACTTCTAAAGAGTCTACATAAGCGTGAAAGGCCTGCGGACTTTGGTCTGCAGGCCTTTTTAATTTACAGTTAGGAGATGAGCATGAACGATCCATTTAATGCGGTAGACCTGGCACGTTCGGCTGCGCTCGAGGACGCGGGCAAAGAGAGCCTTGTGGGCAAATTTGTTTCCGTCGACACTGATGACCGAATTGCTACATATCTTTTTGAAAGTTTCGTTGCTGGATATACGGGGTGGCGTTGGGCCGTAACTGTAATCAAAGTTGACGATGAATCTGCTGCAACAATTTCAGATGTTGTTCTACTTCCAGGGGTAGATTCTCTTCTCGCTCCTGAATGGATTCCTTACAAGGATCGCTTATTACCTGGCGATGTAGGAGTGGGCGATATCGTCCCAACTTCTGCCGACGACGTTCGTCTGGTTCCAGGATTCGCATCACTTCCTGACGATGAAGAACTTGATCCAGTACAACTCTTTGAATTTGGTTTAGGTCGTGCGCGCGTTCTTTCGATTGAAGGCCGAGACCAAGCAAGCAAGCGTTGGTATGAAGGTGACCGTGGGCCAAATACCCCAATCACGCAACACGCCTCCAAGGCCTGTGGATCGTGTGGCTTCTTCTTGCCTATAGCGGGCTCACTCCGCTCTGCTTTCGGCGTGTGTGCCAATGCCTTAGCCCCAGACGATGCACGCGTAGTTTCTGTCGACCACGGATGCGGTGCTCACTCTGAGGCACTCGTCGTTGTTGAGTAATCCGATAAACTAATCCTCTACCCAGCCCACCAGCTAGTAAAGATTTTAAGAAAAGGAGATTCCCATGCCAATTGGTCGCGTGAAGTGGTACAGCGTTGAGAAGGGTTTTGGTTTTATCTCTAATGAAGAAGGCGAAGATGTGTATCTTGCTTCATCAGCTCTCCCAACAGGAGTTCCATCTGTAAAGCCTGGGACTAAGTTGGAGTTCAGTGTTGCTGAAGGACGAAAAGGCCCTCAAGCGATGTCAGTTCATATTATTGAAGAGCCAGCATCAGTAGTTGCGAATACTCGAATTAACGCTGATGACTTAGCAACAATTATCGAAGATACAATCAAGATGCTCGATAAAGTTGGAAATGGCCTTCGTCACGGACGCCATCCATCAGGAGTTGAAGCAGAACGTTTATCTAAAGTCTTGATTGGTATTGCAGCACAAATCAATAACTAGCTTTTTCACGTTTTCTTCTTCGAATTGTATAGCGCAGCCCAACAAGCCCGAGTAGCGCTCCTGTAAGGCATATCCAAATCTGATTAGATGGTGCCGAACGAGCAATCTCAATTACGAGTGCGATGAGCCACAGCAACGTGCCTGCGATAATCACTTTCACAGCTTCTCCCATGTAAGTAAGCCTACAATGCGATGGTGGCTAATAGGGCAGGAAGAAGCAAATCAATGCGCTCCTTCCAGCATAGAAATTTCAAACTCTTCTTCATCTCAAATTTTCTCTCCAATGTTGGGGGATGGGCGCAACGAGTCGCCCAGGATTGGCTCGTTCTTCAATTAACGCATTCTGGCCGCGAACTTGGAATAGTCACAGGACTTCAATTTGCACCCTCGCTCTTATTTAGTGTTTATGGTGGATCACTTGCCGATCGATTGAATAAAAGAAAACTATTAATGATTACAAATGCGGGCTCCGCTCTTTGTGCTCTTCTTCTCGGAGTATTAGTGATGTCTCATTCCGTTCAGCTATGGCATGTTTATGTCATCGCAGTCTTGCTTGGAACTTTTGGCGCACTCGATGCTCCTACACGTCAGGCGTTTACGAGCGAGATGGTTGGCAAGAGTGATGTGGCTAATGCAGTGAGTTTGAATTCGGCAAACTTCAACGCTGGTCGCCTTGTTGGCCCTGGCTTGTCAGGTTTATTGATTGCTTGGTTTGGAACTGGGCCTTCCTTCATCTTCAATGCCGCCTCATACATTGTGGTGTTGGGCGCACTTGTAGCCGTCGATGAGTCCGCTCTTTTTCTTGAAAAAAAGCAAGAATTTGAAGTTAAATCGATGGACGCGCTCCGCTATGTCAGAGCGAGACCGCAAATTATGGCTGTTATGGCCACAGTCTTCTTTATGGGAACCTTCGGGCTAAATTTTCAAATATTTAATGCGCTGATGGCCACACAAATTTTCCATCGTGGTCCCGCAATTTATGGCCTACTGGGGTCTGTAATAGCCATTGGTTCACTCACGGCTGGAATAGCTTCAGCGCGAATGGATCGAAAGCGTGGACCACGATTCATAATGGCCGGGGCAATGATTTTTGGCTCGTGGCTTGCCGTTGTTGCCTGGATGCCAACTTTCTTGCTCTATTTAGTAACGCTACCGATAGCAGGATTCTTTGCTTTGACGACAATGATTAATGCAAATTCATTTGTTCAAAATTCGACGGATGCCCATATCAAAGGACGAGTGATGGGCTTGTATCTCTTAGCCTTTATGGGAGGAACGCCTTTTGGCTCTCCTCTTATCGGGTGGATGTGCCAAAAAATAGGCGTCCGTGAAACGATTTCAGCTTGTGGCGCCATTGCTGCGGGAGCAGCGCTTGTTATTTCTTTAGTGCTGAAATCACAACAAGCAAAGTCAATCCAACAAGCACCGCAGCAGTAACTAATCGGCGCACTTTGTAGCTCATAGAAATTACTTTTTAAGAGCTTCGACTACGAATTCAATGCAAGACGTTAACTTTGCAACATCTGCTGGATCAGTAGCTGGGAAAACTGCCACACGCAATTGATTCTTACCAAGCTTTCGGTATGGATCTGTATCAACAATTCCATTGGCGCGAAGTACTTTTGCTATTTCAGTTGCGTCAATTGAGTCATCGAAATTAATGGTTGCGACGACTTTTGAACGTTGCGCAGGGTTTTCAACAAATGGTGTTGTGTAGCTTGTCTTCTCGGCCCAGTCATAAAGAATTCCTGAAGATTCTGCAGAACGCCCTGCAGAGAATTTAAGACCACCATGTGAATTCATCCACTCGATCTGCTCTGCGAGCAAAATAAGAGTTGCAAGCGCTGGAGTGTTGTAAGTCTGATCGAGGCGCGAATTTTCAATTGCTATGGTGAGATCAAAGAATGCTGGAATCCAGCGACCACTTGCCTTGATTTTCTCAACACGAGCAATTGCTGCAGGGCTCATGATTGCTATCCAAAGACCGCCATCGGATGCGAAAGATTTTTGTGGCGCAAAGTAATAAACATCTGTTTGGCTAATGTCGACGTCAAGTCCACCTGCGCCTGAAGTCGCGTCCACAAGCACAAGTGCGCCGCCGCTTCCTGCAGGACGTGTAATTGGCGCCGCTACGCCTGTTGAAGTTTCATTATGAGTGAGTGCGTAAACGTCTACACCGGCTTCGGCTATCGCAACTGGATGAGTACCCGGTTCTGATTTGATAACAGATGGTTCATCCAAGAAAGGTGCTTCTTTGGCCGCTGCAGCAAACTTTGATGAAAATTCACCAAAGACTAAATGTTGTGATTTCTTTTCAATCAGATTGAAGGTTGCGATATCCCAAAATGCAGTTGATCCGCCATTTCCAAGTACAACTTCGTAACCTTCTGGAAGATCAAATAGCGACGTTAATCCAGTGCGAACACGATTTACAACATTCTTCACTGGCTTCTGGCGATGCGAAGTTCCAAGTACGTTTCCGTATTTCGTTGCCAAAGCAGTAATCGCTTCTGGACGAATTTTTGATGGACCGCTACCGAAACGACCGTCGACTGGCTTGAGATCTGCTGGAATTTGAATATCGCTCATGCACGTAGATTAAAGCAATTAAGGGTTGACTCGTTTCACATTCCAGCCAGTTGAATGTGCCGTGTATCGCACGCGGTCGTGTAGGCGGGAGTAACGACCCTGCCAGAATTCGATACTGCTCGGTACAACTTCATAACCACCCCAGTGCGGCGGCGTCGGGACTTTTGAGCCCTCCGGATATTTCTCGGCATACTCCTTGAAGCGAATTTCTAAATCTTCTCTGGAAGCAAGATCTTGTGACTGTTCACTTGACCAAGCCCCAATCTGGCTTCCCCAGGGACGTGTTTGAAAATATTCATCACTTGCCTCGGCTGAAACTTTGCTCGCTCCTCCTAGAACTATTACTTGACGCTCCATTGCATACCAAGGAAAGAGAAGACTGACGTGATGATTCTTCGAGATTTCACTTGCTTTGCGAGAGTTGTAGTTAGTGAAAAATGTAAAAGTATTTGTGGCGTCTTTAAGAAGAACAGTACGACTGACTGGCTGCTCGCCATCCACAGTCGAGAGGACCATTGCATTTGCTTCAACGATGAGGGGATTAGCAATGCCATCTTTGAACCAGGCATGGAAAAGATCGAAAGGGTCTGAAGGAATTTCCGCCAGCCCAGCGTCCCCGTAGGAGCGCCTTAACTCTCGAATTGCTTCTCGCTCAAGTTTCTCGTCCATTTTGTTGCTTATGTCACTTTCGATATGAGTGCATCCCCAGATTTTGCGTTTGTGAACGGCTGGGCTTAAGGAGCAGAATACGCACCAAGGCTGAAATATGTAACCGAAAGAAGGTCTCCCGTGTCACCAGAGTCAGAAGCTTTCAAACCTGGTCTAGAAGGCGTTATTGCCTTTGAATCAACAATTGCAGAACCGGATAAAGAGGGAAGCGCTCTTCGTTACCGCGGTGTTGATATTGAAGACCTCGTAGGTCGGGTGACATTTGGAAATGTATGGGGACTTCTAGTTGATGATGAATTTAATCCCGGCCTTCCACCTGCCGAGAGATTCCCACTTCCTGTGCACTCAGGTGATATTCGCGTAGATGTGCAATCTGCGATTGCAATGCTTGCACCTGCCTGGGGATTCAAACCACTTCTTGATATTGATGATGCAGAAGCTCGCGACAATCTTGCACGTGCATCTGTAATGGTTCTTTCATATGTCGCACAAGCTGCTCGAGGAATCGAGCCAGCAGTTCCAGAAGCTGAAATTGATAAAGCGCATACAGTCGTAGAGCGCATGATGCGTCGTTGGCGCGGAGAGCCAGATCCAAAGCACGTTCGCGCAATTGACGCGTACTTTGTTTCTGCTGCAGAACACGGAATGAACGCTTCGACCTTTACCGCTCGCGTGATTGCCTCAACAGGAGCAGATGTTGCTGCTTCACTTTCTGGAGCAATCGGAGCGATGTCTGGTCCACTGCACGGCGGAGCGCCTTCTCGTGTTCTTCATATGATTGAAGAAGTTGAAAAATCAGGCGATGCACGAAAGTACGTTAAGGATTTGATGGATCGTAAAGAGCGCTTGATGGGATTTGGTCACCGCGTTTATCGTGCTGAAGATCCTCGTGCTCGTACATTGCGCCGTACTGCAAAAGAATTAAATGCTCCTCGTTATCAAGTTGCCGAAGCTCTTGAACAAGCTGCACTTGCCGAACTTCGTGAGCGTCAACCAGATCGCGTTCTCGAAACAAACGTTGAATTTTGGGCAGCCATCATTCTTGATTTTGCTGAAGTCCCATCGCATATGTTTACCTCAATGTTTACCGCTGCGCGTACTGCTGGCTGGTCGGCTCATATTCTTGAACAGAAGCGCACAGGTCGTCTTGTTCGCCCATCTGCTCGATATATCGGACCTGGACCACGAAAGGTTCAAGACGTTAAAGGTTGGGATGACTCAGTAGAGTCGCTTCACTCTTTCTAAAAAGGATTTATTCAAGCCAGAATTTAAGCGCACTGGAGACGTATTTTGACCACGATTTTTCGTTGTGGCCAGTGCGAGGGTAAACCTTTGAAATGAAATCATGATTTGCCCTCCAACCATTTTCTAGAGCTCTTTGATCTGCGTAATTCTGTTGAGTTTCATATGTTGCATCGAGCCCTTTTGTTCCGCGGCTCATCCACAATTTGTGAGTTCCTGGTTTAGGTAGAGCATCTATAAGTGCGTCCACAAAGGCGTTATCCGAAATAACCCAATGTGGGCTTAGCGAAAGTGCGCTTCCGTAAATATCGGGCCGCAGGCCAACGCCGTACAAAGTCATCAACCCACCCATGCTAGATCCAAGCATCGCAGTGTTTCTAGCTTCTGGTTTCAATCCGAAGAGATTCGCAATCGATGGGAGAATCTCCTCATTTATTTTGCGTAGATAAGCGTCTGATCTAATTTCTTCTAACTCAAAAAGAGGTGGTTGAACATTGACTTTGAGGCCATTCAAGAATGGCTGTTGTGGAGTCAAATCTTTGTAGCGGCCATGGGGATCAGATTTTGTTCGTGAGTGAAAGACACTGATGATGAGCGGAGGATTGATGCCCAATTCATCTGAAAGGCGAACTGCGTGTTGGGCAAGCTGCCAAGTCTTACGCCTCGTCGCTGTATTTTTATCAAAGATATTTTGACCATCGTGTGTCACTAGAACATGTGTTGGATTTTCCGGGCCCCAGAAATCAACGAATCTTCCATCGAAGTTCGCTCTCGTCACATTTCCTGGAACACCGCGGACCTGAAATTGCTTAACTCTCTGGAAATCGGCCGCCATGATGAGAGGATAAAGCATGATGGAAATGGGCACCACAAATACGGTCATGTGGTTCAGGCGCGACCTAAGAATTGGAGACAACCCGGCACTTCTTGCAGCCATCGAAGAAGCTCGAGAAAATGGCGGAGCGGTCCTTCCGCTTTTTATTTTAGACCCAGCCTTAATTGGTGGGGCCGGATCAAAACGTTTGGCCTACCTCTCTGATTCCTTACGTGCTTTAGATGAATCTCTTTTAGGGAATCTGCATGTAATGGTTGGCGATCAAGTCGATGTGCTGAAGGCGATAATTGAAAAACACTCCATCACCTCCATCCATATTTCAGCAGAATTTGAACGTTATGGTGTTGAACGCGATGCACGAGTCGAGAGCGCTGGCATAAAACTTATTCGGACCGGCAGTCCTTACGCTGTTGCTCCTGGGCGTGTAGTGAAACCCAGTGATGGGACTCCTTACAAGGTCTATACGCCTTTCTATAAGAATTGGCGGGAGCACGGTTGGAGAAACCCAGCAATAACTCCTGCCACCTCGGAGATTCCACTTTTAAAGCCTGACGCCGGCGATCGCAATTTTCCACAATGGGAAGTGCCTTCGGGGTGTGAAATTTCTGAAGCCGGAGAGAAAGCGGCGCTAAAGAGATTTAAATATTTCCAAGAAAATTTGTTAGATAACTACGATGAATCTCGAAACTTTGCTGGTGTTGATGGAACTAGCAGAATGAGCGCTCATCTCAAATGGGGAGAGATTCATCCGCGCACATTGTTACAACCCCTAGGGAGTAGCAAGGCACACGATGTCTTCCGTAAAGAAATTGCATGGCGAGAATTTTACGCAGATGTGCTATTTAATAATCCTCGCACAGAATACGAGTATTACGCACCACAATTTGCAAATATGCATTACGACAAACCTGGAAAAAAATACAAAGCATGGTGTGAAGGAAAGACTGGTTTTCCATTTGTTGATGCAGCAATGAGGCAATTGTTGACAGAGGGTTGGATGCATAATCGAACGCGCATGGTTGTCGCATCGTTCTTAGTGAAAGATCTCCATTTGGAATGGCAGCTAGGTGAGAAATTCTTCCGCGAGCATTTGGTTGATTTTGACTTAGCATCCAATATTCACGGGTGGCAGTGGACGGCTGGATGTGGGACGGATGCCTCACCGTATTATCGAATCTTTAATCCAATCGAACAGGGAAAGAGATTTGATCCCGACGGTGATTACATTCGCAAATACGTTCCAGAATTAGCTCACCTCAATGCTCCTGACATTCATGAGCCTTGGTCTGTCTTGGATGGATACCTCCACGATTATCCAGCGCAAATCGTGAACCATGCGACTGAGCGACTTGAATCGTTGGCCAGGCTTCAAGAAATTAAAGTTCAAAAAGTTGAATACCCAGACCCGAACGCTTAGCGTCATACATCGCTTCATCTGCTCGTCGCATTAACTCGGGCTTGCTGTCATTGCTAATCGCTCCGATGCTCACTCCGAGGGTTACCGAATGGCTTCCAATTTCAGCTGGATAAGCCAGAGATGCACGAAGTGAGTGGGCTACTTCTATCCCATGTCGTGTATCTCCATAAATTATGGCCCCGAATTCATCGCCACCGAGTCTGGCGAGTAAATCTCCCTTAGGAATTTGCCTAGCGAAGCGAACTGAAATCTGGCGAAGCAATTCATCTCCAGCATCGTGTCCCAAAGTGTCATTTACTTTCTTGAACCCATCTAGATCTAAAAGCAAAAGGATCGCATTTCTCTCTTTAAGTGCGTCGAGTGCCGTAATAAAGCGACGTCGATTTGGCAAACCAGTGAGTTCATCTGTCCGTGCAAGTGCGCGCTCGTCCTTTATTTCACGTGCCTCTCGCAGTGCTATGGACATTCGGATGAAGGAGAGAGCAAGAGTTGCAAATGCTGGAATTAATATAAATACGGGTAATTCACTTGGCCGCACCACGGCGAGCATGAGAAGAGCGCTGCTTATAACAAGTGAAAGAAGCGTTGCAATTGGAATTACTTTCTTGTTGAGTTCACGTTCCCCTCCATGATGCCACAGTGATTCAGATATGAGGATTAAGCCGATTACCCATCCATCATCTACAAGTGAGGCAAACGTGTAACCTGATGTTGCAGATTTCCAAATAAAAAATAAATCAGTGGCTGCAAATAGACCAACTCCCAAAAGCAGTAGAAATGTTCTTAGAGATGGCTTCTGCATCGACATCGCTAGCAAAACAATTACGAGCAGAATAATGTCACCAATAGGATAAAGAATTGCCAAGAAGACTGCCGGTGCCGATCCATCTAAATGCAACATCGCTGGTTTCAGCAAGATAGAGGCAAGAACGCTTGTTGCTCCGAGGCTAATGATTGCCATGTCCAGCAATTCGGTCGCTCGAACTTTCTTCTTGGACGAAAGTGCTCGAAGAATTCCAAGTAAGGCAAATGGGTAAAAAAGTGAGTAGCAGATATCTGAAAAACCTCGCCAAACATGAAAATCATAAAATGACTCTGCGGTGGAAATTGTCGAACCTACCGCCCAAATCGAAAGTGCGCCAGAAATTCCAATCGCCGCCCACCTGTCATTGAACAATGGCGAAAAGTATGAGGAGGCGGCAGCAAGAAAAACCGCTCCATTAAAGAGATATAAATCAGGGAGGGGGGAGGGGGGCGAAAATACAAAGCGAATTCCCAGTTGAGCGAGCACTACAAGGACTGCGCCGATTCGTAGAAAACGGTATGTTCCTGCCCGTGCTCTTGGGAAATCGCTGGGGCTCATAACTAAAAGTATTGCTAAAGAAGAGTCAGAGGGAGATTTCTAGGATGAGCGAATTGAATATTGAAGGCGCAAAGAGTGCTCACATCGGCCGCCGCGCCGTCTTATGTGG
>Ga0194047_10002230_pt1 | contig 11227 bp, 9 predicted proteins | sample JunL225m_MetaG_2_FD_160070 | JGI IMG/M metagenome (GOLD analysis project Ga0194047, IMG submission 160070) | Anoxic zone freshwater microbial communities from boreal shield lake in IISD Experimental Lakes Area, Ontario, Canada - Jun2016-L221-5m | ecosystem: Environmental > Aquatic > Freshwater >...
GTACAGGCGGTTGAAGTACAAGTAAATCCAGGGCAAGAACAGCCTTTTAGCTTTGCGCCTCTCTTACTAAGAGACAATATGAGGATGCCAAGCCCCAAATAAAAATTATTACTGGGGCTGACATTGCACTTATGGACTATGAATTACTCTTTGATGCCACAGTAGTAGATGTTTCCTGAGATTTAATTGCTATCTCATTTGCAGCGGCCTTATTATTCGAAGCAGGATTCGTATCATCCATTGCACTAGTTATTAGCCTTCTACTCTTCTCGAGGACAGTTGCTCCTGAAGCAGTAATGTCACGAACGACTTTTCCGATGCGCTCATTAACGGCTGGCATTTTATTGTCGTTATGCTCAATCCAGTCAGCAAAAGAATCCATTGCCTTTTGAATATGTTCAGAGGAACGATCAGTCAAATCATTATGTATATCTACCAATAAGTTTTTAGCTTTCATTCTGTATTCATCCATACGAAATGCTGCTTGAATAGCTGCATCATTCTGTAGTTTCTCAATCTGCTTAAGATCATTCTTAGCGCTATGTTTAGCTAATTCAAGCGCATGGTTGACATGAATACGCATTTCTTTAGTGTTAGTTTCTGCCAGCACTTTCGCTATGTTTAACATCTTGTGGGATAAAGAAAATAGCTCCTCAGCTTTTTGCTTGTTCCATTGCTCCAAGTTTTCTGATTTCATATTACATCTCCAGCTAATTGATTAAATCACCTAAATTCCTAATGTATTCAATCCAGATGACAATTCAAAGTCAAATTTATTACAGATGATTATATAAATTTCAATCTTTTTCATTACATGAAATTTATTGATAAATTGATAGACATGTCACATCATTTTTGCAAAACTAAATATCTACTTATGGGAAATGAAGGATCATTCTCTCGCTACCGATTGCGAAGAGTCTCTCCTAACAGCCCATAGGTAACCAATCATTTATGGCTTCGCCATTACTATGAGTAAAGAACGTCTTCAGAAGCATGAAAATAGAAGAGGGAAGAATACCCTGTCTTCGAGGCAGAGAAACTCATTAAAGAGCGACTAATCTAGCAGCACTTAATCTACAAGAAAGATAAGTAGGACCTAAAGACAATGTTTCATATCTCGGAAGGGTAATAACTGCGTTTTAGCCTGCTGGAATAAGAATAGCGATACTCTTGGCAGCATTCGTAGCTACATCCTCATTCTGCGCTTCAACCATTACCCGCACTAGAGGCTCAGTACCTGAGGCGCGAATGAGCACCCTACCGGTACCTTTAAGGTCATCTTCTACCTTGGCTATTTGATTTACAAGACTCTGATCTGCTTTCCAGTCATAGCCAGGTTTAAACCGAATATTCATTAGAACTTGAGGAAAAATATCTACCCCATCTAGTAGCTGGGTAAGGGTTTTCTTATTTTGTCTCATGGCAGCAAGAACTTGTAATGCTGCAATCGTGCCATCACCTGTCGAATGTTGATCTAAGCATAACAAATGACCAGATCCCTCGCCGCCGATGATCCAACCCTTTTGCTTTAAAAGTTCAAGCACATATCGATCGCCAACATTTGCTCGTTCAAATTCTATACCAAGAGATTTGATTGCATTTTCTACAGCAAGATTAGTCATTAAAGTGCCGACAACTCCCCCTAGCTTCTGGCCACGATCCCTACGATCCTTAGCGAGCACATAAAGAAGCTCATCACCATTAAATAAGCGACCTGAAGCATCTACCATTTGCAAACGATCGGCATCACCATCTAAGGCAATCCCTAAATCTGCCTTTGTTTCTTTAACCTTAGCAATCAATACAGCTGGTGCTGTGGCACCACAACCATCATTAATATTACGTCCATCTGGACTAACCCCAATAGAGATTACTTCTGCGCCAAGTTCATGAAAAATATACGGCGCAATGTGATATGCAGCACCATTAGCACAATCAACCACTAATTTCATGCCTTTGAGATTGAGATCGCCTGGAAAGGTAGACTTACAAAATTCAATGTAACGCCCCGCTGCATCATCTAATCGAAATGCCTTACCTAACTCTTGAGAACTAACGCAACCCATTGGCTTCTCTAATTCAGCTTCAATGGCCAATTCAAAATCATCTGATAACTTATCGCCATTAGCTGAGAAAAATTTAATGCCATTATCTTGATAAGGATTGTGTGATGCAGAAATCACCACACCAGCTGACAAGCGCAATGCCTTGGTTAAATAGGCGACACCTGGGGTAGGCATGGGTCCACACAACATGACATCAACGCCCGCAGCTGCAAAACCAGCCTCTAATGCTGCTTCTAATAAATATCCAGAAATTCTGGTATCTTTACCAATCAATACTTTACTTCGCTCGCCTGGTTTTGCATCCTTAGTAAGAACTTTTCCAGCGGCATACCCAAGGCGAGTCATAAACTCAGGAACTATAGGAAATTGTCCCACCTCTCCACGAATGCCATCGGTACCAAAGTATTGTTTTTTCATAGATCAGATTATAAAACTGAGGACTAGATGTCTCATTGTTTAGGCAATTGATGCTGTTGAATAGCTTCCCAGAGCTTTAGGGCATCAATTGTTTCAGGTACATCATGTACACGGATAATTTTAGCGCCTCGATCTGAAGCCATGACAGCGGCTGCAACACTAGCGGCAACCCGCTCGTTCGTATCTTTACCGGTAACTTTACCAATCATGGATTTTCGTGAAATCCCCGCCAATATTGGATAAGTTAACTTTGAGAACTTTTCAAAGTTAGATAGCATATTGAGATTGTGCTCAAGACTTTTACCGAACCCAAAACCAGGATCTATTGCAATGCGGTCTTTCTCCACACCTTTTTTAACTAAATATTTTGTACGTTCACTCAAAAATTGCGTTACTTCAGCGATAACATCCTCATACTCTGGATCAAATTGCATGGTTTGTGGATCGCGTTGCATGTGCATCAAAACAATGCCACAACTCGAATTATCTAAGATTGCTTCAACTGCACCAACCTGTCTGAGCGCCCAAATATCATTAACACAATCTACACCTGCCTTTAATGCTTGGCGCATCGTCTCCGCTTTATAGGTATCGATCGAGAGCGCTACACCACAATCTTTTAAGCCTTCAATGACTGGTAGAACTCGATTTAATTCTTCTTGCAGAGAAATGGGCTCTGAACCTGGACGCGTAGACTCACCGCCAATATCAATGATGTCAACACCATTGTTAATCATTCGTTCAGCCTGAGCTATAGCATCTTTAGGGGATCTAAATTGGCCGCCATCTGAAAATGAATCTGGAGTTGCATTCAGAATACCCATAACGACTGGGCGCTTACGTTTAGCGAAGTCAAAAAGAAAACGCCCGCAACGCCATGTTGCGGGCAGAGCATGCTCAAGCATCAATGAAGTAACTTAGATTGCCATTAAGCAGTCGCTGGGGCATTCCCAGCCGCTGGACCTGGCGTTCCAGCTGAATTACCAAAGGTTGTGGCTGGAGGTGGTGTAGGCGCTCTTGGTGGGCGACCTTCCATGATGTCAGTAATCTGTTCAGCATCAATGGTTTCCCATTCTAGCAATGCAGTAACCATCGCTTCTACCTTATCCCGGTTTTGTTCGAGAATAGATCTAGCTAAGGCATATTGACTATCAATCAGCATTCTAATTTCTGCATCCACTTTTTGCTGTGTTAGCTCAGAAACAGTCTTTGTACTGTTGCGACCAAAGATACTTTCAGATTCAGTATCAACATAGACCATCGTACCCAAGCTATCACTCATGCCATAACGCGTAACCATGTCACGCGCCATCTTGGTAGCACGCTCAAAGTCATTCGATGCACCAGTACTCATGGAATGCAAAAATAATTCCTCAGCAGCACGACCACCAAACAAGATCGCCAACTCTTCCAACATACGATCTTTATAGAGGTTTACACGATCAAACTCAGGGAGCTGCCATGTAACGCCCAATGCCATACCGCGAGGCATGATAGTAACTTTGTGAACTGGATCTGCCTTGGGCAATATCTTCGCTACAACCGCATGACCAGACTCATGATAGGCAGTATTACGACGCTCTTCTTCACGCATCACAGCAGATTTCCGCTCTGGGCCCATGTAAATCTTGTCTTTTGCGTCCTCGAAGTCTTTCATATCGACTGCGCGCTTATTGCGACGTGCAGCAAACAATGCTGATTCGTTTACCAAGTTTGCCAAGTCAGCACCTGAGAATCCTGGAGTACCACGAGCCAATACCGCAGCATTCACATCCGGATCAATCGGAACCTTGCGCATATGCACTTGTAAAATCTGTTCGCGACCACGAATATCTGGCAAACCTACGTGTACTTGACGGTCAAAACGACCAGGGCGTAACAGTGCTTTATCCAATACATCAGAGCGATTAGTTGCAGCAACCACAATTACACCGCTATTGCTCTCAAAGCCATCCATCTCAACCAACATTTGATTGAGGGTTTGTTCACGCTCATCATTACCTCCACCCATACCGGCGCCACGATGACGACCGACAGCATCAATCTCGTCAATGAAAATGATGCAAGGAGAGTTCTTCTTGGCAGTCTCAAACATATCGCGTACGCGAGATGCTCCAACACCAACAAACATTTCTACAAAGTCAGAACCAGAAATGGAGAAAAAAGGTACTTTAGCCTCGCCTGCAATTGCACGCGCTAAGAGGGTCTTACCTGTTCCAGGAGGACCAACTAACAGAACGCCATGCGGAATGCGTCCACCAAGCTTCTGAAATTTCTGAGGGTCTTTTAAAAAGTCAACTAATTCAAAAACTTCTTCTTTGGCTTCATCGCAACCGGCTACATCTGCAAAGGTAACCGTATTACTATTTTCATCAATCAAGCGTGCTTTAGATTTTCCAAAAGAAAATGCACCGCCCTTACCGCCACCTTGCATCTGGCGCATCATGAAAAACCAAAATCCAATAATCAATAATGTAGGACCTAAGTAGTAGAGAGCGGAGACGAGCACGTTGGGCTCATCATCTGCTTTACCGGTAACTTGGACACCATACTTCATCAAGTCACCCACCATCCAAATATCACCAGGAGAGATCAGAGAGTATTTATTGCCATCGGCAGGTGTTACCTGCAATGTGCGACCTTGCACATCAACACGCTTTACTTTGCCAGTTTTGGCATCGTCCATGAATTGGGAATACGTGACTTGATTTTGGTCCTTAGGCTTATCAAACTGTTTGAAAACAGTAAAAAGCACTAAGCCCACAATGAGCCATACACCGATTTTTTGGAACATATTGCTGTTCAAAATGAGTCCTTTTCTGGATTAACCCAGCAGTTAAAGCGAATTACTACCTTAGTATTTGATTCTACTACCAGCCTTTTTCAAGAGCTAATGGTGTTTATATTTAATAAACCCCTATATTTTATGGGTTATTGGGCATTATTTAGGGGTTTTAAGGTTTTTGCCCAATAGGAAGATTTCAGAAGAACGAGCCCTGGAAGCCTTTGGTTTCCGAGAGACTACCGTTTTAAAGACCTTTTTGAAAGCCTCAACAATTTGGCTATAGCCACTGCCGTTAAAGCATTTAATCAATAGAGCCCCTTCAGGCTTGAGGTGTGCAGTAGCAAAATCCAAGGCAATCTCAGCTAAAAATGCCATTCTGGCTGCATCCGCAACCCCAACACCCGATAAATTAGGAGCCATATCCGATAAAACGAGATCAACCTTGCCATCCGCCTCCTTGGGCAAGAGTGCCTCTAGGGTAGCTAAGCCTTCATCCTCACGAAAATCACCCTGAATAAAGCTGACATCCGCTATATCTTCCATAGGCAAAATATCTATCGCAATGATGATGCCATCTGGTTTACCAGACTCAATCTTGGGGTTTGTCTTGCCTAACTCAGTTAAGCGATTGCGGACATACTGAGACCAGCTACCTGGAGCGCTACCAAGGTCAATCACCGTCATACCAGCTTTAATGAGGTGATCTTGCTCATCAATTTCGCTCAGCTTGTAAACAGCTCTCGCGCGATAGCCCTCTTTTTGAGCCATCTTCACATACGGATCTGTTAAATGATCTTGCAACCAACTTTTATTAAATTTATTCTTTGCCACAACTTACCCACTTTCGCCCTCTATTTTCCTTGTTTATGTGTGCCAAGGCAAAGGAATCAAGCTAAAAGCTTGGAAATAGTCTAAAACAGCTCTAATTTGCGCAGTCAATGCTCTATCATCGTGCCCATGACTGCACTAACCATTACCCCTACACAACGAAAATCCCTCAAAGCTGATGCACACGAACTTTCTCCTGTCGTCATGATTGGAGGGGATGGACTTACGCATGCTGTTATTAAAGAAGCTAAGCTTGCTATTGGCCACCACGGACTCATCAAGATTCGGGTTTTTGGTGATGATCGTGATGCGCGTATTGCCATCTATGAAGAGCTATGCGATAAATTAAATGCAGCCCCAGTTCAGCATATTGGTAAGTTGCTGGTACTGTGGAAGCCAAAAGATATTGTTGATGAAGCTTTTACAAACTTAGGCAGATCTAGTAAACAGACGAAAAAAAGTTTGCAAGCTCCACGCACTAAACGCCAGCCAAATCGAGCGCCAGCAAAATCAGGGATTCGCACCAGTGACTCTGAAAGGTCTGATCGTCGTTTGGCCGCGAATAAGTCTCCATTTGCACGAGCAGCTGCAGTGAAGTCCGCCACGCCTAAAAAACGAGTACTGCGCGCTGATGCTGCTGAATCTAAAATTGGTTGGTCATCACCAGGCTATCGCAAGGCTGCCGCCGCACCTGGGCCAATCAAGAGACGTAAGGTACGTATGAGTAGTAACAAAAAGAAATCTCTGGGGTCTTAAAGGTTTGTAAGGTAGTAGAAACGCCGTGAGTCGGCGTTTTTTTATTGGTGATTTTTGGTTAGTCGCCAAAGTAAATACAGGCCAAGTGCACTTTGTATCAAATAGACTAGGCTCGAGGCGCCATGTAGCTTTGAAAAAAGTCCTGCGGATGGTGAGAGCATGACAGGCATTCCTTGTATTAATGCCTCATCTCGTAGTGTATTCATCCAGGGGATGAAAATAAATAATGCAGCGAGAGAGCACAGTAAGATTCCCAATAATAGCCAGCGGATAATACGGTAATGTGTTAGACCTCTATTAATAAGCAAATTAGCCAAGACCATTAATGCAATACATACTATTGAACTGATGAGTGCTTCAACTCTGAAGATACTGCCAGCAACCATTCCTGCCACCTGACGGTCAGTCAATGTATTAAATATAGTGGGAGCAACTAAATAAGCGCTAGTAAATATGCTTCCAACCCATAATCCAGTTACGAGGGTAAAGAGTCTTTGCGCCCCCAAATAGTTTGTGGTACTGGATATCTGCATCACCATTACTGGGTTCTATTACTTAGATGTAGCGCACCGCTAAGATTTCTACCTGACGATTTCCGCCTGGAGCTTGAACGGCAACAACATCCCCCTCTTCTTTGCCAATCAATGCGCGGGCTATAGGAGAGCTAATAGAAATTTTCTTTACGGCAATATCCGCCTCATCATCACCGACAATTTGATAGGTCAACTTGGTTCCATCTTCCAGGTCCTCGAGATCAACAGTCGCACCAAAAACTACTCTGCCAGTCACATCTAAAGTGGATGGATCAATGATTTGAGCAGCGGAGAGTTTACTTTCAAGCTCTTGTATGCGACCCTCAATGAAGCCTTGCTTTTCCTTCGCTGCATCATACTCAGCATTTTCTGAGAGATCACCTTGTGCGCGAGCTTCAGAAATAGCGTTGATAACAGCTGGACGCTCAATATGCTTGAGGCGGTGCAATTCTTCCTTAAGAAGCTCTGCACCGCGCTTAGTAATCGGAATTGTGTTCATCTACTAACCTAACTTTTATTCTGGCGCTTAATTGCGCATATAAAAACTGATTTTAGATTAAATGAGCGACCGATGTAGGTTTTGTAAAGAATATACTTCTAGAGATTCTTTATTGCCATTTTGAGAAGCCATTAAGCCATCCATCACAGCCCTAGCAGCACTAATAGTCGTGTAATAGGTAACGTCATTCGCCTGAGCACTGGTACGAATCGAGCGCGAATCAGCAATGGCAGTTCTAGTTTCATCAACAGTAGTAAATACCAAAGAGATTTCTCCATTTTTGATTAAATCGACTATGTGAGGACGACCATCCTTAACTTTATTCACTACCCGAACAGGCAATCCAGCAGACTCAATTGCGGCTGCGGTTCCCTTTGTAGCAACCATTGGGAATCCCAATTGATGGAGTAGTTTAGCGACTTCAACAGCCTTAGATTTATCACTGTCTTTAACAGTCAGGACAACTGTTCCAGATTTTGGAAGCTTGATCCCTGCACCTAATTGAGATTTGAACAAGGCTTCACCAAAAGTCTTGCCTACGCCCATTACCTCACCTGTAGAGCGCATCTCAGGTCCCAAAATTGGATCGATTCCCGGGAACTTATTAAATGGGAATACGGCCTCTTTGACAGAGAAGTAAGGTGGCCTCACTTCTGCTTTGATACCTTGTTGATCTAATGATTGACCAACCATACAACGCGCTGCAATCTTGGCTAACTGAAGACCGGTTGCTTTAGAAACAAAAGGTACGGTTCGTGAGGCGCGAGGATTCACTTCCAAGACATAAATCACATCTTTACCATCGGCATTTTGAATGGCGAATTGAACATTCATCAAACCAATGACATTAAGACCTTTAGCCATCGCTGCAGTTTGGCGTTTAATCTCTGCAACTGTTTCATCTGAGAGTGAATAAGGTGGTAAAGAGCAGGCAGAGTCTCCTGAATGAACACCGGCTTGTTCAATATGCTCCATAACACCACCAATAAAGACGCGTGTGCCATCGCTAATGCAATCCACATCACACTCAATCGCATCATTTAAGAACCGATCTAGCAATACTGGTGAGTCATGTGAAACCTTGACAGCTTCACGCATATAACGCTCAAGATCACGACCATCATGAACAATTTCCATGGCTCGTCCACCCAATACATAGGATGGACGAACCACTAATGGATAGCCAATTTCTTCTGCAAGTTTAAGGGCCTCATCCTCTGCACGAGCAGTTCGGTTTGGAGGTTGACGCAAGCCTAGCTCTTGCAGTAGCTTTTGAAAGCGTTCGCGGTCTTCCGCTGCATCAATCATATCGGGTGAAGTTCCAATGATTGGAACTCCATTGCGCTCAAGATCCAAAGCCAATTTCAAAGGCGTTTGACCACCGTATTGAACGATGACACCCTTGGGCTTTTCCTTGGCAACGATTTCTAATACATCTTCCAGGGTTAAGGGCTCAAAATATAAGCGATCAGAAGTGTCATAGTCGGTAGATACGGTTTCAGGATTACAGTTGACCATGATGGTTTCATAACCATCATCACGCAGTGCTAAAGCTGCATGCACGCAGCAATAATCAAACTCAATACCTTGACCAATGCGGTTTGGGCCACCACCTAAGACCATAATCTTGTCTCTATTGCTTGGTTGGGATTCGCATTCACCATGCTCAGCTTCATAGGTTGAATATAAGTAGGCAGTATTGGTCGAAAATTCTGCTGCACAAGTATCAACCCGCTTATAGACTGGAATGACCTTTAATCGATGGCGGGCAGCACGAACAAAAGAAGCTTCAACACCCAACAATTTGGCAAGACGGCGATCTGAAAACCCTTTTTGCTTCACAGCACGAAATTCGGCAGCCGATAAGCTGTCAATCTTACGGAGTTTTAGTTGCGCCTCCATGGATACTAGCTCTTCAATTTGTTCTAAGAACCAAGGATCTATTTTGGTTTCGTTATAGACCTCATCTAGCCCCATACCCATCCGGAATGCGTCAGCCAAATACCAAATACGATCTGGGCCTGGTTCGCCAATCTCTTGAATGATGTCATCAAGATCGGTAGAGATCTCATCTAAGCCATCAACTCCGACTTCAAGTCCACGGAGGGCTTTTTGAAATGATTCTTGGAAGGTCCGACCTATCGCCATGACTTCACCAACGGACTTCATTTGGGTAGTCAGACGAGAATCAGCTTGTGGAAATTTCTCAAAAGCAAAACGGGGGATTTTTGTAACAACATAATCAATCGACGGTTCAAAAGATGCCGGTGTAGCACCACCAGTGATGTCATTTTTTAATTCATCTAAGGTGTAACCAACCGCCAATTTCGCAGCTATCTTAGCAATCGGAAAACCGGTTGCTTTTGAAGCTAAAGCAGATGAGCGTGAAACACGTGGATTCATCTCAATGACAATCATGCGGCCATCTACTGGATTAATTGAAAACTGTACGTTTGATCCACCGGTATCAACACCAATTTCTCGCAGAACATCAATTGATGCATTTCGCATGATTTGATATTCTTTGTCAGTTAACGTTTGCGCTGGGGCTACTGTAATAGAGTCACCGGTATGTACGCCCATGGGATCTAAGTTTTCAATGGAGCAAACAATGATGCAGTTGTCATTACGATCACGCACCACTTCCATTTCAAATTCTTTCCAACCCAACAAAGATTCTTCAATGAGGAGCTCACGGGTTGGAGACAAATCCAGACCACGCTTACAAATTTCTTCAAATTCTTCACGGTTGTAGGCGATACCACCTCCAGAGCCACCCATCGTAAATGAGGGACGTATGACTACCGGGAAACCAGAGCTACCCGTTTCTTTTTGAATACGCTGTTGTACTTCATGGGCTTCATCCATGGAATGAGCAATACCAGACTTAGCTGAACCTAGGCCAATCTTAGTCATCGCATCCTTAAACTTCTGACGATCTTCTGCTTTATCAATCGCTTCTGGTGAAGCGCCAATAAGTTCGCAGCCATACTTATCTAATACGCCATGACGATGAAGGTCCAATGCGCAATTAAGTGCCGTTTGTCCGCCCATAGTAGGCAATATCGCGTCTGGTTTTTCTATAGCAATGATGCGCTCTACCACCTCCCAAGTAATCGGCTCGATGTAAGTAACATCAGCCATTTCTGGGTCAGTCATGATGGTAGCGGGATTGCTGTTTACCAGAATGACTTTATAACCTTCATCGCGCAAAGCTTTACAAGCTTGAGCGCCCGAATAATCAAATTCACAAGCCTGACCAATCACAATCGGACCTGCACCGATAATAAGAATGCTCTTAATGTTGCTACGCTTAGGCATTATTTGCCCTCTTTCTTGC
>Ga0194047_10002231_pt1 | contig 11226 bp, 24 predicted proteins | sample JunL225m_MetaG_2_FD_160070 | JGI IMG/M metagenome (GOLD analysis project Ga0194047, IMG submission 160070) | Anoxic zone freshwater microbial communities from boreal shield lake in IISD Experimental Lakes Area, Ontario, Canada - Jun2016-L221-5m | ecosystem: Environmental > Aquatic > Freshwater...
CAATCCCAAACGCCTTTGGCAATGGGATCGGGGGTGTGGTAGTCCACCCCGTAGGGATGGCCCCTACAAACTGAGTACCATGCGATAAAACGCGAGGGAAAAGTGTACTATCAATCCTCTGGATTATTTCTAAAACGGTCTCCATGCGTCTTACCAAGAACAGCATGTGGTTCGCGAACGGCCCTGCTAACAAGGGGAGAATAGCGATAAGCTGAAATCACCATATCAATTGGCATTACGTCGACGAACGTGACGCATACGCAGCCAACGGCACGATTATAGTGACTGCTACCTGGGGAGGTTGTCGTCTCTGTGTAAACAATCACACCCCAAAGTCCTATGATCCTACTATGTTCGTGCCAATAGCCGAACGCAAGTTTAACTGGAGCATTTTCGATGTGACAACGGGTGACTGCGTTGCGGAGTCACGTGCCTTTGTGGCCGATCCCTCCCTCGCACAAATCGCTGCCGAGATCGCAGTTAAACAGCGATGGTTCTTCCAACAAGACTCTCTGAGTCATGAGCTTACTGAGCAGGATTCTTGAAACGAGAAAGCTATCAGAGGTCCGCCAGCCCCTTGCCGAGATAGGCGCGGCATGTGATAAGAGGAGAGACGACGATGAACCCAGGGATTGAGAAGATGCAAGCAGAGATGGACACGATAGAGTCGGAAACCCCAGAGGTCCGACTCCATCCCTACTGGAGAAAGGCGACGCGCTTAGCGCGGTTCAACGCCCGCCCCGCGCTCGATCCCGCGATCACGGCGCTGGATCTGGGGATAGGTGGCCCTGCGGGTTGGAAGGCCGCAGACCGGCTGCGTGCATTGTGCAACTCGTCCACGTCGGTAACGACTAGAAAGGATCGCGGAAATGGATAACATATTAGTCGGAATGGGCGTAACAAAGCTCTGCTGGACGGATCGCTTGCCCTTCACCGTCGTCGAAGTTGTGTCGTCCACAAGGATTGTTGTTCAACAAGATAAGGTGCATCGGAGCGACGGCACGGATAACTACGAACCAGATCCTACAGCGGAGCGGGTCACTCTCACGTTGAGAAAGGACGGCAAATGGCATGGGAGGGGCATGGACATGCGCAGCGAACCCTATGCTGTGGGATTCCGAGAATACTACTACGACCCCAGTTTCTAAGATCGGGAGAATCACAAAAGCCCCTGAGACTCATCATGAGTCTCAGGGGCTTTTGTGATTCTCCTCTGCGAGATCAGAGTTTTATGGGATTCATCTTGCTGTCGTATCTTCGATAAAAAGAACGGCAATCGCAATTACGAGTATCATAAGTAAGCAGATAAATGTCATGGTAACCGCGCCATGATAGACCCTTCGTGAGGAAACTGCATCATAAAAGAAGGCTGCGCAGGCAGGAGGCATGAGCGTATTTGTTGCTGTATTATTTTTGCCATGTTAGACCTCCTCGATGTTTAATTTAACAGAGAATTCCAGAGGATATTGAATAAGAGGATAGTCGTTCTGGATTGATTGGAGAATGCTCTGATCGACGTGATGGACGAACGTGCATGTGTAGTCAATTGAGCCGTCATCATACCAGTTTTTCGTGAAAGTCTCAATACCTGTGTGAGGGTGATGCGTAAACCCCAGGCACTGAAGGTGTGTTCTTTTTTTCATGCGGTGTCCTGTATGTATGGAATATTCTGCTCTAAACATCTCTGAGCTTTCACAAGCTCACGGCCCAGGTAGAATGCATGGTAGGTATTTCCCACGAAGGGAATAAGCGAACGGGTGAAATCATGTGCCGAAATCCCGTGAAAATCTTGAAGATGCTCCCCGGAGGGAGAGTAATGATGGGCAACGATACGGTCTGTCACTTCGATAACCCAGGCTCCATGAGGATCACGCATAAAGCGAGGGTTGTGAGATCGTCGTTTGGTATCGACAAGTCGCTGTGCCGTTTCTCCGTCATGGTGGTAAATGTGGAGAGAATGGGAAATGATAGTCAGATCACCAGGGGGAAGCTGAAGCTGGTACGCGATAGTACGTTGAAGCTCGCGTAAGCTAAATGCATTCAAGAGCCACGCACGAAACCCATCATGGGATCGAAACATTGCCGTCAGGTGAAGCTGGTCGTTACGAATATCTGCCTGAATCGTGACAAGACATGGCGGAGATTCGCTCTCAGGGTCACTGTAGGGTCTCCAGGTCGTCGCAAAGGCCCTTCGGCTATACGTATCCTCGCTCAGAATAGTGACGAGGGTTTCTATCTGATTAACATATCCCTCACCTCCTTGTAGTCGCGCACCGTAATGGTATGCGGTACTCCCATCTCCTGTTGTCAGAAGCTGTTGACAGTACTGAGCATACGTATCGTAAGTGAACGGCATCCACGTTTCGTACTCTGTTACGGTGTCATTTAGTACTGCTGTCACATTACGTAGTTCTCGCGTTCCAGGGATATATTCTCCAAACGTCAATACTTTCCAGAGAAGTTCCAGGTACGTGCTTGACAATGTATCACAATGTACCACAATGCCGTTCATTGTCGCAGGAAACGCCGTCACGACAGGAATCTCATAGGGAAACGAACATACCATCTGTTGACGGGTATTTACCGCATGGATATAGACTTCACACGGAGATCCCAGTTGGCTAAGGGGAATAGAGCGAAAATCGACCACACGTAGTTGGTTACAAAGCAGACTCACCATTCCCCTGTCGATCTGGGGATGAATCTTGATATCTGTCCCAAGGATGAATGATTCCTCGTCGAGGCCATGCGAAAACAGACGAAGCAGTGCATCTCCTGTTTTCGTAAGATCCTTTCCACACACGATAAGGGTATGAATCTCTGGGCAGAGCAGGAGATTCCGAAGAAGAAAGCTAATTCCCTCGGTGGAATAAAGATTACCCAAGAGCGCGAAGTCTGTAACTACCTCGCGCATTTTTGCTTGAGGTGTCCAAAGACAGCAGATACCAAGACTACCTGTGCCTTTGGTTAGTTTGTCCTCAAAGAACATGGGTGTGCTCCTCGATATGCTGTGCGGCGTCGCGAGGGCTCTTCCCCAAATCATAGAGAAGCATCACATCAAAAGAGCTATACCACAATGCAGACTTCTGAAGACTTGTGAGTGTCGTACAAAACTCTGCGATCCATTCTTCAAGGTAGGGGTCGTCGTCGTCACAGGGAACGTTGGTTCCTACGTATATGCTCACAGATCCTCCCGTACGTCTACTTTGCGCACCTTCTTCTCCACAAAGTCGGACTCCGTGTAGAGTATGATATCCTGTTGGATGGACGGGCTTGTTTGTTGAGTGATTAAGGTATGTGCTTCTTTTTCAGAGGCTGCGCGTATTTTGACAATTTGCGATTCGAGGCGTAACGTCGTGGTGTAATCCACGTTATGTATGATAGACGTACCTACGGTAAGAATAGCGTAGTACGTTGATCCTGTGGTGCCTAGCGTGATCATTTTTGCTTCCTGTAGTGCTTACGTCCAATGATAATTGCTTCGCCACGTGTCACAAGTCGAAGATGTTCGGGGCGCATACAGAGGGGATTCATGCATGTTTGTGTGATAGCATAGCCTTTCGGAATATCGCCTACCCATGTCTTATAGGCGGTACGCACCGCACGTTCTTGACCTCTCTTTTCCCCGTAGAAGTAGAAAATAGGTACCAGACGCTGTGGATTACCGATAGGGTCTTCGACCCAGATGAAGCCTGTCCAATTCCAACACGCATCAGGGTTGGTATCCGTATCGGGAGGAAAATCGATCATGTTCTGGAGTCGTCGCCAAACTTCCTGGTGCCCCTTCGCACGGGGTTGGCGCGAGAAGTTGGTTCGCATAACATTCCCTCAACAAACTCATCGTGGATATAATCTAAATAACCCTGAATATCAGGATTGTCTTCGAGACTTTGGAACGGAGGCAGTACACCGGAAACCGCCTTCACACTTGTTCCAAAGTCTTTTAGTGTCCCATCAATACCGCGAACAAGACCACGCATCACCGACGCCAGTTCTTCGCGTTCCCCTACGCTGAGATTTGCAAAGCCAATTAAGGCTTTCTCCTGTGCTTTCAGCAATGTCGCCCGAAGAATGGCGATATCCCCATTAACTTGCAGTTCATACCGACGCACAAGGTGAGCTTGGCGTATCTGTTCAATCATTTCGTCTTCGCTCACCGGGGCCCAGAGTAACGCAGGTATGACGATAAATCCAATTATTCCGATGATGACTTGTTGAAGAACAAGTCCGGTATCGCGAGTCACGGCTTGAGCTGACCAGAAACTATATTGAATTTCTGCAGAGTAGTAGATCAAATACATGGCACAGGCCGCGATGATTCCGTAGCCCCATGTGCGTGCATTTATCTTCTGCAGCAACATTCCCCCTGGAGATCCGGGAATAAGAAAACTGGTCAGGCTTGGTGGCGCTAAGACAAGGATAGCCGTAAAAGCTAATGCGATAATAGAATTACTGGTTAGTTGGGTCTGTACACCATACCAATAGACGGCAGAGCCTATCATCGCAGAGATACCCAGTACACGTAAAAGAAACTTCGCGGTAAATTGGAATGGTTCTTTTCTCATGAGTAGCCTCGCAGCTCGGGCATGGGCTCATCATCCCGTAGCCACACAAGCTTACCGCCTTGATACTGAATAACCTCATACGATGTGAACATACCTTTACGGACATAGTAGGACATCGTACCGTGTGCGATATCATAGAAGTGTTCAATCTCTTTGAAGCTTACCCAGCGTCCCGGATAAGCAATTCGCGCAAGCTCTGCGGCACGTCGAATATCAGGATTAGTTATCTGTGACGTGTGATAGAGCATCCATGCATTGCGTATCTGAACAAATTCTACAAGGTTAGCGACAGTGAATTGATGATGAATCTTGCGTTGTGTTGTTTTTTTGCGTGTATCTGGCTTTTGATAAGGAAGCCAACCCCGTGAGAGTGCTATTGATGCAAGAGATTCCGAGTCGAACATACGACCAATATCTGTCAATGTAAAGAGTTTATCTCTCTGAGGAATATCCTCGGCCTCGACAACAATGCGTACGCGGGAGAGCGGAATATCACACATGAGGGCGATAGATCGAATACTCACTCTTTCCATGTAAAGTTTTTGTATCGTCTTCCGCTCTTGTGCAGATATCGGAGGGCAACCTATGCGTTCTTCGTTACGAATAAGATTGCGCTGTCGTAAGCTTTGTCGATACCGTAGTATTGTTTTGTAGGATATCTCTAGCGCATCGGCTTGCTCTTGAACACTTAATGCTTCATGTGTTGCGATAAGATAGGAATCCACAGGGGAAAACCCTTCTTCGATGAGTGGTCGTGTATTCTTGAGTTGAGCGAAGAGTTCGCGGGCTTTTACTTCGGCACGTAATGTGGTGGGGTGCATAGAATCCTTTAAGGGGCGCATGATCCGATGATCATGCGCCCCTTTTATTATTTCCCCTGCGGGAAATGAAGTCGAATAAATCCGTAGAGAATACTTCCTTTCATAGAGTGAGAAGCCATGCCACCATACGGTGTTCACAGGTAACGTTGTTGACACTAAATCCTTGCTGTGAGTAAAACGCGCTGCATGTACAGGTATTCATTGTCGCGCGATGCCAGACATAGAGTGTCCGGCCCTCCTCATCCTTCCCCTGAGGAGAGCCACGAACTTCCCAGCATGCATCGCCTTTGCGTACAGGCGAATCGGCTTCAAGGGATAGGCGTGCATGGTAGAGGGCTTTAAGGCGCGGCCCCAGCAACGACGGTTCGTACAGATCCTGGCCAAGGATGATGTCTCGAATTATTCGGTAGGCGCTATGACAGTCCACGTCGTACCTTTCTTTTCACGTATCCAACTTTGGAGTTTAGTCGTCAATTCTGACATAGCGTTTTCCTTTCATAGGCACAAACTTCGTTGGAATATCGGGAAGTACCCTCGACCTTTCTGATTTCATGACGGGGCCAAGATAGATTGCTTGTGTAAAGCATTGCATGTCTTCTCGGTAAAGACGAAGCGAAAGGTCTTTGGGCACCACCGTTGTCGTATAGACGACCAGCGTTTCCGGTGCAAACCCGAAACGCTGGGTGAAGCTCGCGATGGATGATCCAATATCTTTCACGGACTGCACAGGATCTATTCGGTACGCACAATAGGTAATAGCTTCCATAGGTGTTATTATATCACCTGTGGTTGCTGTGTCAATGGCGCTTTCCAGTAAAACCCGTTGTAGAGTGGAAGAATATGTGTTTCCCCATAGCCGTGATGCCACTGTACCCGTGTTGGAAGGATCTCGATTACTTTCCCGACATAGGTACAGTGGTCGAGGTCTGGATCATCAAGTATCCAGTCGCCAGGATGGAGCTCAGCGAAGTGTACTTGCCGACAGCGCGTGTCCGCAATGGAGAAGTCAGGGCCATGGATGTACCTCATCGAACCTCCTGGTACAGTTCAATTAGTTCCTTTACGGTCATGGAGCGTTGGTGACTCATTTCAAACCGTGCAATATACTCGGCTTGATGCGCTGCGGTTATTGTCGTGTTGAGATCTGCATACGGCCCACAGCAATCAAGATATTTCCAACCGCCATTATGCCGCATGGCTTCGGTAACAAAGAAATAGTGAGTACCATGGAGTGACGGTGTATATCCAAGGACAATAGGGCAGCGTGTTCTCATCGGGATGTTCTCCAAACTTCTTGGATATAGATTATGCGTAGGCGCGTTCAAACCATTCAACTTCTTTTGTGTCTAAGAGAACCCACGTGTCATCGAGGTCCGCAACGTCTATGTCGTGCAAATTTACATCCCCATGCTTCTGCTAGTCCACGAAGATCGCTGGTAGTGAATTCTCGATTATCATCTGACTGGACATTCCATTGCATACAGAACATAAGTTGATAGGCATCTCATGTTATCTCCTTCGTGACCGTTACGCGATACGACTGCGGATAGTTCTGGAGACGATATTCGTGATAGAGATGAAGACCTTCTTCGACCCAGCTTTCTCCGCGAGTCATAAAGAGCCGCACCGTACATGGCTGAGTAAGCAGTATGACATCGAGAAGTGTCGTAAGCGTCTCGATAATCTCTGGGTACGAATCACAGGGAAAGACTTTTCCCTCCGTGATAACATACATGCTTAGTGTATCGTAGACATAGATAGATGTCATCGCTTCTCCACGACATAGACAATCGTATGCTCTTCTCGACTGTAGTACTGGTACAGAGCGTGATGTGTGTACAGATAATGCATGACACGAAGAGCACTTATGCGCTTTGTAACCCATTCTCCGACCGGAAATCTATTATCGAACCGAAGAATCTTTACGATACCCCGATTGAAATCGTAACATACATCATAGGTTCTCATACAACTCCTTTGCGTAAAAACGCTCAAACCAATCGACACCCTCTTCCGATACCGTTATCCAGGTTTCTTCGTTGTCGTTAAGGTATTTTCCCGCAAGGGAAATATGGTGACTCCACTCTGTTTCTTCGACAGAAGGTATCCAACCAAGAGCTTCGGCGAGTTCAGGCCAGCAATGATCTGTCTGAACCAATAGGTCACGACCGTCATCAGATGTTACTTTCCACACACTGAGATAGGTTTCACTATAAAGCTGCATTGTGCCTCCGTGGTGCCTCCGCCATTTCTGACGGAGGCACTTTTTGACTAGATGTTAATACGGGTATTTAATCACAACTTCGTATTCAATCGGCCCATTGGAGTTGATATAGTCGGTGTAGGACATCGGAGTTGCGCGGCCTATCTCGATAAGTCGTGTCATGAGCAGATTCTGTACGTTCTCTACACTGTCTCCGACATACAGCTCACAGAATTCTGCGTAGAAGAGGCACGCTGCCGTGACAAACATCGGATCATCGTCGGGAATGTCTTTGAATAGTTGATAAATACCGTCGCCCATATCAATGGTAGTATTCATCAAACGAGGTGCTTTTTCGTAGTCAGCGTCATCTACTTCGAGATTTCGCCGATGAGGAATACTGAGTTTGTCCAGCCATTTGTCATCTACTTCGAGATTCCGCCGATGAGGAATATTGAGTTTGTCCAGCCATTTCTCAAAGTAACGAAGTTTAGGATCGCGCATGCGTGTGAGTGTTAGCCACATAGATCCTCCTTTTCTTCACTATTCTCCCCTTCAACGTCCTCTTCTTCAACGACTTCTACGCGTTGTCGTAAAAAGGTTTCTAAAGCATCATCAAGTCCATGGTATGAGATAAACTCACAGAGCAGGTTGACTAGGGTTTCGTCGTTCCATGCTTGGTCAGGCATGATATCGTATATGTTCATAGATGTTTCCTCATGCATCGCTTGCAACACCAATTATCGACGTGGTATTCGATTCCATAACCATACCAATTATCGACGTGGTATTCGATTCCATAATCCTCACCACGTCAGCTCGCGGTATCTGGGCTGTAAGATCGAATCATACGCCCACAGTCTCCACACTTCCAGAGAAAAGGTGTCATTGCCCATACCCTATCCCAGTACGCGATGGGGATATTCTGATACAACGTAGCGTCAATGGGGTAAAAGCTGGGATTAACTAGATATGCCCACTCTGCTCCAATAGAGGAACACGTGACCTCGGCGATCTCTTTGCGATAGAGGGCCATGAATATTTCAGGCGTAAGGTCTTTGTGCCGTATATTGTCTGTGGCAAAGACAATGGTGGTAGGCTTTACCGTTTTTCCTATGGTGTAGTGCCAATAATTCCACATTCACCGACTACCTTCGAAGGGCAATCGATGTTTCATTTCGAGATAACCGTTCATCGATAGCTCCTTTCGCTATTTCCCACACGGGGAAATTCAATTAGTCCAGCCATTCCCCTGCTGATTCCCAGAGTTCCGGATGCTCGACACGCTCAATCCGCGATGCAGGAAACCGAGTCTTCAGGGATGACTGTACTTTATCTACGATATGTGGGTAGTCGCGTAGATCAATATGGAACGTCACGTCCCCTGTGTACTTCTTGAGATAGGCTCTCAGCATGAAGTAGAGCATTCCATGCGTAGATGTTTCCAGATTAACGTAGACACTTTCCGCAGGCGGGTCAATTGTAATCGCGAACCAATGCTTCTCACACTTGTCGATGGCAATAATCACCCTTTTCTAGCCTTTCTACCAAACTCGCCAAGGTTAATGCGACAACTTGAGCTTCACTCCTGTTACGGAGATGTCTTCGTACCAGAAGGAAGTTCTCCGAGGCTGCTTGTGCATAATACAAGTCACCCTCGTAACCAACCACCATGTGCGTATCATGCTGGGTCAGAGTACTGCCCGTTGGCGTCTCTCTCCACATATATCCCTCCTTTCCACTACGCTTATTATATCACTTACAAGAAGAAAAAGAAAAAAGAAGGGGAAGGAAGGGAGGAAGAGGGGAACTTTGAGATAGTTCTGTCTAGGAATAACTGAAACTGTGGGTAACCTGTGAATAACTGAAACTATGGGTAACTTTGACGAATCTTTGATGAAACGGGGGATAACTTTGACGAAGTGGGGGGATAACTTTGACGAATCTTTGATGAAACGGGGGATAACTTTGACGAAATGGGGGATAACTTTGACGAATCTTTGACGAAATGGGGGGATAACTTTGACGAATCTTTGATGAAACGGGGGATAACTTTGACGAAATGGGGGATAACTCTGTCTTTTCATCGTTTCCTTTATGGACATGTGTGATCAACAGTGGGCAGTAGTGGTTACTTTACAAAAACTATGTTGTCATTATTTTGGTTTTTGGCGATGTGAATTCGGTGTACAATTCAAAGTTATCGGCGTTAGCTCTACGCATGTACGCGCGAAACGAGGTAAAAGCGCGGTAAATTGTCAATAATATCGAGTAATCTCGCACATACGAAGGAAATGCGGGATGCGGGGAGGCTCCTCAAACCACGGCATTATAGGTGCTTATTGTGACCATATCGGTTGTTTTATACGACACCGTGTAACATTACGAACCACTGTTCTTATAAAAACTCTTTACACTGTCTGAAATCGCCTCGTAAGCTCGTCGTGTACCTCGTGATGTCGTGAGAGTATATCGTATACCGTGTACAGCCAAGGACATCTGCGACCCGTTTGGGGCAATGTGTAAAGACTTATTTTTACTACGTCGGTGATGAGGGGCTGTTTGGGGGCTATTTTGAGGTAAAAGTATCGTATTTCGTCGGGCTGGAAGATTTACTTCGTCGTTGAGCCAAAAATAAGTCTTTACACTCGTCGAAATAGCCCTCTCCGAGGGGGCATGGTTGACATAATCCGCTCAAAACGAAGACGGTGGGGGTGCTGAGATGATTCGCGCAATTCGGGCGAGGTGACGTTTTGGCTGAGCGTATCTAGCGTACTTCGTGAGCATGGCGGTCTTGGCGATACAATTCCCGTGGGGGAAATAAAGAATCACAAAGCCGCCCAACCTCTTGCGAGATTGAGCGGCTTTGTGATTTAGATCCAGACCCGCACGTCATAAGTCGGACGGTGCGGGATAATGTTGATACGCCGCAGCCCCGCGACGTATAAGGTTGCCATGAGAAGGACAAGATCGTCCTCGGTGACTTTAAGTATTGTGACCGTTTCGATACGAAACTCCAAGTCATGCTGAGGCACGATAGCCTCGATGAGTTTTGTGGACATAAAAGCCTCCAAAGTGAAACAACGCGACCCACAGTGATGTGAGCCGCGTTGTTTCGATTGACTAGGCGGTGCGCCGACCGGCGAAGCTGAGGTTGGTCACGGTGCGAACGGTCTTGGTAGCTTTGGCATCCACAGCGTACGTCTCGTGGTGCGCCTGCGTCACGTTGGCCCACATCATCTCGACCATGGTGTGCACTGCGATGTAGGAATGAGCGACGGTTTTGCCCGCTGCGTCGGGTGATGCCAGGATGTACGCCAGCGTTTCCGCCAAATTCTGCCAGGGCTGGTACGTGTCCGCGATGTTCTCGCGGATCAGTGGGGTACCGTCAACGCGTGTCGCATATCCGATATAGACCCCTCCGTTCAAGACGAAGTGGTCGAACACGATTTCGCGGAGCGCCCGTGGGGCGTTCAGGTGGCGTACAGTCTGGTCGTTGACGTAGGGCATCTTCTGCCCGTTTGATATGACCAAAAGCTGCATGAGCTGGCGAAGCCCGACGAACACGTTGCAGCTTGTTCCGTCGTACAGGTCGAGCGGTGTCTCGAAGAGGAGGCAGTACCCGGCTCCGCCTGAC
>Ga0194047_10002232_pt1 | contig 11223 bp, 14 predicted proteins | sample JunL225m_MetaG_2_FD_160070 | JGI IMG/M metagenome (GOLD analysis project Ga0194047, IMG submission 160070) | Anoxic zone freshwater microbial communities from boreal shield lake in IISD Experimental Lakes Area, Ontario, Canada - Jun2016-L221-5m | ecosystem: Environmental > Aquatic > Freshwater...
TCTCTGAGCGATATTGAAATCCTCGTTTTAGATGAGGCTGATCGCATGCTCGATATGGGCTTTCTACGGGATATCAAAAAGATCTTGGCAGCACTACCTAAGCATCGTCAGAACCTCTTGTTCTCAGCAACCTTCTCTACCGAAATTAAAGCCCTAGCCGATGGACTCTTAAATTCTCCTGAATTGATTGAAGTGGCCCGAAGCAACAGCGCGAATGAAGCTATTGCACAACTGATTCATCCTGTAGATAGAACAAAGAAGCATCCCTTACTAGCGCATCTCATCAAAACCAATAATTGGAAGCAAGTATTGGTTTTCACACGCACTAAGCATGGCGCCAATAAACTGGTTACCCAATTAGAAAAAGATGGCATCACCAGTATGGCGATTCATGGCAATAAGAGCCAAACAGCCAGAACAAAAGCTTTGGCAGACTTCAAAGCGGGTAAGTTAACGGCTTTAGTAGCAACAGATATCGCAGCACGGGGTATCGACATTGATCAATTGCCGCATGTCGTGAACTATGACTTACCGAATGTCTCTGAAGACTATGTCCATCGCATCGGGCGCACTGGTCGTGCAGGCTCAAATGGTGTGGCAGTTTCTTTGGTCTGTATTGATGAACATCAAATGCTCAGAGATATTGAAAAAGTCATCAAGCAAAAGATTCCACAAGAGGTCATTGCAGGATTTGAACCCGATCCCAATGCAGTTGCTCAGCCTATTCAGTTGCGCAGTCAACAGCACCAGCAATCTAGAAAACCCAAAGCTGCCGGCACAGGTAATGCTAGTAGCAGCCGTCCGCCTGCCAAAAAGGCTCCAGCAAAACGCAGTAGCCCACCGAAAAGAAGCTTTAATCGTTAACTTACCCAGATTAAAATACGGCCATGAATCAAGTCATCCAAAATGATGTAGTCGAACCTCGCCTGACCTCTCTATCGCATGGCGGTGGCTGTGGCTGCAAGATTGCTCCTGGCGTTCTTTCTGAGATCCTCATGAATGTTCCACAGCTCCCCTTCCCAAAAGAATTGCTGATTGGTATTGAGACCTCGGACGATGCTGCTGTTTATCAAATCAACGAGTCTCAGGCAATCGTCGCAACGACGGATTTCTTTATGCCGATAGTAGACGACCCTTTTGATTTTGGAAAGATTGCTGCCACTAATGCGATAAGCGATATCTATGCAATGGGTGGCACACCTTTATTTGCACTTGCTTTAGTAGGCATGCCAATTAAGGTGCTATCTAACAAAACGATTGCTCGTATTTTGGAAGGCGGCGCTGAAGCCTGCCGTAGTGCTGGCATTCCCATTGCTGGCGGTCATACGATTGATTCTGTTGAGCCCATCTACGGATTAGTGGCGATCGGATTAGTCGATCCTAAACGCGTGAAAAGTAATGCCAGTGCAAAACCTGGTGATGTTTTGATATTGGGCAAACCACTCGGTGTGGGCATTCTTTCGGCAGCCTTAAAAAAGGATCTCCTAGGACCAGATGGTTATCGGGAGATGATTGCCAACACCACTAAGCTCAATGCTGCTGGTCCAGACTTAGCAAAACTGTCCGGGGTGCATGCATTAACCGATGTCACTGGGTTTGGTTTGGCTGGGCACACACTTGAACTAGCTAGAGGTTCTAACTGTACTGCCCATATTGACTGGAGTCAGGTGCCTCTACTCTCTAATGTGCAAACCTTAGCTGATGAAGGAGTGATTACTGGAGCATCAGACCGTAACTGGCAGAGCTATGGCGCTGATGTGGGAATACCAGAAAGCTTTACACCTGCACAGCTTGCCTTATTAACTGATCCACAAACGAGTGGGGGCTTATTAGTTTCTTGTAGCCCACAATGCGTAGAAGAAGTCCTCGATATCTTTAATCAACATCAGTTCTTAGGTGCGCGGGTTATTGGGCAGATGAGTAAGCGTCAAGATAAACCTTTGGTGGTTTCTTAAATCCTCCTATTGCCTATTTAAGATTAAACACGCTTGAGAAATCAAGCTGGCCATTACCAGCTTTGCTGTGAGTCTCGTAAAGTTGCTTAGCCAGCTCACCTAATGGGACACTAGCACCCAAACCCTCTGCGTTCTCAACTGCTAAGCCCAAATCTTTAAGCATCAAGTCAACCCCAAAGCCGCCAGCATATCCTTTAGACGACGGAACATTCTCCATTACACCTGGACAAGGGTTGTACAACTCCAACGCCCAATTGCGTCCTGAGCTTTTAGAGATGATGTCAGATAAGACTTTCGGGTCTATGCCATTTGCAATCCCCAAGCGCAATGCTTCGCTTGTACCAAGCATTTGGATACCCAAGATCATATTGTTGCAAACCTTCACAGTCTGCCCTGCTCCACTTGCTCCCGCATGAAAGATATTCTTACCCATTTTTTCCAATAGGGGGTGTGCACGTTCAACATCACTGGCATCGCCACCCACCATAAAAGTCAGAGTACCCGCTTGTGCTCCCGCTGTACCACCTGAAACTGGAGCATCAATCATGGCAAAGCCTTTGGCTTTGGCTTTTGTTGCTACCGCCTGAGCAACTTTAGGTGAAATCGTGGAGCAGTCGATTAGCAAAGTCTTTGGATTGGTATTTGCTAGTAGCCCTTCCTCACCCAAATACAAACCTTCTACATGCTTTGAGGCTGGCAACATGCTAATCAAGACCTCAGCATCTTTTGCAGCTGTTTTCAGATCAGGAGCAATAGCTCCGCCAGCAGCAGTAAATAGATCGAGTTGGCTTTTTACCAAATCAAAGCCAGTAACTAGATGTCCTGCCTTTAATAAATTGAGGGCCATTGGTAGGCCCATATTTCCTAAACCAATAAATGCGATTTTCATATTGCTCCTAGTGATTCATTCTGATTGTTTTCTAGATGCTAAATAAGTGACCCCATCAGGTCCGTATGATTCAGCATGAAGCTCTTCAAATTCCAATTGGAAAACATCTCCTGGTGCGTATGCTTTGGTTTGTCCCTCAATCGTTAAATCAATATTTCCCTTAGTGACAAGGGCCATCACAGCAAAGGGGTGCGCGTGATCTCCCAAAGATCCATTAGGTGCCTGTTTAACCTCAACTGGATACGGGTAGCCTTCCTGCTCTAGCATCTGAATAAATTGCATCTTGTTCATGCCTTAACTATAGCGTGGATATACACTCTACTCAGAAGCTATTCATTGCGAGGAAATATGACAGTAAAAGTCATTGGATTAATTCAATTAGAGAGCCAGGATGCTTTTGAACACTACCGCAGCCAGGTTGGTCAAACTGTAGAACGATATAAAGGTGCTATCAGCAAGCGTGGCGTTGTTGCTGAAATGTTCTGGAATGAATTACATTGCGAAAGCTTTAGCGCATTCGTTGAACTGACTTTTCCAAGTCAAGAAAATGCACATGCATGGGCTCACAGTCCTCAATACCAAGCTTTAGTATCGATCCGTAGTAAAGCAATGAAGCTAACCCTCTTTAGCGTGACCATCTAAAACGCTTGGGCAAAAAAGAAGCCTAGCGGATGAACGCTAGGCTTACAGATCAATTAGGGTAAGAATTACTTCTTAGCTTCCATTGCCTCTTTTGTTGCAGTGATTTCTTTACGACGCTCTTTGCATGCGCCAGCGATTTCTTGCAAGGCCTTACGAGCACGTGCTGCAGATGCCTTAATACCTTTTTCAATGAATTTTTCGTTTTCAGCTTTGTACGCTTCAAAAGCAGCCAACAATGTATCGTGTTGTGACATTTTGTCTCCCATTAATCAAATAAACATTCAAACTAACAACGAAGTCAGTATATCCCCATAAAAACTGTAAGAAATAGCGTTTTTCATCAGGGATTACGCTTAGACACGGCACCTGAGCCAACATGTTTTAATTAGGGGAATAACAGGCGGAGACACCCAAAATGTTCAGAAATATCATACTTATAGCGCTTTTCAGCACTCTTTCCATATCTATAGGGGCGCAAACTACCTCCTGGCCCACTCCCAACAAGCCTATTACCTTTATTAACCCCTTCCCCCCAGGTGGAGCCGTAGACGCTTTTGGGCGCCCCTTAGCCAAGCAGCTCTCTACCCAACTCAATGACGCTATCTTGGTCGACAATCGGGGAGGTGCGGGAGGGACTCTTGGTGCTGCGGTTGCAGCAAAAATGGCGCCAGATGGATACACCTGGCTTCTTGGTGCAGTGCATCACTCAATTGCGCCAAGCATGTACACCAACCTTTCTTATGACATTACAAAAGATTTTGAACCAATTGCCATTATTGGAAGCGTTCCGCATGTCATCGTTGTCAATCCTAAAAAATTTCCTAAAAATGATTTGAAGTCCATCATGGAAGAAATTCGTAAGAACCCTGGTAAATACAACTATGCATCTACTGGTAATGGCACCTCTCAACATTTGGCTGGTGAATTATTCAAGATGCAAAACAAATTATTTATTACCCATATTCCTTACCGTGGCACTGGCCCAGCATTGCAAGACGTAGTTGCCGGTCAAGTGGATATGATGTTCGATACCCTAGCTGGAGCAGCACCTTTTATTAAAAGTGGTCAGTTGATCGCAGTTGCAGTAGCAAGCAATAAACGTAGTGAAGCCTTTCCGAATGTACCAACGGCACAAGAGCTAGGTATCAGCAACTTTGTTGTATCGAGCTGGTATGCCATGTGGGCAATTAAAGGTACGCCAAAAGATATTGTCGACAAAATGAGTAATGAGGTCCAGATCGCCCTAGCATCACCAGAAATCAAGGAGCGATGGGCAGCTATGGGTGCGAGCGTTCCTAAAATGACACGTCCTGAACTGGCCAACTATATCAACCAAGAGATAAAGCTCTGGAGTGAGGTCGTTAAGAAATCTGGCGCAAAATTAGACTGAACTTAGATAAATTCACAATCAATAAAGATCCTATGAGCCTTAAGAAAAAAAACTATACTTTTGTACGCAACAAACTCCTCAATAAAGAAGAGATTGCCCTATTAGATGTTCGTGAAGAAGATCCTCATGCACAAGAGCACCCCTTGTTTGCCGCCAATCTACCTCTTTCCCGAATTGAGATTGATGCTTACAGCAAACTCCCCAGAAAAAATGTTTCCATTGTGACCTTTGACGATGGTGAAGGATACGCAGAGCTAGCAGCGCAGCGTCTCAGTTTGCTAGGTTATACCGATGTCTCTGTATTTGATGGTGGACTACAAGCCTGGAAAGCGGCGGAAGGTGAAGTATTTCGTGACGTGAATGTACCCAGTAAGTCATTTGGTGAACTCGTAGAGTCCAAACGCCATACCCCCTCCCTATCAGCCCAAGAGGTCAAGCAGCTACTCGATCAAAAAGAGGATGTAGTGGTAGTGGATGTTCGACGATTTGATGAGTACAACACAATGAGTATCCCTACGGGAATTAGCGTACCAGGTGCAGAACTAGTGCTTCGGGTACCAGAACTTGCCCCCAATCCTAAAACGAAAATCATTGTGAACTGCGCCGGTAGAACACGCAGCATCATTGGCACACAATCTCTGATTAATGCAGGCATTCCGAATGAAGTGAATGCCTTACGCAATGGCACCATTGGCTGGACTCTTGCTGGACAAGAGCTGGATAAAGGCCAAAGTCGTAAGTTCAAAGAGGTTAGTGATACTACAGCCGCCGAAGCAGCAAGTCGTGCGCGTAGCGTTGCTGATAGAGCGAATGTCAAACGAGCGACTCTTAACGATGTTCATCAGTGGCAATCACAATCTGAACGAACAACGTATTTCTTTGACACGCGCACGCCAGAGGAATATGAAGCTGGACATTTACCAGGATTTCGTTCTGTACCTGGTGGTCAATTGGTTCAGGAAACTGAAATGGTTGCTCCTGTACGTGGTGCACGCATCGTATTAGCCGACCCTAGCGGAGTTAGGGCAAATATGCCCGCCTCTTGGTTGGCACAGATGGCTTGGGATGTGTATGTCCTTGATAACCTTCAAAGCTCTGATCTCAGTGAAAAAGGGGGCTGGAAGACACCTCTTCCTACCCTGCCTCCAGTTCAAACTGTTGATGCTCTTACAGTCTCTGATTGGCTCAAGACTGACAGCAATACGATTGCGGTAGATTTCAGTACACATGCTAACTATGTTAAAGGTCATGTGCCTGGGAGTTGGTATGCGCTTCGCTCGCAACTTGCAGATGCGATTACAAAATTACCTCAAGTCGATCGCTATATCCTCACAAGTTCGCCATCTGAATTAAGTATGTTTGTTGCTCAAGAATTTCAAGCTCTTACAGGAGCAGAAGTGCTGGTTCTAGAAGGTGGCAATAGCGCCTGGATCAAGTCTGGACTTGAAATGGAGAAAGGCGCAACGCAGCTAGCATCTCCTCCCTTAGATCGTTATAAGCGCCCTTATGAGGGCACCAGCGTAGATCCAGCAGCCATGCAGGCTTATTTAGATTGGGAATTTGGCTTAGTGGAACAACTGGGCAAGGATGGAACCCACCACTTCTGGGTTCTCTAATCCTTGTTATTTAGGCTTACTAAATATTTATGCAATCTTGTTGCGAATAATTCCAACACCGGTGATATCGGTTTCCATCATGTCGCCTGGTTTTAGAAACTCAGGCGGCTTTCTGCTAAATCCAACCCCTGAAGGTGTACCGGTAGCAATAATGTCGCCGGGCAGCAAAGTCAAGCTACGAGAAAGCTCAGCAATAATGACTGGGATCTTAAAATACATTTGCTTATAACTTGCATTTTGTTTTTCAACGCCGTTGACTCGGCAAATGATTCTAGTGTCCTGAAGATTTACACCACCAGCAGTAACGATCCACGGGCCCATTGGACCATGACCATCCAAGCTCTTACCTTTAAACCATTGTCCTGAGTGGCGCTTTTGCTGAACATCACGTGCAGTCGTATCGTTATAAGCAGAATAGCCAAAGACATAATCCATCGCATTCTCTTCAGAGATGTTTTTACCCTTCTTACCAATCACTAAAGCGAGCTCAGCCTCCCAGTCAATTGCAGTGGAATAGCTAGCATCATAAGGAATGGAGTCAAAAGGTCCATTCATAGTTTGAGTACCCTTGGTAAACAACACGGGTACCTTTGGATACTCTTTAACGGATTTATCCTCGCGGGTCTGCATACCTTCTTCAAAATGGTCTAAATAATTCCAGCCCACACAATAAATATTGCTTTGTGGTTTTGGAATGGGTGAGAGTAATACCACTTGATTCACATTCATGAGATTAGAACCACGGTTTTTAAAGATGGTTGCCAGCTCACTCAAACCTCTATTGCCTGAAGCTGCTAATGAAATCATTGAGGTGGGATCAAAAGACAGCTCGATTTTCTGGCGGGCAGCTTCTGCAGGAATATCGATCATTAAGCCATCATTAGTAACCAGTCCCAAGCGAGATGTTGCACCCATCTTGGGTAAATAATTTGCAATACGAAGACCAGCTTTACCAGTCATTGGCTGAACAATAATGGGCGGCTGGTCGCCGACGGCTGCCATCGCACCTGAAATAAACATGCCGCTCATCGCAGCAGATGCGCCTAACTTAAGAGCGTCTCTCCGATTTGTATCCATACCATCTCCTTTAGTAAATTTTTTATATCTATTTTTTGAGCTTTTTTAAGCTAGCAGTCTGCCATAAATAGTAATGCTAAGTATAGAACTTAGGCAGAATGGTCAAATTTTAGCTATGCTAGCCCCATGAGACAGCACCCCTCCCCCCGCCTCTTCTGCTTACTGTGTATTCCAATGACTCTGCTAGCCTTAGCCGGCTGTGAACGAGACACATACACTACATGGAACTGCAGCTCTCCATCTGAAACAAAGATAACAATGATTCTGAAAAAAGCCCAAATGGCTTTTCGGGATCTCAAGCTAGACTACTGCGGCAGTCTGGGTAATCAAAGCTTCTTTGACCAGCGCTGCCCTGCCCAAATTCAAGAATCAAGCCATGTGTTTACACCTTCAACGGGTTTAATGATTAGCAATAGTCAGGAATATCAATGCAAGGAACTCTAGAGTCATGAATCCACTTAATCCAAAGAAACTATTGCTCAGCAAGTGGACTGCAGTACAACCAATCGCTAAACAAAAGCACTTTTTGGTAAGCAAGGTGATTCTTCCAGAACCCCCTAGTGAAAAAATTGAGTTTGTTGAGATTGAGGCAGTACTAACAAAAAAGATTTCGCTCATTGCTTGGCGCGATCTAGCCAATAGTGAGCTTTGGATACAAGGCTGGAAATAAAAAACCGCCCCAATATTTGAGGCGGCTTTAGGTATGACTTAGATTTAAATAGTTGTCTTAATCAGATTTTTTCTTAGAAGATTTGCTCACCAAATCGTCAATGTTCTTTTCTGCGGCACTAGCAACATCATTAACGATGCGACGCCCCTCTTTAAACATATTCTGACCAGTAGTAGACATTTCATGTACTACTTTAGATAACTTGTCTGCATGAGCGGGCATTTTATTTTCAGCCTCTTCAAGCCAAGTAACCAGAGATGCACGCACTTTTTCAAGATGCTTCTCTGTTTCATCAGCGGCAGTTTCACTAAGATCCTTTAAAACAGACTTGACCTTCTTCTGATACACAGTTGCGCGTTTAGCTGCCTCTTTGCTTGCATCCTGTTGCAAATCCTTGAGCTTGGCTAAGTCATTTTTAGCTGCTGACTTTGCACTATCTAGGGCATTTTTCATACCCCACTCCATTTCAGCCATATGGTGCTCGCTCAATTTCTTAGCGGCTTCTAATAGTGTGTGCGAATAGTCAAAAAGCTCTTTTGCTTTTTCTCTTTGCCATTTCTGCAGTTCTTTTGCATCCATTTTTTAGCTCCTATCAATAAGGGGGTTCATGAAAACCTTCAGTTCAACTTTATACCGAATTAGCAAAACTGCCAATCCCTCCAATTTAAGGCATGAATATGACAATATGGCCAAAACTTTAATAGCTGAGTTATTAGCTGGGTTAATCTAACTTGGCCCCAGCTTGTTTGACTACTTTTGCCCAGCGCGGCATTTCTGCTGCAAGAAATTTACTGAACTGATCTGCATTGAGATAAGCAGGGTCTGCTCCCTGGTCGATCATCTTCTTTTGGATATCAGGAGATTCGAGAGTCTCTTTAAATGCCTGGCTTAATTTGTTAGTCACCTCTACTGGGGTCCCCTTTGGGGCCAGAATTCCATAAAATCCAACGACCTCTAAATTCGCCACACCAGTTTCAATCACAGTAGGCACATTAGGTAAAGCGGGGTTTCGTTTTGCACTAGTAACTGCCAAGGCCTTGACCTTACCTTGCTTTGCATAACTGGCAGCCTGCGGAACAGACTCCGCCATAAACTGCACATGTCCTGCAATCAAATCTGTAAATGCTGGAGCACTGCCCTTAAAAGGAATGTGGACCATAAATATACCGGTCTCGCTTTTGAGCATTTCAGGAACTAAATGAGAGATACCGCCATTACCAGCAGAGCCATAGTTGAGTTTTCCTGGGTTCGCCTTTGCATACTCAACAAATTCTTTTAAGGAGTTTGCCGAAACATCTTTATTGATAATGAGCGCTAAAGGCTGTTGCGCAGTTCTAGCAATAGGCTGGAAGTCTTTCAATGTGTCATACGGAGCTTTGGAATAGATCGCTGGATTAATCACCATCGTTCCCGTATTTGCTAGCAAGAGGGTGTAGCCATCGGCTGGTGACTGCGCAACAAATTGCGCCCCAACTGCTCCACCCGCTCCAGCTTTGTAATCTACGATGACTGTTTGCCCCAAAGACAACTGCAGTTTTTCAATCAACAGTCGAATATGTGCATCAAGAGGGCCCCCTGCTGGAAACCCAATAATAATTTTGATTGGCTTATCTGGATAGGCTGCATAGGCCTGCAAAGATAGTATCAGCATGCTATATAGCAGTAATGTCCTGATAATTTGTGTGGGCTTAAGCATAGAAATTACACATTTAATTTACTTAGTTACACTTTACTCTAAACCTACTCTAACAAAATAGAAAACCATGGAAAGCTTTATAGCACTACTGAGTGACCCCAATGCTTGGGTAGCATTTTTAACACTTTCAGCCCTAGAAATTATTCTGGGAATAGACAACATCATTTTCATTAGCGTCATTGCCAATAGACTACCTCTTGAGATTAGAGAAAAGGTTCGCCGCTTTGGTTTAATTTTTGCCTTAGTTACCCGCATCTTGCTGCTGTTGAGTTTATCTTGGGTGATGAGCCTAACTACCCCACTCTTTAGTATTAGCGCTCATGAGATCAGTGGTCGAGATTTAATTCTGCTGCTTGGTGGATTCTTCTTAATTTGGAAAGCTTCAAAAGAAATCTATATCGAGGTAGAGGATAAAGACCATGGAGATGGGTACGTAAGCGCTGATAGCCAACTTGGCAATAAATCGATGTTTGCGCTATTCATGGGTTCTGTATTGCAAATTGGTCTGCTAGATATCATCTTTTCCCTAGATAGCGTGATTACTGCGGTAGGTATGGTTGATGAAATTAGCATCATGATTGCTGCAGTACTAGCCTCAGTCATCATTATGCTGATTGCCGCAAAGCCAATTGGGGATTTTGTTAATCGCCACCCTTCTATTAAGGTGTTAGCCCTCTCCTTCTTAACGGTAGTGGGCGTAGTTCTGATTGCAGAGGGAATGGGAGTACATATTCCCAAGGGTTATGTTTATGTGGCGATGGCGTTTTCACTATCAGTTGAGCTACTCAATATCCGCTCACGTGAGAAAAAGAAAAAATAAGTAGTTAAAAGGGTTGGGAAGCTAAAGAGCTTGAGCACACACAAATCCACTGGCCCAAGCCCACTGAAAGTTATGTCCGCCCAAATGGCCAGTAACATCAACGCACTCGCCAATAAAAAATAGGCCTGCATTTTTGCGCGACATCATCGTTTGGCCATCGAGATCTTTAGTATCTACGCCACCCAACATCACCTCGGCTTTTTTCCATCCCAAAGTGCCGGCAGGCTTCACCGACCAGTTTGTGATTAACTCTTTTAAGGCCTGACGATCTTTTTTAGATACTTCCGCCCATTTGCGCCCCATTAAATTCTTTTGCTCTGTGAAAGCCTTTGCTAAACGTTGCGGCAAGACAGACGCAAGAATGGTCTCGGTCAGTTTGAGACGGTTTTCTTCATCATTAAAGAGTTCATCGCAATTAAATCCACCAGCAACTTCAATCGCCCCTAACCAATCAATATGAATGGGCTC
>Ga0194047_10002234_pt1 | contig 11222 bp, 13 predicted proteins | sample JunL225m_MetaG_2_FD_160070 | JGI IMG/M metagenome (GOLD analysis project Ga0194047, IMG submission 160070) | Anoxic zone freshwater microbial communities from boreal shield lake in IISD Experimental Lakes Area, Ontario, Canada - Jun2016-L221-5m | ecosystem: Environmental > Aquatic > Freshwater...
GCAGTTTCAATAAAATCGCCTCTACTTACTTCACGCGGATTGCCTGCATGCTCTTCATCGCCCGTTAAATAAGCAATAATATTGGCGTCCTTCAATAAACCCTGTGCTTGCAGGGCTTGAAGCGCTATAATCATAACAACATCTCCTCCCTTCATATCAGTCACGCCCTGTCCTGTAGCAGTGGAATCATTTAACATAGTGAAAGGGTTCGCCGGCATATCGGGTTCAAAGACAGTATCTAAATGACCTATAAGAAAAAGTTTTTTTCCTTTATTGGTTTTTGCTATTTCATTTTTCTTTTTAGAAGAGTTTGGTTTTGTTGCGGCGGAAGTCTTTGCGGCTGTGGCGTTTTGATCAGCATTAAATCCTATACTTGCCACTAAATGTCCTGCACGGCGAAGTGAATCGGGCATTGGCACCCACTTAGTTTTAAAATTAGCTTTCTCAAATTCACGCGCAAAAATGGCACCTACTTTTTTTACGCCTTCAATATTTAATGTGCCGCTATTAATATCGACCGATTCTTTTAATAGCGCAATAGCCCTTGGCATATTGGCATCGATATAGTCCATTACTTTTTGTTCTTCCTTGCTAAGCGTTGTTGTGGCTTTAGTAGTTTGAGCTATTAAAGTTTGATTTGCTCCAATGCAAAGGCTAAATAAGATCGTAGTAAATAAGATTGCTTTTTTCATAGTGACTTTTTAGGATCACTCAATTTAGTTCAATTCATTTATACCCCAAAAGCTTGCGGTAAATACTTGGAAATTGTTTTAATTTAAGTGCTTAATTCGCTGATTAACATTAAATTATTTGCAGGGTACGAAAAATGGCAATATTTTCTCTAAATTCGAATAATGAAGAGTATGAATTTAAACATCCCAGATAATGTAGAAATCAACAGCAACGAACTAACAGTTATCGTAGCTACAAGATTATACGAAATAGGGAAACTCTCTTTAGGCCAAGCCTCAGAAATGATAGGCTGTTCTAAAAGTTCATTTATTGAGTTATTGGGGAAATATAACATCTCCGTTTTCAATTACCCTGCATCTGATTTAGAATCAGATGTAAGGAATGCTTAATTACAGCTTCACCACCCCTTCCGTCACTATCACATCACTCAAGGCCCCAGTACAAACCCCTTTAATGGTAATGGTTTCACCTATTTTTTGAGTGATAGGCGTGGTGCTAATTAAAGTAACCGATACATTGGAAAAAGAATCGGATCTGCCTATGATAAGAGTTATTTTTCCTTCCTGATTTTTGTCAATGCTCACAATGGTTCCACTTATTTCTACTGCTTTATTTAAATACAAAGCATTGGCATTTTTTTCATTGGCTTGAAATTGTGCACTTAGTGAATCGGCTTGTATGACCAAACTTTTTTCGGATTGCACATTGCGATGATGCGTTTTGGAATAGACAAATACATAATAGTATCCACCCAATGCGGTAAGGGCCACTACGGCTATTACATAAATTAATTTTGTCATTTTTTGCATTGTTTAAATTTTAATAATTAATGCCTCTTAATTCTTTAGGCTTACTGATGGTGAATACCCTTGAGATATTAAATCCAAATCGTAAATCGCCCTTGGCCCAACTGCCTGTTGTTTCATTGATAAATGTACGCTCGGTCATCCCCGTTGAATTGGATACATGTAATTGAAACACATGGCCACCTGTTTCAATATCAACGCCCATCGACAATGGATTGTAATAACCATCCAAAGTATTGAACCTATGATAATACTCGGTAGTAAAATTAACTCTTTTACTTATTCTTTGTCTAAACCCAACGCCCAAAGAATAAAAATCGTTAGGAATGGTTTTGGTGTCTACGATATTGTAATGAATTAAAGTTGGCGTTAATTGTAAAGAAAAATAATCGTTGAGCTTACTTGCAAACAACAATTGATGCGAAAAAGATAATTTATCAGAAACATACGGCGTATAAGTAGTGGTGGGATCTTTTAAGGATTTATAAATTACCGAACTTGCATAACTGATACTTAACGGTATATTGTATTCTCCCTCCTGTTGTCTTAGTATTTTATATTTTAAAAATGCATCGTACTGTTTTTCGTAAGTGCTGCGCCCAATGCCAACCATCAATCTACTTGTAATGCCATAGTCCAAACCCAATCGCATAGTGGCCTGATCCAATCCAAAAAAATTATAACCCCCATCGCTGAGTGGACCAAACCTATGTAAAATTCTAAAATCCAATACGCCTGGCCCTACGTTTTCTATAGATTGGCCATTTACAATGCGGGTAGATTTAAAAGTGCCTGTGATGATATCTGGATTACTAGAATAATTATTTTCAGAAAATAAATCCACTGTTTGCGCATTTGCATGGCTCGAAGCAAGCAATACAATCATAGCAGCGATAGCAAGTGAACGTAAATTCATAGTTTTAATTTTGATATTTGCAATTCACTTTTATCTTGGCCTCATTGGCAATTTTTTCTCCAATATACAAACCCTTAATGCCATAGTCTTTTATTTTTACACTAAACTCTCCTACTATGGCAGGTTTACCCTCTTTTAATTGTAAAGTTCCAGTAGTCTCTACCTTTTGTGGCGTACCATGAATTGTTAATGTACCCTCAATGGTGATAGGATAAGTTCCTTCTTTGGTAAAATCTACTTCTTTAATATTTTTGATATACCCCTTGAAATCGGCTTTTGGAAACTGAGTCGACTCCATATAATTCTCATTAAAATGATCTTCCATCAATTGATTTTCAAATTTAAAACCTTTCACCAATACGCCAAAGATAATTTGCCCTGTGGTTTCTACAAATTTGGAATCTACTTGATTGTTGATGGCTGCAATTTTTTCAATTCCACCTGTTGCATTAAAAAATATTTGTCCAGTTTTGGTGGCATATACTTTTTGTGCACTGGCAGTATTTACAGAACTAATTTGCAAACCCATCACTAGAAATAAGAAAGCACTAATTTTTAAAATGGAATTCATTTGTTTGGATTTAATTTTTTATATCGTTAATTATTGATTGCCCCTTTATTTACCCAAGCCACTATTTTATTGATACTACAGTCATCTATTTTAGGCATATTTAAGGGCATTGAGGGCACTTTGCCATTTTGTAAAATTGAATTAACCAAATTACCATTGGTAACATAAGGTTTAAGTGTTGCATAGGTATTTAATACAATCCCTCCACCTAAACTATTGGCACTTGAGCCATGACAACTAATACAATTGGCATTTAAGATGCCTGTGACTGTTGTACTATAAGTTACATTGGTGGTATCACAGGTGGTTACGATTACTTGTGGATATACCTGATCTTTTTTGTCATAATAACAAGCACTAAAAAAAATTAGCACCATTCCAACCAATAATATTTTTTGTTTGGATTGCATTTTATTGAGGATACCCATTTTGTATCCATTTTTGAATTTGAATGATTTTACAATTCACCATTTGTGCCGAAGGTGGCATTCTTTGTGCTGCTGTTAATGTACTTGAATAATTGATGGCATTTAAAAATAAAACTTTATTGGCACTCACGTATGCTTTTGCACTGGCATAATCACCCAAATAAACATTTAATGAACCGGGCATGGTTCCATGACAGCCTCCACAATTATTAGACAAGATGGTTTGTATAGCACCATTATAAGTAAAGCTGGTGGTATCACAAACATTGGTACACTGAGTATTCAATGCGCCTTGATCGATCCATTTTTTTATAAGTGCTATCTGCGTGGTTGTCATTTGTGTATTCCCACGAGGTGGCATTCCATTATTGATGATGGTATAATAATTGCTATTACTAGAATTTTTTGCTCTAATTCCATTCATAATATGTGCATAGTCGGTAGTAATAACGCTACTCTTATGCGTGGTTGCATCATGACAACCTGCTGATCCGCAATAACTTACATACAAGGGCAATATATCTGTATTAAAACAAACGGTATCTGAAACAGGTGCCGGCGTTCCTCCAGCGGGAGTAGTAGGCGTTGAGGGTGTGCTTACTGGTGGTTTAACCACAACCACCGTATCAGTGGAAGCTGCCGAATTGATGCTGATATTATCGTGATGACAGGCACTAAAGATGATACTTAGTGCAATGATATAGAAGGTATGAAATAATTTTTTATGCATGCGACTGTTTCATTAGAACCTCTTCAAAGTTAAAATTAAGGATCTATAGAATCTAATAAATTTTAGTATTTAATATTAAGTTCATTTAAAAAAACTCAAATAAGCTTAGTAAATTTTAATGCTTTAAAAAAGCTTGATTTTAAATGGTTGATTTATACTAGTTTTAGTATGGTATAATTTTTGCATAGTGAAATGTCTAACTAAAACTGCAATGGCACATTTAGTTTTAAACTAAAATTGCGGCCCATATTAAATACACCCATTCTTCCAGTAAGCATATTCTCGTCGGTATATTTTAATCGGCTTAAACTATTTTGATAAGCGACATCGGTGATGTTTTGTGCAAACAAAGCAATACTAAACAATTGCTTTCCTTTATTCATAACCTGTGTGCCTACACCTATATTTAATAAAGTATAAGCAGGCGTTGTTGTTTCGGTATGATAACCAGTGAAAGGATTGTTTTGTGCAGCTACATTGTCTAACTGAACTGAAAAATATGTATTCTTATAATTAACCGATTGCTTGGCCAGTTCATATCTTAATTCGGCGATCCATCTAAAAGTAGGGATATTGGGAAGATTGCTACTGCCATCCAATGCATGATTGAATACCCCTCTAACATAGGATATGGTATTTTCAATATGCAATCCATCCAAGGGATGTGGATGAATATCAATATTTCCTTCGGCCCCAAACAAATGTGCATCTTGTTGATGATAAGCAAATGCATAATAATTTTTATTGTCTTTTACGATGACAGAATCACCCCCCTTTACACCTATTAATTTTTGATAAAAAATATAATCGGTGACCATATTGTAAAATACATTAGCAGCAATAGATACATGCTCATTGCTCCATTCGGTTCCTAGATCAAATTGTAAACTTTTTTCTGATGATAAATTGGGATTGCCATATTCATATCGATTGGTGCCTTCATGTGCGCCATTGCTTCCTAGTTCAGATAAATTGGGCGCTCTGTAACCCCTTGCCACATTGAATTTATACACCACATTGTTTTCTGCTTCATAAGTAGCACCAAAGGATCCAGCAATGTCTCCATAATCTTTTTGCAAACCATTAAATTCAATTCCTTTTTTATCTACCCTTAATCCTCCACTCAAATACAATTGATTGATGTGTTTTTGGGTGAAGAAAAACAATCCTAATTCCACTGCTTTGTAGGGTGGTATTAAAGTTTCAACGCCTTTATTTTTATTGTCTTGATTCATACCACTTACCCCAATGGTATGCTTCCAATTATTGGTTTCGGGTAATAAATATTGAAAGGAGTAATTCAAGGTGCCTAAATCAAAGTATAAACTTTTTTCTGCTGGAGCTAAAACATTTCCAAATTCTTGTCTTTGATTGATTTGATACGCCATATTGGCTTTTAATTTTCCTGTGCCCCAATTGATACTATTATCCAATATGAATTTTGTATGTTGTATGAATTGATAAGGAATGCTTGGATCATTGGCACTGAAATCGGCGCTGGTAGCAGGCACTTGAATGCTGCTGATATTATTTCCTGGTGCCAAGGGAATTTCTTTGGTGAACTGTCCTAGATTATTTCTGGATCCTTCTATCATGCCTAATTTTTGTGTAAACTCACTTACAATTAAATGACTATAGCCCCATTCTTTTTCTATACCTACAAAGCCTCCTCCATTTAATTCACTAAACTTAGAATTAAAAACATAACCATCGTATTTGTTTTTATAATCAGATGCTTTTTTAGTAGATGCATTGAATCCCCAAACCAAGCCATGATTGTTTCCTGCAATGTCAAAATGATACCCTTGCAATTGATTGTTGCTTTGATAATTGCTAAATACATTCCCTTTTATCACGCCTTCCGCTACGGGTATATTGGATACTATATTAATTACCCCCGATAAGGCTTCGCTACCATATATAATGGAAGCGGGCACTTTTAATACTTCGGTGCGGCTTACATTGTACTCGTCTACTTCTATACCATGTTCATCGCCCCATTGTTGTCCTTCCTGTTTAACCCCATCGTTCAAAACCACCACCCTATTGTATCCTAAACCACGAATAATGGGTTTTGAAATTGCTGGACCCGTAGTTAATTGGGTGACCCCTGGTGTTTTAGAAAGTGCATCTATGAAATTGGTTGATGCCCCTTTAAATAAATCTTCCTTTCTTAAAATACTGATAGGTGTAGGCGTTCTTTTACTTGATGTGACACGTAAAAAACTGGTGACGGTTACATTGGTATTTTCTACAACATTGTGATTCAATGCAAAATCTTTTTTTAGTGCATTGCTAACATTAATAGTAAGGGTTTGAATGGTGTATCCAATATAACTAACTTCAACTAAGTATTTTCCGGGCGCAATATTTATTTGGTAAAAGCCTTGATCATTGGTAGTGACCCCTTTTTTTAATTCTGGAAAATAAATAGATGCACCTTGTAATATTTGTCCAGTTAATTGATCGCTGACAATACCTTGCAGCAAAACCTTATCTGGCATGGGTTTCCCTTTTACCTGAATGCTGATAGAAAATAAAAAAAGAAAAGCTATGGAAAAATACTTGAACATAAAATGAATCTAAAAATGAATAATGAAATTGATGTGTATCTGTCAATCATTATGCAGTGGGTGGCCCTCTAGATTCTAATGTATACGATGGTGCAGGAAAATAAAAACCAAGCAATGCCGTATTGCGCATTTGTGCACATACCGGATGTTGTAAATGTATGGTAAAATAAAAATTGGCAAAAGGAGAAGCCACGACTAAATTATCATGCGCACAATGTATACTTGATTTTTCAACTTGATCAATTGGTGCAGATTTATGTACATTACATTTTACTTGATCGCTATGCTTTGCAACTAAATCATGAACCGATTTTTGAGAAGTGATGCTAAATGCAAAAACCACCAACATGAGTAGTGCAATAATTTTCCTTATGGTTTTGTTATACAACATCTTTTTAAAGTACTATAAAGTTACGCCAATAAAATTATACCTAGGATTATCTGATTGATTTTGAACCTTTTAGTCAAAACGGTGTTAATACAATAGATTGATTTACACATCCTTATTAAAAAACTTGCGTAGATGAGCCAATTTACCTATTTTTGATGTTCAAACATTGAGATAAAAAATTAACAATTATGAAATTATTAGATGCATTACAATGGCGCTACGCTGTTAAGAGAATGAACGGTACTAAAATACCTGCTGAAACTTTAGAAACTATTTTAGAAGCTACTCGTTTAGCTCCTAGTTCTTTTGGTTTAACTCCTTACAATATTATTGTCATTGAAGATCAAGCCACAAAATTAAAATTACAACCCCATTTTTACAACCAACCTCAAATTGGTGAATCATCTGCTGTTGTCATTTTTGCTGCACACACAAGCATTACTGAAAAAGATGTAGATGCTTACATGCAAGAAATTGCTGAACAAAGAAATATGCCAGTGGAGGGTTTAAAAGATTTTTCTGGTTACGTGAAAGGAGCCATTGCACATCAATCACAAGAACAATTACAAGCATGGGCTACCAAGCAAACTTATATTGCTTTAGGTTTTGCATTGGTTGCTGCCGCTACTGAACAAGTAGATGGTACGCCAATGGAAGGTTTTGATCCTGCTGCTGTTGATGCGGAGTTAGGTTTGGCTGCACATGGTTTACATGCAACAGTTGCACTTACATTAGGTTACAGAGATGCTGCCAATGATTATTTATCTAGTGCTGTTAAAGTGAGACGCACTGCTGATAAGTTGATTATTAAAAAATAATGAGTTCATAGATAGGTTTTAAAGAGTCTCCCAATGGGGGACTCTTTTTTTATGGTAATTTTTATATTTTATAGAGGTAAATAACAGTTAATGATGTTAGATTAATACGCAATTTTTGATTTCAATTCTTGAATAGTTTAGTGTAAAATTAATTATTTATGAAAAATAAAATCATTGCCTTTTTATCTTTAGTAATTATTTCAGTAGGCTGTAAAAAATCTGAAAATAATATCCCAACTCAAGATCCAGTATCATTAAGTTTAAAACTAAGTACAGATTCAAATTTTACAAGTATTGTGAAAAATGAAATGGTACTTTCTAATGCCATTCAAAACATATTGGTTGATAAAAAAATGAATGCAGATAGTTTAATTTTACTTTTGTCGAAGCTAAATTCTGGTGATAACAATGAAGCAGTTATCAAAAAAAATTTGAACAATTTAGGAAGCCCCATGCTTTATGAGTATCTCCAAAATTTTAGTATTGAGTATAAAAGAAATTGGATAAATTTAACAAATACATACAATACAATACCAACAAATGTTATAAATGAGGCTTGCAGTAAATACCTTCAGCAACAAAATTTATTATCTTTAAATAATGGCGAAAGAATAAGTTCAAATGGTATGAATATTACTTTTGGAGGGCAATGTGGTTGGGGCTATAGTTTATGTATTGCTGGCGCAACTGCAGGTGCTGTTATTTGTCATGCTTCTTGTATAGGAGCAACCGCTGGTTTTGGGGCACCAGTTTGCCTTTTGTTATGTGGTACCATCCAAGTAGCAGCTGGTGCTCAGTGTATGAAATCATATTGTAATTAATAAATTAAAAATGAAAAAAACAATCAACACTATTGGCGCATTTTACATCATTATTACATGTGCCTTTTTTAATAAAGTAATTGCCACTACTACTTCTTTAGTAGTATATAGCATTGTAACCATCTTATTAATGTTCATTGTACTTTATGTGAATTATAGAAAAAAAGAAATATAATTTATACTTACAATTATTCTACTTTCATTACGGCCGATTTCTGCCCTATTCCATTTTCATTGAAGGCTTCAATTTGAAAATAATAGGGCAGATTTTTTTCAAGTGCTGTACAATAATATTCACTCACGCCGTACAATAATACACTATTGTATAATTTATGAGGATCGTTGCCAAAATAAATATGGTAGCCGGTTGCATTCGGATTCACAGCCCATTTTAACCAAGCATTTCTTCTTTCACTATCCCCTCTTAATGCAACAAAATTTTGCACCATGCCTGGATGAACGCCTGCACCTTTTCCAAAAACACGCAATCCACTTAATGCAAATTTACCCGTTGGCATATGAACATTTTCCATTTTAATATACCTTGCTTCAATGGGCTTAGGTAAAACCACATAATCATGTGGCACATCGGTTTTGTTTTTTGATTTGTCTATAATGAGATTCCATATTTTACCATCTAGTGAAGCATAAATTTTATATTGATGATAAATGTCTAATTGCTTGCCCATAAATTCCGCGCCTTCGTCGGCATAATTTATTTGTATGGCTTGTAGGGTACTTTTATTTCCTAAATCGGATTGGATCCATTCACCTGCATTGCCTGTTGTGGCAGACCAATAGGTTTTCATATTTTCATCCACCGCATTGTTGGCAGTAAATGCACTTAGGGTTGAGGACACTTGTACGGGTTTGTTATAATTTAACAACATCCATCCTGTAAATTGAGATACATCATGATTCGCACCTGCATGTGGAATATAATGCGGATAATCTCCATAAGATGTATTGGTATACAAAACTCCATCTGCATCTATCTGGGCTGGCCATATACCATTTCTTCTTTCAAAATTATTTTTTACTGCAATGGTGATGGTAGAGATATGCCACCATTCTTTAAAAACATCCTGATACGTTGCACCATGCCCTGCTCCTCTTGTAAAACCACCTGGCTTATACGAAAATGGATTGTGCTGCTGATAAGTAAAGGGGCCTAATGGTTTATCACTTACATATACACCATCTCCATAGCCACTAAATTCTGTTCCTGGCGCACCATATTGTAAATAATATTTTCCTTTTGATTTGTTCATCCAGGCACCTTCCATAAATGGTTTTAAAAAGGTGTTGTCCTGATGTTCACCAAAACGCTCCCATCCATGAATACTATCTACCAAATGAATCAATGAGATTTTTTCTCCAATGGGTGTGAATGTTTTTCGGTCTAACTCTTGTCCATAAATAGGATAAAAATTACTTGAACCATGGTAGATGTACAATCGATTGTCCTCATCTAAAAACAATCCCGGATCCCAAGCACCTACTTGTAAACTGTCTACTGCAATATGCCAATCGTCTTTGGTTGGATTGGTACTGTACCATAAAGTGAAATTTTTAGCATAAGTAGATCCAATGACCAATAAACTATCACCCAATACAACTGAAGCTGGCGCGCACAATTCATCATACACTCCATTCCATGACCTTAAAAATTTTCTAGGAATAAATTTCCAATCTTTCATATCGCTACTCCACCAATAACCCCATTGATTGGTACTAAATAAAAAATATTTATTGTCATACACTGCAATAATGGGATCGGCAGTTGCGCGATGTTTTCCATTTTGTACAAAATTGGGAATAGGGCAATAACCATAATCAATATTGATAGGATTGCAATAAGTGGCTTGTCTATCGGGTATAAACGAATTCATTACAGGTTTTTGAGCGATTACGCTTCCGCTAAATAGTAGTCCATTCACTAAGATTGCCGTCAGGAAGAGTATCCTTTTCATATTTACCATTTTGAAGAATAAATATACTATTTATATACATCTAGAACTTAGAAAAAAGACTAAGCTTATAGAAGGACTTCATAGCGTATAAATACTTGAATTTCAATTAAATAAACTACTTATTTTCGGTTTTGAAAGGCATTAAGAAAAAATAAAAATGAAAAGATTATAATAGTTATGCGCATAAATTTAAATAATACGTATCTTTATAAAATATTATATACTGATACTATGAAAGCAAGATTAAATATAACCATTGAAGCTCCTCTTTTGAAAGAGGTAAAAAAAATTGCCGCTAAAAAAAATATAAGCATTTCTGAAATGGTAGAAGATTATTTTGAAATTATTACTAGACCAAAGAGAAAAACCTTGATTGAGCTACTAGATGAATTACCAAAGGTTCATATCTCAGAAGATAGAGATTTGGTTAAAGAATATTATGACGCAAAAATGAAAAAATATGGCATATAAAATATTCCTTGATGCTAATATTGTATTAGAC
>Ga0194047_10002236_pt1 | contig 11216 bp, 15 predicted proteins | sample JunL225m_MetaG_2_FD_160070 | JGI IMG/M metagenome (GOLD analysis project Ga0194047, IMG submission 160070) | Anoxic zone freshwater microbial communities from boreal shield lake in IISD Experimental Lakes Area, Ontario, Canada - Jun2016-L221-5m | ecosystem: Environmental > Aquatic > Freshwater...
ACGCTCAGCCAAATCGGATCAAGGTCGTCGCGGGCCGTAAAACGATGAAGATGGCGATTAACCGTGGCCCCGCCTCCGTCAATGCCTGTGGCCGCGTTTGCCGTAATCGCTTCCCCATTAAAGACGGAACGAAGCAGAAAACCCAACGTCCCCACACGGGGAATGAGCTGGATTTCGCCACGCGCACGCAGAGCGGCCTTATACGAACCACGACTGAAATAGGTACCCCCAACCTCCGGCGGTAGCGGTTGGGCAATTTGCTCACCCATAGCGTTCGCATTCAGTGTCGGGAGATATGTATAGAGATTGTCTGCGGTAACAGCCGTACCCTTAGTAGACTGTACTGCAAGCCCAAGTGCTCCACGAATTGCTGAGAGAGACATAGTAGTCCTCGTGATATAGTACGGTTGGTGGCCGATACCATAGAATACGAGGACAACGTTGACAAATACAACTTTTACCGTATAGTGAGACTACATATCATTTCTGTGCTGACCACACAGACACGCCTCCTTTATGGGGGCGTGACTTTTATGTCATCGCATACGTAATTCCCTGTGCATGCGTAATCTTCCGAAAGAGTGTCGTGTACGCTTGTTTGATATACGGTGCTTTGGTTTGCGCAGACCAGCGATCCCGTACATACTGGTTCATCAAGCGTCCTGCAAGATTTCGTTGCACGGGGGACACAATATACTTCTCGATGCCTGCATACCATTCTTCTTCGTTACGAGCAATCGTTCCCCTGCCTGCCACAATCTCTCGATACTGCGTAGGACTTGCGACAATGGCAGCCCCGGCCATGCCATATTCGAGTGCTTTGATTCCTGTTTTACAGCGATTAAACACATCGTCCTGAAGAGGGCAGAGACCAATATCGATTTGATTAAGTAGCATAGGATAGCGATCTATCGATACCCACGGCTGAATCTCCAGGGGGAGGTCGTGGAGATATTCAGGAACAGGATCGCTGACACACAGAATAACCTGATCCCCATAGCGTTCCATGATACGGCGTAAAGGATTCTCGACAAGTTTCCAATCTTCGACATGGGATCGAGAGCCTAAGAGACCAATGCGTATTTTCGCATTATCTTTGCGCGTATCAGGCCATGCCTGTGTTTCTACATAATTGGGAATGACTTCAATACGTTTCGCATAGGGAGCGTAGTAGCGTTTGAGCGTATCACTGGATACCGTCACGCCATCAACGAGTCCCAAAAGGTCTCGTATCGAATCCTGGGCTTCGACGCTCAGTTTTGCAGGATTCCAGTCCGGAATATCAAGAAAGTTATCGTCGTAGTCGAGAATGATTCGTGTCCCGACCGCGTGAAATTGCGCAATGGCACGGCGCACTTTATCGACATTGACGAAAGAGACTCGCGAGAGAATAACCATGTCATAGGTGCCTGCGCCCAGAACCGTCAAATCATCAATATACGACCAGCTTGTACGAGCTCCATACACCTCATACAGAGTTCGGAGAGGAGTAATGATACGATAGGAAAAGGATGCCGTATGATCATACGACACCCCCAAGAGAGAAGGACAATACTGTGAGCTGAGTTGAAGTTTTCTCATAGAAATTCAACCAGGGCTTCGCCGACCAGCGCATGCTGCTCAATGACCACAAAAGAATCCGCCGATAACGCGGCAAGCCGAGGAGCTTGAGCAGGAATAAGAGGAGTCGTGTCAACCCAACTCAGCGTATTCAGCGCCGTCATACTGATTGCACGATAGGTTGCCGACATCGTATGAAGTATCGACGTTCCGAGTTCGGTCACGACCACAGTACTCACGGCATGGCAAAATGCCGAAGGATCAGCACGCTCTGTGACAGTCACCGTAAGATAGGCAAAGAAAGGCGAGATACCTACAGGAGGACTAATAAGCAGAAAGGGAGTACCCGCAGAGAATGCTTTGCCTCCATAGGCTAACGACGCATGGGTACGTAGTGGTGTTTCTCCAAAATACGAACGCCGTCGCCAATCCATACCAATCGTATCCAACGTGCGCTGAGGGTCACAGCCAATACCAAATCCTGCGCTATGGACAAGCTGCGCCTGTGATGTCATCAGACTGAGACCTACCCGAATCTGGTAACTACTGCCCGTATCGATGAATAGGGTGAGGCATGGATTTCCATCAAGACCAACCATTTCCGTCAGTGCAGAAATGCGCCGCCATGCGGCAGATTCCCACAGATATCCTTGATTGTTTGTGGAACAATAAATGATTTGACCTTCGAGACCTTCCGCAGGCAAAATTTCGACATTCTCTACACGCTGTCGAAGAATTTGATGACCATTCGCGTCAATGTGACCATGCCACCGTTCAATAAGTGTCAATTGAGCCTCGCAATTCCCGGTATAGGTGACGAATAGGTAACGGTCAACGTGGTGTTATCGACATGATCGACACGACCTCGCAGGGTCACTCCATCTACCCCCTGGAGATCCACATGAGGGAATTTTCGCATGTTATGGTTAATTGACCAGATCATCAGGGGGGTGGTTTGGTTATGGGTGTAGGTATACCCATTTCCTGCGGGTCCCGGTGGGCCTTGTATTCCTGCGGTGACAACCGTAATAGCCATCGTTACACCTTAATGGTTATCGTACCCCCCAAGACAGGGATACTATCTAAAACATGGATACTACCCGAACTAGGCGCATAAAGAGTCAATGTATAGACCAGTTGCTTCGTGCTTGCAACCTGCCACAACATATCACGAATCTGTGCAGGCTGAAAAATAAAGGAGAGTGTTCCCACACGCGACTGCTCGTCATCAAGAACATCGTCCTGTTCGAGTTCAATCCCCCCATCCCCTGTCGTTAATCTTAGAACTTCATAGCCGTAGGGAAGAGACTTATTCATCACAGACAAAACAGCCGAATACCCACGAAGAGATAGTCGCTGCTGAGAATCACGAAAGACGACAACCTCACGGTGGGTCTCATTATCGTGGAGGGTAAAGTTGTAAGTATTCTGTGCCATTAGTATTTGTTCAGATACTCACGCTGCCACTTCGTTACGGCATCTGCGGTATCCGTGGATTTGAATCCTGATGCCTGATAAATCACATGGGCCATATTCCCATGATACCGACAATAGGTAATTCCGTCTTCGGTTATTTCCGAAGGAACCGTGTGAATAGAAAAGGAACGTTCAATGATATTTCCCTCTAGGGAAATGTAATCGTATCTCATGCGTCACCCCCATTGCTTCCAAAAGGATAAGGCTCTGCAAGACGGACAAAAAAGTATACCTCGGCATAGGAGAGCCACTCCCGTTCGCCGCCATAGACATGAGTTACCACTTTATCGATCATCAACCAATTGTACAGCCGCATCATGCCCCCATTCGCAAAGACAGGTTGTGCCATATATTGTTGACGAAGGACATAAGACACACGCATCGATAAGAGTCCGACAAGACGATACGCTTCTTCGCGACTTGTTTGTACTTTGGGGGCTGCTTTGACTTTGAGAAACATTTTCCAATACGTGGGGCCTCCGATTTCAGGAGGAGTATCGGGATCGGGAATGGTTCCCTTGGCTTCATCAAAGGTCAAAATAAGATAAGGAGCGGTGCGTGTCGGATCATCCTGAAAGGGCCTTTTTTGAACCAAGGCCATACGCAACGCGTCTGTTGTTTCATCAATAAAAGCTGTTTTGAAAACCTGTTCAAAGTAATTGAGGACTTCAGTAATCATGCGAGTGTCCTTCGCATGCCCACAGGCCCCTTCATTCCGGTAATACGATCCATGGCCTCATTGAGTAATCGACGCGCTACGGGACTGATAGGATTATCGGTACGAATGCCGGTTTCTTTCCATCGGTCGAGTTGAGCAGACTGTCCGGCAAGGCGTAGATAGGATTTTCCTTGCCCAAAGACCGAGAGAATTTCCCAATGCTCACGAGGAAGATCCAGAGCCACGAGATCATTATGCGGAGTCGAATACGGCCCATTTACGGTAATATCGACGTAGCTACTACGCTGTTCCAGAAAGTACAAAGACAGTTCGCCCAGAGTATCGACATCCCACATCGGTTGTCGTCGCGAAGACAGGCGGCGTGACCCATGAACCATCATCATGGGCTGGCCATTCGTTGCGGTGAGATGAGATTCATAGGCAACTGCCTTAATGGACTCGCCAGGGGCAAGCTGGAGATCCCTTCGCGAAATGTGTGTCGGTGCGGTTCGTATCGTACGCTCTTTGGGAAGATAGGTATTAAAAAAACCAAGGCATTCCCGAATATACCCATCAAGTTCTTTGTCTGCCCACTTCGGGATTTCGGGGTATTTATATTCAATGCCGGTTTCGACTTCGGTATCATTCAGCGCCGCACGAATGAGCCACCGAATAGTCGCTAACGACGGAGGATCGTTAATGGGGAAAGCGTATGGCTTTCCTTTCATGTCATGATCTTTGCCCAACATCGGATACACCAACACTAGATGACCTGCTTCCTCTGCGGCGCTGTACCCTAGGACAGGACGCCCAAAAGCGGGATCGATAACACGATAACTTTGAGTGTCAAAGTGATAGCTCTCGATCCGATAGGTGGGACATACGGCGGGCCATGCCAGTGTTGTGTAATACATGAATCAACAGGGAGGTATTTCTACCTCCCTGCCTCGTGATAAACCTAAACCGGGCTACGGAGCGATGGATTGCAGGTGTAGGCGTTCTTGTAGTTAAGGCGAGAAACCTTTCCTGCTGTCACAATCGCATCGAGATGGGCCTGGATATCCTGAAGAATGATCGCCGATCCTAGTCGGTAGACCGGGCCTGTCGCATCGGTGCCGATATGCTCGTACCAGACAGGAGCCTCATGCCGACGAAGGTATTCATCCTTCACCAACAGTTCGGCACTGGCATCTGTTACCGTCGCCGCAGCCAGGATCGTCGCCTTCGTCCGGTAATCCGCGAGATACTGAGTGAATGAACGACTCATCTAAACCTCCTACCACGGGAACGCAGGAGCCGCAGAAACGCCACTGGTGCATTCCCACACTTCCATGGCCCAATCGCGAATGACGCCATACCCGAAGAGACCATACCAGCCCACATGATACTGACGACGCAACTTATCCGTGGGAAGTGCGACACGAATTTCGGGTTCGAGAACCGCACCACGGCCAATCGGCTTCACCGCACCCATGAAGATAACCGGGTACACGTCGATTCCGTTCGTCACAAAGTCTCCTGCCGCATGACTCAGGGTGATCTTGGAACGGAAATAGACACGACCGGCGACTGCATCGACACGTTTGACGACCAAATGCTCTTCGGTCGGATCAGTCCCATCCGGCGCTGCCGAATAACGATGAATCGTCACTTCGTCGCCTACGGCAATGCTGGTTGTCGAAGTCACCGCAATCCAATCACGGTTGGCCACCGCATCCCCAGACAGCGTGGTCTGGTACGTTTGGGCACCCGCATTGGGAAGGCGTGCATTGTGACCCTCGACAAAGCGAACTCCATGCAGCTTACCCACCTCACCATTCAAAATGGACTCGGGCTGGGTATACTTCAATACGTCGATCCAGAAAGGATTCGACTTGAGATCGTAGGTCTGAGCCGGGTGAATCAAGGCAAGATAGCCCTGAGGGGTAGGGGGAATACGACGGGTCGAAAGATTGAACGCCGCATTCTTGATGATCGCCTGAGTCATCGCCGATCCGTAGGCACCCGTATTGATCACGCCGTCCGCATTGTATGTCGGAGCCGTCATCAAGGCACGACTTGCCACGCCACCCGCGTAATACCGATAGGTAGACTTGGTAGGGTCCATCATGGCATTACGGGCCAAAAGATCGACCGTAAGTGCCTGCTGCGGAGCCAGCATCGTCCGTACCAAGCTGGAAATAGGCCCATGATGGCTTGTCAGGTCAAGCTTTTCGGTGGTACCAATTGCCATGCCGTATTCCTGCACCGTCAGAGAGACTTGGAAGTCGGCCACTCCCATGCCACCCACGTCCTGGTCTTCGATCAAAGGCTGGATAGACGGGGGAAGGTTCTGATAAACCGTCCACGTCACCGTAGAACCCTTCGCACCCTTAAAGTCACTCTTCCGCTCACAGAACTGGTCATACATCAGCATAGGCCGTGCAACCCAGTTCAGTTCTTCAGAATAAATGACTTTGAGTACGTCAGGGAGGTCTGATGTCTGGAGAACATCACTAATCACATCTACGTCTGCCATAATCTATACACTCCCATGCATGTGCATGTCTTAACGTCGAATCCGTGCCGTCGCTTCCGCAAGGCGCTGTTCAAACTGATCCGCAGGGCCATTACGGAGATACGCTCCTATATCGTCCGCATTCATCGGTGCCACAATACCTGTACGAGGCGTCTGCCCCCCAGATCGTGACGGGTTAAGATTCTGACGGAATGATTGGTTCGCGTTTCGAATCGTTGCCGCTGCCGCATCCAATGTCGCGGTATCCTCTGTGGTCGGGAGAACGGCAGCATAGGCCACAAGATCCTGGTTAGCAACCACGTAACTCAGCCGTGCATTGGTGGCACGCAATGTGCCCACTTCACTACGAAGATCAGCCACCACCGATTCCGCTGTTGTTGCACGCTGGTCTGCTTCGCTAATCTTTGAATCTGTTCCCTGCGTTGCCTGTGAGATTTGCTGTCGAAGATCGGCTTCGGTTCCTACTGCCGTGGCGAGCAGTCCCTGAAGGCGCGTGACTTCGGTTTGCAAACGCTGCGATACCGCCTGCTCGCTCTGCCATTTGCTCATCAAATCATTGATACGCTGCTGAGCGACCCCCGCTGCTTCACTGGTATTATCGAGCGGAGCAGTTTCTTGAGTGCTTGACATTTTTCTCTCCCTTTTCGTAAACCTTTATTAAACCTACCAAAGAATAAAGACGGAATGCAACTTATCCAGACTCTGCTTTGGACTCTGCGCCGGTATCGGGGCTCCCCCCAGGGCCACGTGCATTAGCCCCTCCCAGATTAAGCTTCATGAGTTTTGCCTTCTTGGTCAAATCGGCAAAGATACGCTCTACTTCCTCCGCCACATGACGTTCCCCAATATCTTCTAAGGCGCGTTCGGTGGATCGAATACCGTTGGTGACAAGACTGACATTCTCGACGATTTGCCCTGCACGATCTTTAGGAAGAATAGGAGCAAACTGAGGTTCGAGAAGAACTTTCTTGAGATAGGATCGATTGAACGGCAATGTCCCATTAATCTCTTCGAGGCGTGCCGCAATATAGGCATACTGACGAAGACCCGCAGACCACAAGAGCCGTTTCCACGTCACATGATTCGTCGTTGGAAGCATCTTCATGGCCAAGGAAATCGCAGATCGTTCGGTTTCGTCCGTATGCCCATAGGCGGTTTTGGGAAGAAACGTCAAATCTTGGATAATCTGCATGACGTGAGCAATATATACGGCAATATCAACAGGGGGCTTATCGCCCGATAGGTAGCTGGCTTCACCATCTCTGCCCATATCCCACACGGCATCCGGGCCGACAGGAAGATCATTGACCTTACCAAAATACTTCTGTACCAAGACAATCGGATGCGCAGAGTATCCCGTAATGTCTGAACTATCCATCATCTTCCGGTTCAGTTCGTCTTGAAGAGGGAGAATAGATTCAATATCCGACATGCCGTAGAAATCACCCCCCGCACGTATATTGGGAATATGCACAAAAGGAAGAAGCCCTGCACCTTGTGTCGATGCGTACGGATTAGGATTATTCCGCACCAACATATTGTCGATGTAGATCTCCACGCCGTCCTCTGTCCACCACTCCCAATAGATGGCATACTCTCTCATGTAGCTGGAGATTCCCGCAGGATGTTTGAACTCGTCCAGATTACCAGGAGTGCCAAATTCCTGTTCGGCATCTTGTCGTGCAATATGATAGGACACGATCACTTCGGGAATGTTCGCAATATCATGCGGAGACCAGCGTGCATGGAAATATTCGGGGAGAATAGATTCGGGATAGGTACGTTCTTGGAGGGCATCCCACCGAGGAACAAGAATCGCATCGCCATAAATGGACTGATTCAAGCCTGCGGCATATAAGATTTCTTCATAGCCTTCAAAGAGTTCATTCAGCCACTCTTGAATAGCCGTGACTTGTTCTTTATCGCCCTTTTTACCTGCTCGCATCTTGACCGCCCAGGTCACAATCGTTGTTTGAGGCTCCCATTGACCCCACAAAAACGCCGTATGAAGATTAGCAATAATTTTGGTGTAGTTAATCGACAACGGAAGTTGCATATTATCCTGCGGCATGTTGTCCGCATAGTAATAATTGCGACAGTCGTTATACCTCTCCATGCGACTTCGGTTACGACGCCGAGAGATAAAGTTCTCCCAGGCCATGAGTCGCATATAGGCGTCGAATTTCCCCGCTACATACGCCTGAGCTGTCGGAACGAAGGTTCGTATATCTGTCATATTTCCTCTGGGGGAAATTAAATCAACTGGAAAAGCGGATCAAGATAGGCTTCACGCACAATAAGAGGTATCGTAGCGAAGAAGCCTGCCTGATACAAGTTCCCCAAGAGAGGTGTCAACGGAATATCCAGATGCCGTGCGAGTTGCATGGAAATCACAATCGCGGCAGGGAATCGACGTTCACTATGAGAAAAACGTGCAATGGCGAAATGAAGATCACTTTCCAACTGAGTGACGTTAATCGTCAGGGGGGTGGATGTGCGTGTGTCGTAAAGAATTATTGCCGTCTCCATGCCGTACTCCTTTTCTGCGTCCTTCGGGCGGAATGAAGTCCCGCCAATGATCCATGGTGAACCGCAATGACCGTATCTGAGGTGGTATAGGACGATTCCAACGCACGTGCGAGATGAAGTGCTTGTGCATTTGTCATGACAATATCCTGCGCAAGAAACTTGTCACTCCGCTCATAGGTTTGATGCTGATCCACAAAGCGTCGAATGAAAGGAGTACGGTAAAGTCGCTTTTCGGTGGCCACCACGGCGGCTTGAAGAATGCGAGTCTTCGATTCCATACTTGCCTTAAAACCTTCGATTCGATACTGTTCCTCTTCGAGCATTTGATGAATGACATCCCCTGGTCCGACGGCATCAATGCGTGTATGGCAGATCGACCGTCCTCGATTGTTATACTTGAGATGCCATTCCTTGACCCATCCCATCGAAGTACTATAATGCCCTCGCGTGTCATAGCGATAGGCTACCATTGTCCACGGGCGGTTCGTAATGTCGTAGACCATTCCCACCGTCGCATTACGCCCTTCCATGCGTCCTGTCACCACCGCTCGCGCTCCGAGATCCCATGATGCCACGTAGGCATGGTTAGGCTGAGGTTCGAGGTCGAAAAACTCAATCGTCTGAGGCACGTCTGTAAATTTCGTACGGGGTTGACGGCTATTCAATTGTTTGATAATGGCGGTTTCAAGATCTTGAACATAGGGATCGTAATGCCCCATTTCCAGGATATTTTCTTGATGGAGTCTTCCGCAAATCGCCATGAGATCTTCAAAGTTAAAGATCGTGTCCCCGGCGATGAAGATTCCTTCCAGCTCTTGCATTCTTTGGCGTTCACTATATTCTGCCATCAAATCCGCAATCGCTTGGGGATCGAGTTTGGTGTTATCCCATGTTCGCGCACGCAAAGAGAGGTACTTTGCCGAATTCGCGCCGGGGTATTGGGGATCTCCGAGTTTCCAGCGATCATACAACCATGAAACGGCTCCTTTGGGAGTTGTCGTCATGGTCAAGAGTCCGTAACGGGGTTCATTGGTGATCTTATTGACTCCAATCAGCCGACCGCGTAAGGTATCTACGGCGATCTTATTCACGAGATAGGCTGCTTCGTCAATGTTAATGTAGTCAAATTCCCAGCCACGAATCGTTGCGGCGTCTCCCCCGGCTCCTCCAATGGATCGTGACCAAATCTCTGCTCCGTTATACAGTTTTAGCTGAGGATAGGGATGATAAACAATCTTCTCGACCAGATGACGGAATCGCGGGAGTTGCGCAAGCGTCGCGAGATCATTAAAAATAATCATCGCTTGATCCGCCGTAATCGACACGTTTAAGCAGCGGGAACCGGGATTCCAATACGCAAACTCAAGGAGTCCTACGGCAGTGGCAAAGCTTTTCCCCGTCCGAATACCGGCAACGGCGAGTTTATCTTTACACGGATATCCAAGAAAATACTGCTGCCAGGGAAAAAGTTCGACATCAAAATAATACTGAGCAAAGAGATTGTAATTGGAGGGGTCAGCTTCGTTAAGAAACGCTCTATCACCCGAAGTCATGCGGAATTGAGGAACATCTTGAATTCGTTTACGCCTCCCCATGGGATTCTCCTTGCATAAAGAAACGCTCTAAATGCTCTGACGTGCAGGCATAGAGCGTTTCTCGCTGATCCGCAAAGACAAGTTCAACCCAGAGAGAACGAAAGTGATTATCCGCCGGGGAATCGCCAGGGGGGTAGGTTATTCCACATAAGCAGCATACAGGTTCATGAATATTCGAGTTGGGTTCAGTCGTCGATGCTGATTTTCCGAGATAATACCCCATGCCAAGGAGGGCGAGAGTCAACAGGGGGAGGGAAGGGACTCCCAGAATGATGATGAGAAAGGTCAGTGCGTCCATGAGCTCCTCGTAAAACTCCACATATACGAGATCGCCCGCATGTAGTACAACTATGGCCACTGAGATCGGTGACAAATTGATGATGATGAAGGGCAAGATGACATACATGACACAAAAGTCGAATGTTATCGGGATGATTGATACGTTGTGCTTCCTCTCCGTGTCTCCCGCCCATTCCTTTTGCTTCCGTATGCGACAGTTCCAGTTTAATCGTACTGATTCCACATTCTTCGCAACCACGATATCCTAACTGATTCTCGACACGCGCATGAACCGCTTCAATGGTTTTTTTAGGGATATACATATTTTTCTTTTTCCCCTCCGGGAAAATATCGCTGTTGCACATGATTCCACGTCTTCTCGTGATTCGAGACTTCAATCCAACGAAAAGGATCAATCGTACTAAGTCGTCGAAAAGCATCTTCGCGCTCTTTATTTTTCACATCTGCCTGGACATGAAAATCATCTTCCTCGAAAGAACCTTTCTGCCCGATGAGCAGAAACGTCGTTGTCGGCATCGGAAGACATGCGAGATTAAGCAAAGGCCGTACATTCCCCTGGTAGACACAACATGAATCCACC
>Ga0194047_10002237_pt1 | contig 11212 bp, 8 predicted proteins | sample JunL225m_MetaG_2_FD_160070 | JGI IMG/M metagenome (GOLD analysis project Ga0194047, IMG submission 160070) | Anoxic zone freshwater microbial communities from boreal shield lake in IISD Experimental Lakes Area, Ontario, Canada - Jun2016-L221-5m | ecosystem: Environmental > Aquatic > Freshwater >...
GTTACAAGCAAGTTCCTTATTTGAAGCTCTGTGCAGCTAGCGTTCGGGATCAGGTTGGAGATTTTCAGGTTGAGCATCTCATTCATGATGGCGGGAGTGGCGAGGACTTCGATCAATGGGCGCTGGCACAGCAGGGTGCCGTTTGCGTCTCGGAACCCGACGGTGGCATGTATGAGGCGATTAATAGGGGCTTTCACAAAGCGAGCGGGGATGTCGTCGCTTGGCTGAATTGCGATGAGCAATATTTGCCTGGCACCTTGGATCGGGTGGCCCGATATTTTGCGCAACATCCTGAGATCGATATTTTGTTCGGGGATGTCATTCTTGTGGATGATGAAATGATGCCTTTGGCCTATCGTCGGGCGGTGTTGCCGAGTCTGGGCCATATTCGTTTCAGTCATTTGAGTACGTTTTCGGCGGCAACGTTTGTTCGCAGGCGGGCGTTGGACTCGGGGCATTTTTTGCAGACTCGCTGGAAGACGATAGCCGACGCGGTGTGGATTGAAGAATTGCTGGTGGCGGGGTTCCGTGGTGCAACCCTGCATCAGCCGCTAGCCATATTTTGTATGCTGGGATCCAATCTCGGGCAGTCCGCATTATTGTTTCGGGAACGGCAGCAGTGGGAGTTGGAATCAGGGGCTACGAGCAAATGGTTGAGGCGATGGTATATTCTAGAGTATCGCTTGGCTCGCCTGCTGGCAGGCGCCTATTTTTTGCGCAAGGTCCGCTTGTCCGCATACAACGTTGAAAATCAGCCTCGTGTGGTGCGAGATCGTTGGGTGAGCGGTCAGTGGCGCCCGGCGAGGAATCGGGCGGCCAATGACCGCTTTGAGCGCGGCGGGGCGTTTGGTGGATTGGATATTCGGCCTCGGCAAAGCTGGTTGACATGGGGGCATGTGCTTGTAGTTATCATGATTGCAGTCCAAGTGGATAGCTTGGTGAAGGGCAACGCGATTATGGGCCCAACGATTATGTTGGTATCCTTGGTATATCTTTCATATCGCTCGAAATTGTTGGATTTGATAATGCTTGCAGTTATATACTTCTTCATATCATGGCATCTTCTAGCCAAGAAGCCAATAGATGTGGCGGTAGTACGGCTAACGTCGTTTGTCATTGGTTCCTGCATGGCGATTTTTTGGTCGGCGAATTTGCGCAGACTTGAAGAGTGGATTCGATGCTCGGGGGCCTTGGTCAGGCGGATGAAGGAACCGATCATGCTGACAGATCGGGATGGCAGCGTGATTTTGGTTAACGATGCGGCTTGCCAGTTTTTTCAGCGTAAAGAGCAACATTTTTTAAAGAGGAGGTTGCTAATAAAGCGCTTAGCGGGCGATGGATCGATCAGCGCGCTTCTGATGATTTATGAATTGCATGAGGATCTGCCGAGTGATGTATTGGGCTTGTTCCTTGATGTTGGAACAGGTCCATTGCTGGCTAAGGCACGCGTATTTGTCTTGGGCAGGGGCAAGCGGCGGATCTATGGGTTCAGTCTTGAGGAACGGTAGCACGGACTGCAGTTCTCTTATCTATCGAATTCCAGAATTCCCCAAGTGGTGAACACCATAAGACTCATTGCAAAGCCCAAAGTCCTTTTGATGGGGCAGACGCCGCCGCCTTGGCACGGCCAGGCGGTGGCGACACAGATTCTTTTTGAGCATGATTGGCATAGGTTTGACGTGCAGCGCTTGCGGATGGAATTCAGCGAGGAGATGCTGGAGGTGGGGCGATTTCAGTGGAAGAAGATCAGGCATCTTTTTCGTTTGATTAGGGAAGCCCGGCAGATTCTTAAGCGGACGCCGGGGTGTATTCTGTTCTATCCGCCGGCGAGTGCGAAGTGGGTCCCATTTTTGCGTGACGTGGCGTTTTTGCTGTGTGTGCGGCATTTGGCGGGGAGTACGGTCTTTATATTTCATGCGAGTGGGCTGCCGTCATTTGTTCAGAGCGGGTGGATTCGGCGTTGGCTGGGACGCCTTGCGTATGGTGGGGTGGATGTGGCGCTGGAGGTTGCGCAGGAGAGCGTTGCCCCGCATGAGGTTTTTGGGGCCAAGAGCTGGCAATGGTGTCCATGTGCGATTGAGATGCCCGAGTTGCCCCGCAAGGCACCTGTGCAGGGTGAGCCATTGACAGTGCTGTTTGTTGGGAGCCTGCAGGAGGGCAAGGGGTTGTTAGAAATTCTTCGAACTGCTGCCATTCTCAAGCAGCTAGGCCGGGCTGCGGATTTTCGTTTCCGGATTGTTGGAAAATGGTTTTCGCGCGAGTTTGAGGCGGATGTCCGCCATTTGCAGGACGAGTTGGAATTGGGTGGAATGGTGGAGTTTGCCGGGCAGCTGACCGGAGACGAGAAGTGGGGGGCTTATGCTGAGGCGGACGTATTTTTCTTTCCGACGCATTATGCTGCCGAAGCGACGCCGATTGTGCTGATGGAAGCGCTGGGGGCGGGTTTGCCGATTGTAACGACGATTTGGGCTGGCATACCGGCGATGCTTGATGGATGTCAGTCGGCGCGGTTGTTACCAGTGCACGCCCCAGATCAGTATGCTGCGGCATTTGTTGATATATTTTCGCGGCGGGTCGAGAATTGTGGGGTTGAAGAGGTTTCGCGGGCATTCTATCGCGAGCGTTTTCTTCCCGAACGATTCGTAGAACGCGTCGAGAAGGCATTCATCGCGGCTTTGAGGCCGGGCATGTGTCTGGAAAGTGATTTCAGTAACGACGGTACAGCTCGTATCCAGGCGGCTTTAAATCCCGTTCGCGTTCAAGCCTATCTGGCGGATCAGAATCCGGGGTATGACCGGAGTTTTGGTATCTCGCGGATGTCGCATGTCGTACTTGGCGCGCTGCAGGCCGGGGAACAGATTAAGGTCAGCGCCGTCATCTCGAAGACCTCTCAGCAAGCCCCGGCGAGTGTGGACTCGGTGCGAGTTTTGCCATGGGGGACGCGTGGCAAGTGGGTGAGGCTGCTGACCGATCATTTTCATCCGTTGTTCGAGCGGCAGCATCCCGCTCCAGATCTGCACTATTTTCCGAAGGGATATTTGCCTCTGTTGGATGGATTTTGCAAGCCCTCGGTGGTGACCATTCATGACACGATCATTCAATATGACGGAGACCATTATCCGAAATGGAGACGGGCTTGGGAGTACCGTTATTGGGCGATGATGCTCAAGCACACGCTGCACAAGGCGGACCGAATCATGACAGTGTCGGAGTCATCGAAGCAGCAGATTCATGGGTTCATGGATCGGCATGGGATTCCCCGGCAGGAGATCGCGGTGACCTACGAGCCATGCATGTATGAGCAGATCCCACAGCCGGAGGCTCCGGTAAAGGAGAACTATGTGATCCATCTGGCTTCCTGCGAACCTCACAAACGCACCGCTCATCTCATCCGCTGGTGGCATGAGGCCGAGTTGCAAGGACGTAGTTTGCCAGTGCTGCACTTGATCGGCAGCACCCCTCCGGCAGTCATGTCATTGGTGGCTAGCTCGAAACGCATTCTCAAGCGGCCATTTTTGGAGGATTCCGCGCTGCAAGTTGCCTACCTAGGAGCACGTTCGCTGATATTGCCCTCGGAGATTGAGGGCTTTGGGCTGCCGGCACTGGAGGCATATTATCTGGGCACGCCCGTGTGTTTTGTGAGGGGAACCTCCGTCGAGGAAGTCCTTGGCGCAGCCACCTCGAAGGGTGGGTTTTCCTTAGCCGATCCTGTATCGCTGTTTGAAGCGCTCGATGAGGTCATGCAGATGAGTGCCCAGGAAGTCCGCCACTGCGGGCTGAAACTGCGGGCTACCTACGCCGCGCAGAGGGTCGCAGAGAGGATGGTGACCGTGTTTCAGGAAGTGCGATCCCGGCGCTGACCCGCTGTGCAAATTCTTCCCATGGCAAGTATTCCCACATGGCTTCGAACATTTGGAATGGATCCGAAGCGCGGGCTTGGTGCCTTCCGCGGCTTGCTGCGCTATCTGAGCGGACGCCGCCAGTTCCGCCTGCAACTTGGCGGGGATTTTCGCTGGGGCGATTCCCTCCCGATCCTCGATGAATGGCAGTCGGAGAGTGGCTCGTTAGGTGCGTATTTTTTCCAGGATCAACGGGTGGCACAGTGGATCTATGCGGCAAATCCGCGGCGTCACGTCGATGTGGGTTCGCGTTTGGACGGGTTCATCGGCCATTTGTCGGTATTCCGGGAAGTAGAGGTGTTAGATCTGCGACCTGCGCCTGCGGCGGTTGCGAATGTGATATTTCAACAACTTGACTTGATGCAGGCGTTGCCTCCCGAGTGGATTGAAGCCACGGATTCTCTTTCGTGCCTGCACACCATCGAGCATTTCGGGCTTGGCCGCTATGGTGACTCGATCGATGTGGATGGTCATTGCAAGGGCTTGGCACAACTTCAGCGGATGGTGGCACCTGGGGGACTGCTGTATTTATCCACTCCGATTGGACCGCAGCGGGTTGAGTTCAACGCGCACCGGATATTTTCGGCGAAGACTCTGGCTGGTTGGTTTTCCGATGGCTGGGAGATTGAGCGATTCGCGGTGATCGATGATGATAATCACTGGCATGAATCCGTGGCTTGGCGGGGGGCTGAGTTAGAGACTAATTTTGGTTGCCGCACGGGATTGGGCATCGTGGTGGCGAGGAAGATATGAGTGACTTAAGCGGTTCGTACTCAGATCAGCAGGCACTGGCTCATCTTCTGGTCGTGGTTCTAAGCTGGCAAGTACGATGATTCGGATAATTCTACTAGGCCGCACTGGAAATCACTTGTTCCAGTACGCGTTTGGGCGGGTGTTGGCAGAGAAGCATGGGGTACCGCTGATCCTTGACGGCTCGTGGTTCAATGCCGAGGGATGGGCGGAGGTGTCACATTTTCTCAAGTTGCCGATTCAGGCGAGGGTGGTTCGTCGGTTTTCGCTGGGTGCCCGAGCGCTACTCAAGGTGACCGGGAGACACTACTGGGAGTACCGAGGAGTGCCAGTGCTAAAGGAATGCCCGGGCGACCAATCATACGACTCGGCATTGATGGATGCACCGGCTGACTGTATGATATTTGGATACTTTCAGACGCCACGGTATTTTACAACCGTTGCCGCCAGCCTGCGTCGAGAGATTTATGAGTTGCTGGATCATGGTACTGTTGTTAGTAGCGGTCTTGTCGGGCAACTCTCTGAACCCGGAGCCGTGGCGGTCCATGTGAGGCGTGCTGATTACCTTCGCATTCCGATGTTCCAAGTGTGTGACCGGGCGTATTACCAAGTTGCGATGGCTAGGCTCAGGGAACGTCTGAATCATCCGAGGTTTTATGTTTTTTCCGATGATCCCGGATGGTGCCGTGAGCAATTCCAAGAGGGGGACCAGGTGGTGGTCGATGCTGGCAAATGCGCCAGCAACCCGTTGCATGACCTGCGCCTGATGAGTCTGGCAAGCCATCACATCATTGCTAACAGCACCTATTCATGGTGGGCAGCGTGGTTGGGAGAGAAGCCGGACCAGCAGGTGATGATGCCGGAGCGTTGGTATGCGCACGGAATCGAGGCACCGATTGAAGAGAAGCGCATGCCGCATTGGGAGATCGTGAGTTAGGGATGCTAATCTATCCTGACAACTGGGCGGTGGTGGTACCGCTAGCAAATGAGGAGGCGGCCTTGCCAGCGTTTGCGGCAGCGCTGCAATCCGTGATGGATGCGCTCGACGGAGGAACTGTGTACTTGATTGTGGACGGGGTTTCGAAGGATCGCACTCTCGATTGCTGTGAGGAATTGGCTGGAACAGATCCGCGATTTATCACCAAGTGGCTGCCACAGAACCGCCATATCGTCGATGCTTATATCAATGGCTTCAGGGCTGCTCTGCAGGATGGCCATGAGATTATCATCGAGATGGATGGCGGGCTATCGCATGATCCGCGAGCAATTCCGGCATTTTTGCGGGCGCTCAATGAAGGCAATGATTGTGCCTTTGGGAGCCGGTACATGAATGGTGGCTCAATGGTGGATTCCCCGTTGAGGCGGCGGTTGCTTAGCAAAGGCGGAACATTGCTGGCGCAGTGGTTGCTAGGGGCAAGATTGGCGGATATGACGTCGGGTTTTCAAGGGTTCTGGCGTGCTGTTCTGCTGAAGGTTGTAGGTCACCCGCTGCGCTCCACGGCTCACTTTTACCAGACAGAGCTTCGGCACCTGTTGCGGAATCAAAAGCTCATCGAGGTGCCGATTCATTACCGGGCCCCATCGCCGCGGGTTTCCAAGGGGGCAATCCGCAATTCGGTGGCGGTTTTGACCCATTATCTTCTGATGCGATTGCAGGGCCGGAGCCCATCTATCCAATGAAAGACAGTTCTCCAGGGACTGCGCTTGTCCTCACTTCGATTCATGCGCCGAATTCCGTGTTGAGGGAGTTGGCCGCCGGTTGCGTGGAGAATGGCTGGGATTTTGTGGTGGCTGGTGATAGCAAGAGTCCTGTGGACTTTGCGCTGGATGGTTGCCGGTTCCTCTCGATCGACGCCCAGCGTGACAGCGGTTTTGGGCTGAGCCTGAAATGTCCAGAGCGCTCATATTCCCGCAAGAACCTTGGCTATTTGGCCGCCATCCAAGCAGGAGCAAAAGTGATTGTGGAGACGGATGACGACAATCATCCGACCCCGAAATTCTGGGATTCCCGGCATGCCCGGGTGCCATGCAGGGCGGTGGTGATGGATGGCTGGGTCAATGCCTATCAGTATTTTAGCAGCGGGTTTATCTATCCGCGAGGACTGCCGCTATGCCATGCGCGTGACTTGGGCCCCGTGGCGGGGAGGGTTGAAATTGCGTCTTGCCCGATTCAGCAGGGATTGGCTGACAACGATCCGGATGTGGACGCGATCTATCGGATGTTATATCCTTTGCCGTTCCGCTTTGACGGGAATGTTGCTCCGGTGTTGTTAACGGGTGGGGCATGGTGCCCGTTTAACAGCCAGAACACGACATTTTTTAAGGAGGTATTTCCGTTGATGTATTTGCCGGCGTGCTGCAGTTTTCGGATGACTGACATTTGGCGAGGATTTGTTGCGCAGCGGGTGTTGCAGACCAGCGGACAAGGAGTGATGTTTCATGGAGCGACGGTTTGGCAGGAGCGCAACGCGCATGACTTGCAGCGGGATTTCATGGATGAGGTACCGGGCTATGCGAACAATGCGAGGATTCGCGAGGAGCTTCTCGGAATCTCCCACGTGCCGACCGAGTCGCTGCGAAGAATGATGGAGCGTTGCTACGAGGTGATGATGAGCCATGGATGGGTGGGGCGGGAAGAAGAGGTTTTGTTGCAGGCGTGGTTTGGGGATTTGGAGACACTGAAGGTTCTGTGAGCATGAGTGACACTGTCCTAACTGAGGCTCGAGAGATGCGGCGGGTGGCATGGCCAGATTGGAATTTCTTCGTGTTGCTAGTGCTGGTGGCATTTCCGTCGAGCGGATTCGTGCAAAAATACTCCGGTCTCTCAGGTGTGGCCGGCTATCTCGGATTGGTGGCACTTGTGCTACTCATGACACAGCGCTTGACGGCCCGCATGGCGGAATTTTTGCAGCGGTGGTTTTGGGGGCTTTGCGTGGTGGTGTTGGCCGGATTGGCGGTTGGGTTTGCGGTGGTATATCCGATTGAGAATCGCGGGGGATTTGGCAAGAGCAGTGATCGTGACGATGGCCTCAATTTGGCCGTGACTCGGATGGCCGATGGAAAATCACCCTATTATGGATCTTCCAAATTAGCCGGTCCGTTGTCTGTCTTGCCGGGGGGGATTTTTTTGGCGGCACCCTTTGTGGCGTTGGGCAACAGTGCCTATCAGAACCTATTTTGGCTGGCGGCTTTTCTGGTGGGTGGATGGTGGATGTTCAGAGACCGGGTGATTGCACTGGTGCTGCTGACGGTGCCGCTGGCGCTATCGCCGGCAGCGATGCATGAGTATATTTCCGGTGGCGACATGCTTGCCAACGGGATATATGTGGCACTGTTCTTCCTGCTGGCGATTGGATTGTGGACCTCTCCCAAAGCCGGTACTGTGGCGAAGTGGCTGGCATGCGTAGGGTTGGGAGTCGGTTTGGCGTCGCGCCCTAACTTCTTTTTGCTAACACCGCTTTTTGGCGGGTTGTTGTGGCGGACCGTGGGATTTCGGATAGCTCTTGGCGCTGTCGCAGTGGTAGGAGTGGTTGTGGTGATCATCACAGTGCCGTTTTATTTGCATGATCCAGTTGGGTTCACTCCGTTGCTTGCCAGGCAGAAGCTGGCGGTCATTGATGGAGTGATGCCATGGGCCAGCAAGGGGATGATTGGGACGGCGGCGCTGCTGGGGATGGTTGGTGGGTGGAGTATATTGCGAAGCAATTCTTCGGAGATGACGGTGATGTTCTTTCGTTGGTGCACGCTGGTGACGTTGTGGCCGATGGTTTGCGCAGTGGGATTGTTCAGCATGGCTAACGGTCACCTTGATTTCTGTTTCATGAGCGACCGCTTCGGGCTGATGTATGGGTCATTTTTGCTGTTGGGATGGGGTGGAGAATGGTTGAACGGGGCTCATCGGCTGGTTGTTGGAAAGGATCTCGGATTGTGAAGATGCAGCGTATAGTAGAAAGGTTGATGCCGCCTGCGCTGGCCTGGCGACTTGGGCGGGCCGCTCGTGAGGAGAGAGAGCAGGAACTATTTGGGCGTCTTTACCGAGAATTTCTGGCACCGGGAGATTTATGTTTTGATATTGGCGCTAATCTTGGCAATCGGACGCGTTGCTTCAGGCAGTTGGGCTGCGAGGTTGTGGCTGTCGAACCGCAGGCCAAGTGTTTCAGGAGGTTGGCACACGTCTTTGGGAATGACCAAAAGATCAGGTTAGTGCAAGCTGCCGTGGGCAGGAATCCCGGACACGCCACACTCCGCGTATCCGCAGATCATGTGCTGTCAACCCTGTCCCAGGCGTTCATTGATGGGACCACCGAATCCGGTCGGTTTGCCTCTGCCCGCTGGGATCGCACTGAGGATGTGGAGCTCATCACGCTCGATCAACTTATAGCAGAGCATGGCATGGCGAGATTCATCAAGATTGACGTCGAGGGCCATGAAGCCGAGGTGCTCGGTGGGTTGTCGCGGGCGGTGCCGGCGTTGTCGCTTGAATGGACGCCGGAATTGTCGGAGAATTCGCGGCAGTGTTTGTTGCATTTGGCGGGGTTGGGAGATTACGAATACAATTTGAGTTGGGGGGAAAGCATGCGTTTTTCGAGGCCGCAGTGGCGGTCACTGGATTCGATGCTGGTGGTGATTGACGAGTTTGCGGGCGAGGCTCAGTTGTTCGGAGATATCTATGCGAGACTCAGGTGACCAGAGCAACTTTGGCTTTTCAAGGACTCTAGGTGCAAGGTGTATGTTTTCAAACTTCTGGGGTGTGCGATGAAGACGTTGGTTGGCGCTTTGGGATGATCTCGCGGTTGGTATTTTCGATTTTGGATTGTAAATTTTGGATTTTGGATTGGCGGAGACTTCTGAGGCTCTTCTACTCTGCTCATTCATGAAAAATCCAGCATTCAAAATCCATAATTTCAGCTATCATGCGTTGGTACACATGCACACCGATTGCGTTTAGAGGGGGGGAGGAATTTTTCACACGGGACAGTGGTTTGGTATGTCGGGGATTGCAGTTTATCGGGGTTGAGAGTCGAGCAGTGATGCCTGGTGGGCGGCAGGCCGAGGATCAAGCTGATTTGATCCGGACTGAGTTTAGCAATCTTGAATCGGCAGATTGGTGGCGCAGTCATGAGCTCGATGGGGTCATGCTATATGCTTGGGGCAGTCCGCAGTATCGCAAGGTGGCAGCGGCGATCCGAGAGGCCGGGATATTTCTGCTGCTCAATCAGGATAGTGGAGGGCTGATCAGTCCGCTTGCAGGGGTGAGGGATTGGTTGCGCGAACAATGGATTCATACTGGCCAGGGGCGCGGGGCGCTGGCTTGGGCGAGATGTGGGATGCGTGTGTTGCGGGGCGTGAGTGTTGGTTTGTTTCTAACTGACCCTCGGCGTGCCGCGCATCTGAGGCATGGGCATGTGATCGCATGCGTTTCGCCAAAGGCGGCAGAGTACTACCGGAAAGTGTGCCGATGCTACGGGGGGGCTGATCTCGCAAGCAAGGTGGAGGTGGTGCCGCACGCAGTGGAATCGCGGTTTGGCTTTGGCGGTGGTTCCAAGCGGCGGCAGGTGGTGTGTGTGGGACGATGGCAGGATGTGGCACAAAAGCGGCCGCAGCTTTTGATGGAAACGGTTGGATTGTTAGTGGCGGCGGATTGCGGGGTAGAGGTGGTGATTGCCGGGCAGGTGACTGCTGAGTTGGACGAGTGGCACCGGTCTCTAGCAGAATCGAGGCGCTGCCGTGTGCAATTGCAGGGCATGGTTGATCGGGATGCCCTGGCGGGAATCTTGGGAGAGAGTCAGGTGTTTTATAGTCCCTCTGCGTTTGAGAGTTTTGGGATAGCGGCGGCTGAAGCGTTATGCACGGGATGCTCGGTGGTGGCTGGGCGCTTGGTTTCGATGGCAAGCTTCGAGTGGTTTGTGGTTGAGGACTCCGGGACTCTGGCAGATGTGGACGATGCGGCGGGGCATCTGGTGGCGCTGAGACAGGAGTTGGCGTATTGGGAGCAAGGTCTGAGGGACGCTGAGGCGATTGCGGGTGTGTGGGGGGAACGACTTCATGCGGATCGGGTTGCGTCACAGATTTTAAGTTTGAATGATGTATATGCTGCAAGGCGCAAGGTGAGACCTTTAGAGCTTTAGACCTTTCTATGGACTTTACAATCATCACGCCTAACTTGAATTACGGGCGCTTTTTGGCGGACTGTTTGGGCAGTGTGTCGGAGCAGGACGGGGTGGAGGTGGAGCATTTGGTGATGGATGGGGGGTCGAGTGATGAGAGTGCGGAAGTGGCGGGCGGGTTTCCGGATGTGCAGTGGTTTCAGTCTGCCGATAAGGGCATGTCCGATGCGATCAACAACGGGTTTGCGCGAGCCAAGGGGGACTGGGTGATGTGGCTCAATGCCGACGACCGGCTCAAACCGGGGTCGTTGGTCGCGACGCTGGGAATATTGAAACAGTCCGCAGCGGATGTGGTTTACGGAGATTGGAATTTTGTGAATGAGGCGGGCGAGTTTCAACGCCGGGTAAAGGTACCGAGGTGGTCGGCATTCGTGAATCTATATCATCATTGTTATG
>Ga0194047_10002238_pt1 | contig 11211 bp, 7 predicted proteins | sample JunL225m_MetaG_2_FD_160070 | JGI IMG/M metagenome (GOLD analysis project Ga0194047, IMG submission 160070) | Anoxic zone freshwater microbial communities from boreal shield lake in IISD Experimental Lakes Area, Ontario, Canada - Jun2016-L221-5m | ecosystem: Environmental > Aquatic > Freshwater >...
GTTTCGCAACCGGTCTTCTCTGTAGAGAGTGTGGCTCCACCTATCCAGCTGAGGCTCGCTATTCATGCGACTTCTGCTTCGGACCGCTCGAAGTCAATTACGACTTAGAAGCAGCCAAGGGTGTTGTCACGCGTGAATCAATTGAGGCGGGCCCAAATTCAATGTGGCGTTACGCGGCACTTCTTCCAGATCCAGGTGAAGAACCTGTTGACCTTGGAGCAGGCTGGACACCACTTCGCAGAGCCACACGTCTTGGCGAAGTACTCGGCGTCAAAGAACTCTGGCTAAAAGATGACACACGCAATCCAACAGGTTCTTTTAAGGACCGTGTTGTTTCGTGCGCACTTTCTTCTGCTCGCCGTCTCGGTTTCACCACTGCAGCCTGCGCATCAACTGGAAACCTCGCAACATCAGTTGCAGCACACGCGGCCTTCATTGGGTGGCCAAGTGTGACCATCATCCCAAGTGACCTCGAGAAGTCAAAGATTGCCATGACCGCAATTTTTGGTGGCACCGTGCTTGGTGTTGAAGGTAACTACGACGACGTGAACCGTCTCTGCGTGGAGCTTGTTGCTGAGCACCCAGACTGGGCATTCGCGAACGTCAACCTTCGTCCGTACTACGCAGAAGGCTCCAAGACACTCGCTTTTGAAATCACTGAGCAACTCGGATGGAAGCTTCCTGCACAAGTTGTAGTTCCTGTTGCTTCTGGAAGCCAGCTCACCAAGGTGGCTAAGGGTTTCAATGAGTTCATTGAACTCGGTCTCGTAGAAGGACCCGCACCAATTTTGTTCGGGGCACAAGCAACTGGTTGTTCACCGGTTGCAACTGCGTTTGCTGAAGGCGCAGAAGTCATCACGCCACAACGTCCAAACACAATCGCGCGCTCACTCGCAATTGGTAACCCAGCTGACGGTCCGTACGTTCTTGACGAACTGCGCACTCACGGCGGCGACATTGGCTCTGTTCCAGACTCAGAGATCCTCGAGTGCATTGAACTGCTTGCTAAGACCGAAGGTGTATTCGCTGAAACTGCTGGAGGAGTAACTATTGCGTCACTTCGCCAAATGATCAAGCGCGGCACCATTGACCCGAACAAGTCAATCGTGGCAATTATCTCGGGCCACGGCCTAAAGACTCTCGATGCAGTTGTTGAAACTGCGGTAGTGACTGCGACAATCAAGCCGTCACTCGCTGCTGCAGAAGAAGCGATTGCTCGCTACACCTTGGAGGCTGCGCTATGAGCGTGATTGTTCGACTACCTAGCCAGCTGCGTGTCCTCGTGGGCGGCGCTGGAGAAGTTCCTGTAGAGGCGACAACTGTTCGTGAAGCCATTGTTGGCGTTGACGCCCAGTACCCAGGGATTGCCTTTCGAGTTCTTGACGACAAGGGCGCACTGCGCCGTTTCGTGAACGTTTTCGTTGCTGATGAAGACGTCCGCTTCCTTGATGGTCTCGACACCGTTCTAACCCCAGGCGTTACCGTTTCCCTTGTCCCAGCTGTTGCTGGGGGCTGACCTGAATTAGCAGTCTCACCCGTAGACTGCTAATATTGCTCTGCACCAATTGGGTGCTTGCTTAATAGGAGGAATCGCCATGGCGAAACTGATCTCATTCGACGAAGAGGCTCGCAGAGCCCTAGAACGCGGTATGAACAAGCTTGCTGACGCAGTACGCGTCACACTCGGACCTAAGGGTCGCAACGTTGTTCTCGACAAGAAGTGGGGAGCACCCACAATCACTAACGACGGTGTTTCAATCGCCAAGGACATTGACCTCGAAGACCCATTCGAGCGCATTGGTGCAGAACTCGTCAAAGAAGTAGCGAAGAAGACTGACGACGTTGCTGGTGACGGAACCACAACTGCGACTGTTCTTGCCTGGGCCATGGTCCGTGAAGGTCTAAAGAACGTTGCCGCAGGCGCTAATCCGATGTCGCTGAAGAAGGGTATTGAAGCTGCCGTAGAAGCTGCTGTTGCTTCACTGCACGAACTTTCAAAGCCTGCAGACACCAAGGAACAGATTGCTCAAGTGGCATCTATTTCTGCTGCGGACACTGAAATTGGTCAGATGATTGCTGACGCGATTGACAAGGTTGGAAAAGACGGTGTTATCACTGTTGAAGAAAGCCAGTCATTCGGAATGGACATGGACCTCGTTGAAGGAATGCGTTTCGACAAGGGATACATCTCTCCATACTTCTCAACTGACACCGAGCGCATGGAAGCTGTTCTTGAGAACGCTTACATCCTTCTCGTGTCATCAAAGATCACTTCAGTACGCGACGTACTTCCAGTCCTTGAGCAAGTTATGCAGTCGGGTCGTCCACTGCTCATCATTGCTGAAGACATCGAAGGCGAAGCACTAGCAACCCTTGTTGTTAACAAGATTCGTGGAACATTCAAGTCGGCTGCCGTTAAGGCTCCAGGATTTGGTGAGCGTCGTAAGGCAATGTTGCAAGACATCGCAATCCTTACTGGTGCCACAGTTATCTCTGAAGAAGTTGGCCTGAAGCTGGACACTGCAACACTTGAGTCACTTGGACAAGCTCGCAAGATTGTTATCACTAAGGATGAGACAACAATCATTGAAGGTGCTGGATCTAAGGACGAAGTGAATGGTCGCGTAAACCAGATCAAGGCTGAAATCGACAACACTGACTCTGACTACGACCGCGAAAAGCTCCAAGAGCGTCTCGCAAAGTTGTCTGGTGGAGTTGCTGTCATCAAGGTTGGAGCCGCTACTGAAGTTGAGCTCAAGGAAAAGAAGCACCGCATCGAAGATGCTGTTTCGACTACCAAGGCTGCAATTGAAGAAGGTGTGGTTCCTGGTGGTGGCGTTGCTCTGCTTCGTAGCCAGAAGAACATCTTGGAAGCTGCTGAGAAGCTCAGCGGTGACGAGCAGACCGGTGCGCGCATGGTCGCTAAGGCCGTAGAAGCACCGCTTAACCAGATTGCCGTTAACGCGGGTCTTGAAGGTGGCGTAATCGTGGACAAGGTTAGAAACCTTGCCAATCCAACTGAGGGTCTTAACGCCGCAACTGGTGAGTACGAAGACCTCATCAAGGCTGGAGTTATTGACGCAATGAAGGTAACTCGTTCTGCACTTCAAAACGCTGCATCAATCGCTGCTCTGTTCCTAACAACAGAGTGCGTCATTGTTGACAAGCCTGAAGCGGCACCGGCTGGCCCACCAATGGGCGGTATGGACGACTACTAAGTCGATTTTGATTTATAGAAAACTCCCGGGCAAATGCCCGGGAGTTTTTCTTTATGCAGTGAAAATCAAATTTGTCAGATCAACAGGAACAGCATTCCAGCCCATAACTGAACCACCTGGGTACGTGTACTGAAAAGCGACTTTGTTATTTGCTCCAAGACCAACAAGTAGCGGGCCAGTCGGATTGAATGCGTAGTCGATCAAGTAGCTGCTTCCGGCTTGGTAGACACTCGAGGTGTAGGGGCTATTAATCTGCGGTGTGTGGTTGAAGTTCCAAACCTCTGTTGCAGTCATGGTGCTTTGATTAATTGCATACTTGCGTGCCACGCTGTAATTTCTGGCATTGCCCGCTGGTACTTCGAATGTGCTTGGTGCGCCATTATCAAAGAGAAGAAGCTCATTTTGTGCAGTAATTGAAATTGCGTGGTTCCCAATTGGCGCCGTAGTTCCGGGCGCCAGTTTTAACGCAAAAGCACGAAGTGAAGGGTAGGAGTACCAAGCCTTGGAGCTGTCTCCGAGAATCCACTTGATCTTGTGTGTGTCATAGTCAATTGCGATGACAAAGTTCTCGCGGCTTGAAACAATCAGCTGATTTTTTAGCTTCCAATATGCAGCAGCATTACTGTGGAACCAGTCAGCTGAACGGACAACGAAGGCAGATGGGTCATCGCCGCCTGCAATCATCGCTTCAGAAATAATCGTCGCAAAATTCCATGAATGAAGAATCGCACCTTTTCCATCAACTTCAATGAAGCAGCTCTCGTTGTCGGTTGCAGTTTGAGCTTCAATGAGCATCCCAGTTTTTCCTGGGTCAATGTTGTGTTCGTTGATGTTTGTGTACCCGTATGAGTCATACGAAGCGACAGTGGTAAGTACGCCATTCAGATCCGCACGTATAAGTTCATTGCCACTGCCCAAGTAGAGCGCATTATTGAAGAAGCCTGAAGTTGGACCTGCAACTGTTGACGTGGTTGGTGGTACCCAGCGCACTTCACCGTCAGTGTCAGAAATGACTGGAGTGTTGGCATTGCTCCAACCCTTCATCAAGAAGGTGCTGAATCCAAGTGCGACCTTCGGGTCACGAGCCTGAGTTATTACTGGCTTAGAGAATCCCCCACCGGTTGGATCAACCCACGGTTTCGTTATGAGCGGGTAGGAAAGCACTGTTTTTAGATCTCTGCACCTAATAGTGAATGTCACCATGTTGCGAGAAATCGCGTTGCTGGCGTAGAGACCAAAGACTGGAATAGTAACTTCTCCAGTTGCTGGGTTCGTGAGCCCCTTGGAACGTAAGTACGCAGGTGTGTACGTGGCACCAATACCTTTAGTGGTCGAGCCCTTCTTTGGCTGCACCATGAATTCAATTGATTGGAGTGAAGAAACAGGGACCCCACTGATGGTCACATTGGAAATGAAGGGCGTGGCACCAGAGACAGAGTTTTTCACCCTTATCTTGGTGGTGGCATCAGCTGCTGAGCCGTGCATCAGCGCGACTGCGGGAGTACTTAGGGCTGCTTTAAGGACTGTACGTCTGTCTATGTTCACTGGTGTCTTGGTTGCTAGTTTTTTTCAAAATACTCAGCTAGCTTTAGAAATCCCTTTGAAAACTCTGTAGATACGTACTGAATTTGCTGTGACACAGTACGAAATTGTCTTGAAATAAATAAAACCAATTAATGAATAGAGTTGTCTTCGTACCTAAGGAGACCTATGACTGAGCGCACCCCCGAGCGAAAGCCCGCAACTTCTCACACCACTGCGGCGCAGAGCCCATTTCTCGCTCGAGTAGCTCGAGGCAGCAACGAAGACTTTGAAATTGCATCTCGTGGGATGATCGCCAGCGGGTCTCCGCGTGCTGTGAAAAATGCATTCGATGTTGACGTGTGGGACCTCGACAGTTACGCCTTTTTAGACGAGCCTTCACACTCCGACGCCCCTCCTGCCACAGTCAACCCGAGCCTTTGGCGCCAGGGGAGACTTAATAACATTGCTGGACTCTTTGAAGTCGCACCTTCCATCTATCAAGTTCGAGGAATGGACATCTCGAACGTCACCTTTATTAAGGGAGACACGGGCTGGATAGTTATTGACCCACTGTCCTCAAAGGAAACAGCTGGGGCGGCACTGGATATGGTGAATGAACATCTGGGAAGTCGCCCAGTGCACGCAGTTATCTACACCCACAGTCACGCTGATCACTTCGGTGGTGTGCTTGGAGTCCTAAGCGAAGAAGAACAAAAGTCTGAAAAGATAAAGTTCATCGCTCCAGAGGGATTCTTGGAAGAAGCGGTGAGCGAAAACATCATTGCTGGAAACGCAATGATTCGACGCGCCATGTACATGTACGGCGTTCTGCTTCCACGCGATGCGCAGGGTCACGTCGACACGGGCCTCGGCAAGGGAATGCCTCGCATGCCGAGCTCTGCACTTATTGCTCCAAATCTTTACATTGAAGAAACCGGAACTGAACTCGTCATCGATGGCGTGCGAATGATCTTCCAGTTAACTCCAGGCAGTGAAGCACCTGCTGAAATGAACATATTCTTTCCAGACATGCGTGCGCTCTGCATGGCTGAAAACTGCACCGCTACTCTCCACAACATTTACACCCCTCGTGGAGCGCAGATTCGCGACACGCTCAACTGGAGCAAGTACATTGACGAATCAATTGATCTCTACGCGGCAAGTAGCGACGTTGTGTTCGCCAGTCACCACTGGCCACGTTGGGGAACAGGGAAAATTATCTCGTTCCTAGAAAGTCAGCGTGACACTTATCGCTACATCCACGACCAGACACTTCGCCTAGCGAATCTCGGGCACACAATGAATGAGATTGCTGAAGAGTTGGAGCTTCCAAAAGAACTTGGCGACGAATTCTTCAACCGCGACTACTACGGAACTGTTTCTCATAATGCCAAAGGTGTCTACCAGCGCTACCTCGGTTGGTTTGATGCGAATCCCGCACACCTCAATCCACACATCCCAGTAGAGGCTGCAAAGCGCTACGTGGATTTCATGGGTGGCGCTGAAGCTCTCATGCAGAAGGCACAAAAGAGTTTTGACGAAGGTGATTATCGCTGGGTTGTCGAAGTTGTAAACCACGTTGTCTTCGCCGAGCCAGAGAATGAAGCTGCCAGATTGTTCCAAGCTGACGCACTGGAACAGCTCGGTTACCAGAGTGAGTCCGGTCCTTGGCGAGACTTTTATTTAACTGGGGCACAAGAGCTGCGTAGTAACGGAACCATGTTTAGAAATGTGAAGAGCAATGCACTTCGTCCTGGATTTCTTCACGCTATGACAACCGGTCAAGTATTTGACCTCATTGGTGTCCGACTTAACGCTCCGAGAGCTGAAACACATTCACTGAGGTTTCACCTCACCATCACCGACCGAAACGAACACTGGACGTTTGGTGTACGAAATGGTGTGCTCCAAACCCATTTAGGTCACCGTGACAGTGCAGATGCAACCATCAGCGCAACGTTCGAAGCCTTCGCACAATTCGCCTCGAAAGCAGAAACGCTTAGTGAATTCAGTGATGAATCAGGAACCAGTATTGATGGGGACAGCTCAAAACTCGAACTGTTCTTAAGTCTGCTTGACTACTTCACATTCGGGTTTGAAATAGTTCTGCCGTAAGCAGCTAACTATTCGTTGGCTTCAACAGCAACGTGAGGAACAATTCGGTCGAGCCACTTAGGCATCCACCAGTTGGCCTTACCAATCGCGTGCATGATTGCTGGAACAAGAATGGTGCGAAGGATAAATGCGTCAAGAAGCACTGCTCCACCAAGTCCAATTCCGAACTCTGCAATAACGCGCTGACCACCGAAGGCAAACGAGAAGAACACCGAGATCATGATGAGCGCAGCCGCTGTAATGATGCGCCCAGTGTTGGCCTGGCCACGCTCAATGGCAAGTTCGTTGTCACCAGTGTTAACCCACTCTTCGTGCATACGTGACACTAAGAACACCTGGTAGTCCATTGAAAGACCAAACAGAATGGCGATCATGATGACCGGAAGGAATGCTTCCACTGGCCCTGTTCCAGCCTTGATGAGTGAACTGCCCCAGCCCCACTGGAATACTGCAACCACGAGACCGAACGATGCCGCAACCGCGAGCAAGTTCATTGCTGCAGCAACAAGTGGCACGAGCAAGCTTCTGAAAGCAATCATGAGGAGCAAGCAACCGAGAATCACAATCACCGTTAGGAAGAGTGGAATCTTTGAGTCGAGAATATTTGCAAAGTCTTTAATGACTGCAGTCTGTCCACCTACGTAAATGTGAGTTCCAGAAGCTGACGTTGCTTTAGGAACGTAGACATTTCTGATGGTGTCAATCAGGTGGTTAGTTTCTGAAGACTGAGGGCTCGTTTTCGAAATTACTGTAATAAGGCCGACTGTTCCCTGGGGGTTCACAAACACAGGGAGAACTTCAGCAATTCCTGGGTCGGTCTTCAGTGATGCAGCGAGGGAGTTGAGTGAAGCTACGTCCTTCTCATTGTGAATTGCACCGACGACGCTAAGCGGACCATTGAATCCTGGACCGAAGCCTTCAGCTAACAGGTCATACGCCATTCGAGTGGTTGACCCAGCAGGATCAGTTCCTTGGTCTGAACTTCCAAGTTGCAGTGAAAGCACTGGCACAGAAACGAGCAGAATTGCAGCGATTGCAGCGAGCGAAAGAATCTTTGGTCGACGTGCAACGAATGCGGACCATCGCTGCCATCCACCAGCGAGCACAGCAGCTTCAGGTCCGTTGTTCTTGAGCGAACGACGTTCTTTACGACTTAGTACGCGGAACTTTTGGAATCCAAGTAGCGATGGCAGCAGCGTTAGTGATGCAGTCATTGTTATAACAACAGTGAGCGCCGCAGAAATTCCCACACCGTTAAGGAATGAGAATCCGAGTACGAGCATGCCTAGAAGTGCAATACACACAGTGAACCCAGCGAACAGCACCGCACGTCCTGAAGTGTTGATTGAAGAAATGATCGAGTCTTCAACGCTCATACCTTGTTTGAGGTTTTGTCTACTTCTAGTGACAATGAACAGCGCGTAGTCAATACCAACACCCAGTCCAATGAGTGAGCCAAGAATTGGAGCGAAGTCGGCAATCGAAAGTGCGTGACTTAGCAACGTTGTCGCTCCTGAAGCGATCACCAGTGCGAAGAGAGCAATACCAAGAGGCAGCAACATGGCAAAGAATGAACCGAAGGCGAGCAGTAGGACAAGCGCTGTTGCAATAAGACCTCCCACTTCACCAGGGCTTCCCTTAGGGGAATTGAGTTGACCGAAGGCCGGACCACCAAAAACAACTTCGAGTTGCTTCGAGGCAATTTTTGATGCAGTTGTCTGAACTGCTTTTATCTTTTGAATGTCCAGTGCCTGGGCGTACTTGGTGAAGTTGACTGAGGCGTATGCGATCGTGCCTGTTTTGTTCATCTGAACTGCGCCAGGGCATAGTGCGCCAACGTTGTCACAGAAAGGTGAAACAACGCCAGCAACTTCTGGCAACAACGCAATTTTGCCAAGCATTGTGTTTATTGCAGCTCGGTCAGTCTCTAATGTGCCACTTGTTGCGTGGAACACAATTTGGTCAACGTCACCAGATTTTGCTTTGAAACCTTCTTCGAGAAGCTTGGTGGCCAAGATGGAATTGGTATCTGGCAGTGAGAAGTTGTTATTGTAGGCAGAACCTACAGACGAAGACGCTGCACTGATACCTACAAAGAGGAGAATCCAGACAATAAGGACGTACCAACGATGGCGAACAGCAAAACGAGCGAGGGATTTCATTACTTCTCCTGAAGTGGTTAGGGCAAACACCGATTAAAATCAAGGTGTGCAGAATGCATAACTATCTTAGGGGTAAACATGGCGCGATCAGACGACTGGCCCGCGCGTTTCCCTGGTCATGTATTCCCTCAAGTTATTCCCGTTCCTGACGACATTCAGTCAGGTAGTCCTGCGCCATGGTCACATTTAAATGAAACTTCACGAAGTGGTTTCACTCTGGAAAGAATTGAAAATTCTCTTCGAAACGCAAATCGGCACCTCGATGATTTTCCACTGCCCGGTGATCCTGTTGAGATGGCCGCAGTTGCAGATGCAAAAAAACAAGAGATAACACGTCGCTCCGCAGTACTTGTTGCCTTATTCGAAGAAGATGGTGAAGCGCACGTCGTGCTCACCAGGCGCTCATTTGAAATGAGACACCACCGCGGTGAAGTTGCACTCCCTGGTGGACGCAGTGACCTTGACGAAACTCCGGTCGCTACAGCTCTGCGTGAAGCACAGGAAGAAGTTGGCCTCAACCTTTCTGAGGTGCGAACAATTGGCTGGCTAAGCCCAATTGTCACATTTGCTTCAGGTTCAGCCATCTGGCCCGTTGTTGCAGTGCTCGATAGACGTCCAGAATTGGTGCCAGACCCGATTGAGGTTGACCGTGCATTCACGATCTCTCTAAAAGACCTCGTCGCAGACGAGAAGTTTTTAGAAGAACGCTGGCGCAGAGATCTCGCACGACCAGGATCCGATGAAGAAGGCTATTTCCCGCTGTACTTTTTTGCCGTTCCCGGCGACATCATTTGGGGAGCGACCGCTCGTGTTCTAACGGAACTGCTCTGTTTGCTCTGTGAGGTTCCATGGCCGGACGCAAACCGGTCCTGGGGCTAATCCCTTCGGGTAGATTGTTCTCTAACGCAAACCACTTTTTGGTTGCTGTTTTCTATAAACGGAGGAAATCATGGCGGAAGTAGAGATTGGTATCTCCAAATCAGCGCGTCAAGCGTACGGATTTGATGACATCGCAATTGTTCCGTCACGACGCACCCGTGACCCTGAAGACGTAGACATCTCATGGCAGATTGACGCTTATAAGTTCGAACTCCCAGTACTTGGCTCAGCCATGGACGGGGCAATGTCTCCAACCACTGCTGTAGAACTCGGACGACTCGGTGGACTTGGCGTACTAAACCTCGAAGGACTCTGGACTCGTTACGAAGACCCGACTGCGCTCTTCGAAGAAATTGCTGAACTCGAAGACGACAAGGCAACTGCTCGCATGCAGCAGATGTACTTAGAGCCAATCAAGCTCGAACTCGTTGGTGAGCGCATTCGCCAGATGAAGCAAGCCGGAGTAACTACTTCTGCTTCAGTAACACCTGCTCGTACTGACTGGATGGCTAAGACCATTCTTGATGCTGGACTCGACATTCTTGTTATTCAAGGAACCGTTGTTTCTGCTGAGCACGTTTCAAAAACTGTTGAACCTCTCAACTTGAAGAAGTTCATTCGTGAGTTCGAGCTTCCAGTAATTGTTGGTGGATGTGCCAGCTACCAAGCAGCACTGCACCTCATGCGCACTGGCGCTGCTGGAGTACTCGTAGGTGTTGGCCCAGGTAACGCTTGCACCTCACGTGCAGTCCTAGGTATTGGTGTGCCACAGGCAACTGCAATTGCCGACGTAGCAGGAGCTCGAATGCGTCACCTTGATGAAACGGGTGTGTACGTTCACGTAATTGCTGACGGTGGAATGAGTAAGGGTGGCGACATCGCAAAGGCGATTGCATGTGGCGCTGATGCGGTGATGATTGGCTCACCACTTACCTCTGCACAAGAAGCTCCGGCTAGAGGTTTCCACTGGGGCATGGCAACATTTCACCCCACGCTTCCTCGCGGTACTCGTGTTCGTACACAAGTACGCGGCTCGCTCAAGGAAGTACTCCTCGGGCCAGCTAATGAGAATGACGGTCGTCTCAACTTGTTTGGAGCTCTTCGCACATCAATGGCCACGTGTGGTTATGAGTCGCTGAAAGAATTCCAGAAGGCTGAGATCATGCTCGCCCCATCGCTACAAACTGAAGGAAAGCAGTTGCAGCGTTCCCAGGGCGTAGGCATGGGACATTGAGCGACAACGTACTTGTCGTTGACTTCGGCGCTCAATACGCCCAACTAATAGCTCGTCGTGTGCGTGAAGCACACGTGTA
>Ga0194047_10002240_pt1 | contig 11200 bp, 11 predicted proteins | sample JunL225m_MetaG_2_FD_160070 | JGI IMG/M metagenome (GOLD analysis project Ga0194047, IMG submission 160070) | Anoxic zone freshwater microbial communities from boreal shield lake in IISD Experimental Lakes Area, Ontario, Canada - Jun2016-L221-5m | ecosystem: Environmental > Aquatic > Freshwater...
GACCGCTTCACCTGCTGAGCGAGTAATGAGTTCAGTACGCTCAGTAGGAGAGGTAAGGGGGATGCTGGCAAGAGGTAAATCAACCGAACTTGGTAATACTCGAATCAAGTGAGCAAGGCGGTTGAGGTGAATTTCTGCTTCTACTTTGTTATACCGACGTGGATTAAAGTCAAGACGAAGCTCTACAGGTCCATCATCGCATTTATCAAAGATATTTAATTCGAGGTCACCAACTGGGCCTGCTCCCAAGGTTTGAACTACGCCAGTTGCTGTACCAAAATCTAAAGATTGCTTAAAGACGAGTAGGTTCGTAATAAAAGAAAATGGCGCGTCTAAATTTTTTAGACGTCTTCGATTAATAATTTCACCAAATGAATATTGATTATGTCGAAGGCTACTGCGCATTTGGCTGCCAATTTGTGACAATACTTCTTTTATCGAGTCATTTAAGTTAATATTAACGCGCAGCGGAACGGCGTTAGTCAACATAGCGATTAAACTCAGAGTCTTCTTGGACCTACCAGAAGTTGGGCATCCCAAGCATTGATCAGTTTTGCCAGAAATTCTTGCCAGATAAAGAAGTGAGACTGCAGCGAATCCAGAATAGCTGCTTCTTCCTAGCTCAATACCAAGGTTGGAAATTTGTAAATACTCTGGTCGTAAAAGATGAATACTGACCGATTCGGGCTTTATTAAGCCATTATCTTTCTCGGCAGAAGAGAGTGAAAAAGATGCATCAAGCCCTAAAAGTTTTTCATCCCAATATTGCTGATCATTTAAAAATTTCGCACTATTACTATACTGGCTATCTTCTTTAATACTTTGCTCCCAAATGGGAAGAGGCGTTGATAATTCAACGTTAGCTGCGCGGTAAATGTCTGCCAAGAGCATAGCAAAAATGGCGCCACCATGCGCATCGATGACTAAATGATGCGCAAAGAAAAACCAAATAAATTCTCTATCGGTTAGTTGGATTAATCCGAAACGATAACCAGGACCATTTACAAGATCAAATGGACGAGACTCTTCCTGGTTCAGAATGGCTTTGGCACTTTGCTCAATGCCTTGCTTAGATCTAAGATCCCAAATTTGCAAGGGGGTAGGTACAAAAGGGAGAAGCTCTTGAGATGGGACCCCGTTTTTTATTAAAAATTTGGCTCGAAGAGCATTGCAATTTTGAACTAAATAATTCTGCGCACGGCTTAAACGATCGCTATCAAGGCTGCCTTTGATTCGGATTATTTCCCCAATATTGTAGGCCGTACATTGGGAATCAAGGTGCTGATGAAACCAAACATTTTTTTGTGCCCCCGTTAATGGCAAAATTTCTATTAATGAAGAAATACATTGCTCTGGGCGTAAAGGATGTGTATCTGACATATCCATAACTTCATGGGATTAGTAAATTTGTATGCTTACAAAGCCTTTTGGAGGCTTAAGGGGCGCATATCAGTCCAATTTTTATCGGCGTAATCTGAGCATTCGGCCTTGTTACCAGAAAAACCAAGATCCTTCCAGCCTGATGGGGTCGATTTTTCTGCAGGCCAAATTGAATATTGGCCTTCTTCATTGATGATCAGCTTAAAAACGTCACCGTCAATAGTAAAACCGTTCATTGCCATTCCCATAAGAATTCAATATTTAAAAATTAGTTGAATATTGAAGATTTATCTTAATTTCACAACTATCGAATAATGAATGCCAATTCTAGTTGGGAGGCTCCTTTGAAGCTATGACTTCCTATACTTTATAGCTTAGATTAGAGTTTCCTCATAATGCCCATACAAGCGCTCTGCCTTGATTCCAAATTCTCTGCAGCTAGAGATGAGTAAATTGGAATTAACGATTGGAGGGGTATCTTCACTAGGGTCGATACTGGTAATGAATTGCATCCAAGGTTCCATTCCTAAGGCATAGATAAATACATTTTTACAGCCTAAACTTTTTACGACCTGCATTGCTTTGGGAAAATCAGAGCCATTTAGGCGACGTGATTGATCCTTTTTTCGATCTAAGGCTAATGGTAGGAGTGGGCCATAAACCCAACTCAATGGAGCGCCGACGCATTCCATTCCAATAAAAAGAGTATCTAACGCTCCAATAATTTTCCTGAGGTGATCATAAAGAATTGGGTCAAGATTGTTACTGTCAGCTGCAAATAATAATTTTTTTTCATCGACATTTACGAGCCATGCAGACTTGGTTCGAATATCAAGATCGCCATGCTCACCTAAAAATGGGATTGCTGTTATTTCGATATCCTTAAGTGTTTCCTTTTCAAGAGAGTTTAATTCAATAACGCGCTTAAAACCAATCGCCTTAAGCATTAACTTTAACGAAGGGTCCACTAGACTAGCGCCGGAGCTAGGAACGATGATTGTGTCAATTTTCCACCTTAGTGCTAGTAATGTTTCAAGCGCTACATGGTCTGAGTGGTTATGAGTTAGGACCACATAATCAATCCGATCGGGAAGATCAGCTAATGTGTAGCGTTGTAGTGCGCTCTCATTTTCATAGGCAACGACGGGATCGATTAATACATTTACGCCTTGTGAAGATTCTATTAACACACAGGCATGCCCAAAATATCTCCAACGTGCCCTAGCAGGTTTTTGGTAAAGATTAGAAGCGTGAGCTGGTGTTAAAAAAGAATTAAATAATTCTATTTGATTTGTATCTAATTGTAACTCAGCTAATATTTCTCCATAGCTCATGGGTTGCACTCTCAGTTTAGCTAAAAAATCATAAATTGAATCGCAAAATGGACGAGCAAGGTGAACTGCTCCATCATTATTTAAACGAGGAGTACTGAATGCAAATTTTCGTTGGTCGCCGTCTTGGCGATAAATAAGAGCCGATTGATTTCTTGGGTCGTAAATTGGGGACTCATAAAGTAGAGCTTCAATCACCTTCATATCAGGAAAGCCACCAAGCGTATAGGTTAGCTCAATGTAACCCCTTAATACATCTGGGAGAGTTTGATAGATAGGATCTAAATTCATCCCATCAGTTTGTTTTAGGAGCGAGATAAAATATTCTTTTAAAGCTTTGCCAAATTCAATTTGTAGGCTATTTTTTTCTTTTGTTTCATACATCAGGGCTTGAATTTGAGGGGCTAATTCTTTGGGTAAGTCAATAAAAGGACCGCCTCTTAAACTCGGATTTTTGCAGGCCATCTCATGTAAGTCGGGCGCCTCAATAAATGACTGCATTTGTGTAAGTAGACGATAGTTCAAATTTAAGGCAGCGGTTGCGGGAGATATAAGGTGCGACCAAGCATGCCAGCGAGCAATCAAAGGCTCGATAACTACATCAGACTTTAGGGTCATTAATTCGGAATTAAGCAACATAATAGAAATTTATAAGAAGTGTTTAATGAAATTAATTACTGATTTCGTAAAAATATACTAAATAATTGCAGCTATCTGTAGATTAATAAAGTTAATAAGATCGGAAGGATTTTTCTTAAAATAAAAATGATCGCCCAAAAATGTCTTAACTTGAAATAATCCAATCGTTGTTAGTTTCCATTTATTGGCTTCTTCCACACTAACCCATGGATCATCAAGTGAGCAAATAGCAATGACAGGACAATCAAGCTTATCTTTAATTTCGGCATAATAATTATCTGCTAACTTAAAGTCAGCCCGAAGTACTGGTAACACTATCTCTAATAATTCATTATTTTGTAATATTTCATCAGGTATACCGTTTAAAACCGTAATCTCTTGCAGAAGTTGTTCATCATTTAGATGGGAAACGCTTGGAAATTTGCTGAGGATATTTGGGGCTTGGCGCCCGGAAACAATTAATAAAGCCGACTTTATTTTTGTTCCATGTATTTTTTTTGCAAGTTCATAAGCAATTATTGCCCCCAAGCTATGACCAAATAGAATTATAGGAAGATTCTGATTAAGCGAAGATAAAGAAAACATCAGCTCATCAATTAATTTATTTAAATTTATGAGTGGCTCTTCCATGATTCGATCTTCTCTACCTGGGGCCTGAAGTCCATAAAGGTTAATTCGCCCATCAATTTGGTTCCGCCATCCCTGGTAAATAGAGGCGCCTGAGCCCGCAAAGGGAAAGCAAATGAGATTAGCCCTAGGATTTTTAGCTGGCTTAATAAGCCTAAAGTATGGGCTATTCATATTCGTTAATTTTAAAGAAATTGTTCAGGATGAATTAAATGGTAATGAATTTTTTTATTACTTTGGGGGTGTGCAAGCGCTCCAATATAGTGTTTTTTAAAGTTAAGGGTATAAATATTCCAAGAAGTAATTTTTAAGGTTGGAGTCTCTACAGTCATTGGGCCCTGGCTTAAATTAAGGTCAATAAAAAAAGTAGAAAAGTCAATATTTAAACCATGGCCCAAGCCCTTTGCTATGGCTTCTTTCTTAGTCCAATAATCATAAAATGCCAATTTATGATATTGTTCGCTTAAATTACTGATCACTATTTTTTCAGATTGGTGTAAAAAATTTAAAATATCATCAGAAAATTCAAAATTAGAGTTGATTAACTCTATATCGACTCCAATGGGCTGATTTGGGCATATTCCTAGCAAGATGTAGTCACCTGAGTGAGAAAGATTAAAGTGCAGGGGATTATTAGCCAACATAGGTTTGCCATAAGAATTTTTATAAATAAGGGGATGTATTTGAAGAATTTTTTGCAAAATAACATTGGTTGCAAAGCGCGTTACAACAAATAAACGGTAGTCATTTACTTTGTGAAAAGTTAAAGCTTGGCGTTGGTCATCGTTTGAGAGTTTGCTATAAAAATATTCAATAATTAAGGGCTTAATCTCACTCTGATCAATTAAAAAACAAAAGATACTTTGATTATCTTTTGCAATTGCGGGAAGTTGTAAAATATCATAATCTTCCCACTGAATCATTTCTATCGTCGTTAAATTCATCATTTAGATATGTGTATTTAATTTATAAACTAATTCTGAACGCTACTAATGACCTATAAACGCATTTGTTTGGTTAATAGTTTTAACTATTCTAAATACTTACATGACTGCTTAAATTCAGCATTAGGCCAAACTATACCCTTCGATCAAATAATTGTGATTGATGACGGGTCTAGTGATAGTTCAAGAGAAATTATTACAGATTATGCGAATAAGTTTAACCACATTGATCCTATATTTAAAATTAATCAGGGTCAACTTTCAAATTTTAATGCAGCTGAATCTTTAATTGATATAAATTCCCAAATTTTTTTTCTGGATTCGGACGACTTTTATCCTGTAGATTACGTTGAATTAGTTGAAAATTGTTTTAATCATCAACCCTGGGATATAGCGTTTGCATCGCGAGTTTGCTTTGAGTCTACCGAACGATCGCATCCTATATTTCTGAAGGACAATCTAGAAGACTTGATAAGCCTCGGCAGGGAAAATTCTCCAATGAGTTTTATTCCTGCTTCGAAGCCCTTCGAGCTGCCCGATCTTTCAGCAATTGTACGTGCTTTGGGTATTTGGGTGGGAATGCAAAATTCGTGCATTTCGATTTCAGGCGCGCTATTTAAAAAAATTATTCCTTATCCACATTTTAAAGATTGGATTACTTTTGCAGACGATTGTTTTGTGTATGCATCTTCGATACTAGGTGCAAAAAAAATATTTCTACCGCATATTGGTATTTATTATCGCCTGCATGAGCAAAATTATCATCATCAGGGCGCAAAAAAGGAAACTATCAAACAGCAGGCATATGCAAAAGAGAAATTATTTCAATTCTATTGCGATAAATTTAGTCTAGATTATCCCGCTTCATATAAGGAATTTGCACAAAATTGTGCTTACTTAAAGTCTGAGCAAAAGGAATTTGTCAACTTATTTAGTGCTGGCTGGCAAAAAGAACTTCCCTAGTTTTTTTATAATTTACTTACTTAGTAAATATCCCCTGGACCTGGAATTACGAGAGTCATTTGAGTGGGAGAATTCTTAACCACGTTAACTTCAAAACCCTTAGGTACCGCTATTCCCTCGGCTAAAAGTGTTTCGATAGGGCTACTCATCAATTTTTCTCTAAAAACTTCATCAGTTTGACTTTTTTTTAGCAGTCGGCGGTATTTTTCTTCTTTCGTGCACATGAGTATTTGCTGTACCAATTTTATTTATAACAACGGGAACGGTTTCCCCTGTAATATGTCTCCAGGCTTGATATCAACTTGAGCGTCAAAGCACATTTCTTCGTTTTTGTTGCCGGGACGAGGAAAGTATCGAGCTTCATCAATCACAAAGCGCACAGAAATGCCTTTTCGCTGACCTTGGGTCGTGTTAGGGCCAGATGCATGCCAAGTATAACCATCATGCAAAACCATATCAGAAGGATTCATTTCATAGCAGATTACTTCATGCCCTTCAGCGGCGGGATCGGCTGGAATACGAATATTAGTTTCATAGGGCATTGGATTGCCCATGTAAATGTCGGCAGTTGCGCGCGCGCCAAATTTTTGAGAGCCCGGAACATAGAGCATGGCACCAGACTCTTTAGTTACCGGCTGTAGAGGTATCCAAGTGCCAATTTGAACATTGGGCTTAAGGGGGTAATAACTGCCATCTTGGTGCCAGGCTAAAAAAGGCCCACCAGGAGGTTTGTTAAATACAATTGTTTCAATAAATTGTACGCGCAATTCAGAGCCATCATCATTTCGGAAATGGCTACGAATAACCGGAACAATATTTTCAGTAATGAGATCCCAAAGTTCAGGGAATTCTTCAAAGTTCCTAAAGGTATCTGAAGGACCAGATACATGCCTCCAAAAAGCTAGACGTGGCTTATCGCGCGGAATACCCCGATTTATGTTCTGAGGCTCCAATAATTCATATTTTTCAGAAGTTTTTTTCATTAAATTCAAATTCATGCAATCTTTAAGCAGGATCACCCCATCTTCTAAATATTGCTCGGCTTGTTCTGTGATGGCTTTCATAGCAGTTCCAAATAAATATGATTTTGCAAATCATATGTTAATTTAGACAAGGATTTCTATGCATTCCTATATTTAGTTATCTGACATACCACTCCTGTTTTCGAGTAAAGTTGTTAAAAAAAGTCTTTGATAAGATTTAGATTTATGAAAGAAAAAATGTGGTCAATTTTTAGGTAAAAGCTAGATTTAGCAGTTCATAGCTCTTGAGATAGGGTGCAACATCTTTATCTGCCAAGATATTAGGATAAGATTGAACTAATTTAGACTAATTCTTAATACATCTAATTTTATCGAATGACTATTATTTCTATCGCAAATCAAAAAGGGGGGTGTGCTAAAACGACCTCCGTTGTTAATTTGGCCGCTTGTCTAGCAGAGTTAAATTATAAAGTGCTTGTTATCGATATGGATCCCCAAGGAAACTCCAGTCAATGGCTTGGAGTTAGCACAAGAATTGGCGGGGTTATTAATATCTTTACCCAGCAAGATAAAATTGACTCATTAATTCAGACTAGCTCTATGAATGGAGTGTATGTCATTAGTGCAAGCCAAGATCTTGCGCAAATTGAAAAAATTTTAGCTGGTGAATTGGCTATTGAGACTTTGCTAAAGCGCCGCTTAAAAAAACAGTTAGATTCTAATTTTGATTTTATTTTAATTGACACTCCTCCTACTTTAGGCCTTTTAACATTAAATGCACTGGTAGCCTCTTCAAAACTGATAGTACCTGTAACCACGCATGTGATGACCTTAAGTGGAGTTGCACAACTTATGGCGACTGTTACTAACGTCCAGGATTTAATCAACCCGTCTTTAACTATCTTAGGATTTATTGCTTCCAGGGTAGACATGCGAACTAAACATGCTTTAGAGGTTCTCAATGCTCTCAAAGAGCGTTTTCATGAGCAGGTTTTTAATACTATTATTCGAGAAAATATAAGACTGGCTGAGGCGCCATCATTTAGCCAAAGTATTCTTCAGTATGATAAAAATTCCGCCTCGGCTTCAGATTACAGGGCGTTAACAAAAGAAATTTTAGCTCGACTTTCTGTTCAGCCATAACCTCAGGTACTAATGAAAAATTATGATTTTTACTAATTCCCCTTTAATAAAATTTATACAGCAAGAAAGCTCTGTCGAGCTTAAGCGACTAATGTATTTATCTGTTTTAGGCGGATTATCAAATATGGCATTAGTGGCATTGATTAATCAGGCTGCTAGCGTCATTAGTAAGGGGGAATTAGCTACTTGGCAGTTTTTTGTATATCTTGGTGCGTTGGCTCTTTATACCATTGCACTGGTGAAATCTAGTCAAGAGAACATTACTAGTACACAAGCATTAATGCATAAATTTAAATTGAGAATCATGTCGCAAGTTTTAAAATCAGATTTAATTACCATTGACTCTATTGGCAGACCCTGGATTTTGCAAACTTTGCTCCGAGATACTCAGGTCGTATCTCAATCTATATTAGTTTTGGTTAATACTTGCCAATCTGCCGGCACTGTAATTTTCTTATTACTGTACCTATCTTTTGTTTCGATTCCAGCTTTTATAGTTGTAAATGTCTGCAGCGTAATTCTTGTCATCATTATGTACTTTAACATTTCTAATACTGCAGACAAGTTTAGCGATGCATTGCGTCAAGAAAGTGAGGCCTATCAAACTTTTTCAGATTTCATGGAGGGATATAAAGAGGTAAAAATGAATTCAAAAAGGGCTGCAGCTATTTCTGAGGCAATTGTGATTGGCTCGCTTAAAACAAAAGAGTTGAAAACCTCATCGATGCTTGCAATGGTCAAGACAACCAATACAACCCAAGTATTTTTTTACGCCATGGTTGCCATTTCAGTCTTTATCCTACCAATACTTTTTACAGATTACTCTTCACATGTTCAGGCAGTTGCTACAACTATTATGTTTTTAATTGGCTCGCTAGCCGGCTTTGTGGGAGGAGTTCCACAAATCATTCAGGCTAATGCCTCTGCGGCTGAATTATTTGGACTTGAGCAAAAATTACAAGCAGTTTCCTCTTCCAATCAGGAAAATGCAGAGTTATTTGAGGCAGTAGATTCTATTGAGATAGAAAATATTTATTATGACTATTCTCCTGGGAATGAAAAAGTGGGAACTTTTCATTTGGGACCAGTCAATTATACTTTTGAATCTGGAAAAATTTATTTTATTAGAGGAAATAATGGTTCCGGTAAGTCTACTCTAATGCGCTTACTGATTGGAATATATCAACCGAGCGCTGGAAAAATTTTAGTTAATGGTACGCCCGTTGTTCAGCCTACTAGCAAAGCTTATCGCGATCTTTTTGCAGTTGTTTTTAGTGATTTTTATTTATTTAAAAAACTTTATGGTATTTTTACTGGAGATGAGGCGATAATTACGAATGCAATAGAACTTCTTGCGATGGAGAAAAAGATTACGATTGAAAATGATGAATTTTCCAATATTAATCTTTCAACTGGCCAAAGAAAGCGTTTAGCACTTATTGTTGCGTTGCTTGAAGAAAAACAGTATATTGTACTGGATGAATGGGCATCAGATCAGGATCCTGAATTCAGAAAATATTTCTATGAATCCATCTTGCCTGAATTACGCAAAAAAGGTAAAACGATTATTGCTATTACACATGATGATTATTACTTTCATTGTGCAGACGCAGTATTGCAATTGGACAAGGGACGTCAATGTTAAGTATTCTAAAAAAATTGGAATAGCAGGGTTGCCGGCCTTTTAATTAATCTTTTATATACTTAATAATTAAATAAAGCTTATATGAAATCAGGTACTGCGCCTTCTATTAATTCTACTCTGAACCCTTCATTTTTTTTTATTGGAGGATTTTTATCAATAGCGTTGGGTTTAATAAGCTTAATTTTTAATATACCTAGGCTAGCGCAGGAATACGATGTTTTAGCATGGATTTTAATTATTGGCGCAATTATTAGGGCCACTATTTTTTTGCGTGTTCTACGTTATAGGACGGTATATTTTGATCTTTTATTTGCAATGCTTTATCTTGTTTTTGCTGTATATATTTTAAATTATCCCAACCCTTACTTTGTTGGCTTTAATTTTTGGGCTGCTATTTTCTATTTGGTTGATGGAGTTTTGCGACTTATCTCTATTTTCAGTGAGAGACCACAAAAAATTAATTTTTTTCTAGTTTTAATAGCAATTTTAGCTTTGTTAACTAGCGCTCTTATTCTATTTAATTGGCCTAGCTCAAGCACATGGGTTCCCTGGACTGTAGTGGGAATAAATATGCTATTTGCTGGATTGGCTTGTGTAGTTCATGGTTTGAACTTCAAAAATTCGTCTTTAATTTAGCGAGAAGATCAAATGTAAATATTTAAATATAGAAATTAATGTTTAAGGCTCAGTTTATTATTTCAAATGTTGTTCGAATTTTAAATTTATTAATAATAAAAATAATATAGCTTTTAGGATCACGCTAGCTAATGGAAATGAAATTCCTAGTAAACTTTTCATTATTAGATTATTTACCGATACACTGCCGCTATAAAAATGAACTATGGTTATTAGCGGTCTTACGATTGTACTCAAGACGCAGCTAATTGCTAAAAATTTAATTAACTTGGAATCCTGAAAAAAATAAAGTAAGGTTATTGATATCACAATAAGGAAATTTAATATTTGATACAGACTTGCATAGTTAGATTCGGACGCGTTATTCAAAAAAAAGAGATCAGCTATAAAACAAAATATACTCAGTAACAACATTGCTGAAAATTTAAATTTAGTACCCATGGATATTTCCTTTAAATAATTGCCATCATTTTGTTAAGTTTAGCTCAGTTATGTTTTATCTCCTCGCCCATTCTTTTTCTCAGTTCATAATACTTTTCCGATTACTACCCCCTTGAGGGCAACTCACTTCTTCTTGCTTTGCTAAGAAGGCTTTTAAGGTGGTTGCTCGACTCGCTTCCTTCCCATTAAGATCAGTTTTCAATTGTAGAGGCTCTACTGGCTCACTCTTTTGCCCAATAGCCTGAACAGTTTTAGGAGTCGCCTCAGACATCCCAATCCCAAAAGCAATTCTGGCGCACTGCTGCATAACTCGGTGGCGCAGCATCCTTCTAGGCATTTTTTGCCAGATAGCATGATCATTTTGTACTTCAAGCAAGTATTCACGCACTGTAGTTGGAATGGCTCGGTCAGTGCGGTAAATAGAGCAGCTAATCCAAGCGGGAACATTATTAATACTTTCAGGTGATT
>Ga0194047_10002241_pt1 | contig 11197 bp, 9 predicted proteins | sample JunL225m_MetaG_2_FD_160070 | JGI IMG/M metagenome (GOLD analysis project Ga0194047, IMG submission 160070) | Anoxic zone freshwater microbial communities from boreal shield lake in IISD Experimental Lakes Area, Ontario, Canada - Jun2016-L221-5m | ecosystem: Environmental > Aquatic > Freshwater >...
CAGCCATTAAAGTAATTTTATGAGAAAGATCATTACTATCACATTAAATCCTGCGTTAGATAAAAGCATTATAATACATGGCTTAGTGCCAGAAAAAAAATTAAGATGTTCCGATGCAGTTTTAGAGCCAGGAGGTGGTGGCATCAATGTTACGCGTGCCATACATAAGCTGGGAGGCGCTTCCAGGGCGATGTTTTTAGCAGGTGGATATACAGGTGAAAAATTTATTGAACTTATTAAGACAGAAAAGATTCAATATAAAGTCTTTGCAATAAAAGAGGATACACGGGAAAATTTTATTGCAGTTGATGCGAATACAAATTTGCAATATCGTTTTGGAATGGAGGGGCCAAAAGTCTCAGAAGATGAATGGATGGCTGTTTTAAATGCGGTACAAAAAGAACAGGATTTAGAATTTATTGTAGCCAGTGGAAGTTTACCACCCGGAGTGCCATTGGATTTTTTTGGGAGGCTCGCCAAAATTGCTAAAGAAAAAAATGCAAAATTGGTGATCGATACTTCTGGAGAACCATTAAAGCATGCAGTAGCGGAAGGCATTTTTTTATGCAAGCCAAATTTAGGTGAGTTGAGTAATTTGTTAGGTAGAGAAAGATTAAAACCCGAAGAGGTAGTGCCAGCCGCCAGAGCGATTATTGAAAAAGGGGGTTGTGAGCTAATGGCGGTTTCGATGGGTGCAGATGGTGCTATGTTAATTTCAGCTACTGAGGATTTTGCAGTAAAAGCACCTAAGGTAACCGTGAATAGCACGGTAGGTGCGGGCGATTCTATGTTAGCAGGAATGTTGATGGGAATGGCACACCACGAATGGGGGATGAGGGATATACTTTGTTATGGTGTGGCAGCGGGTACTTCAGCCACGATGGGTCATGGTACAGAACTATGCAATCTGGAAACCACCAAGCAAATTTTCGAGCAATTGCGGTATTAATATCCTGCATCTATTACATTTGCAGCCTGGCCTCGTAGTACAACGGATAGTATGCGAGTTTCCGAAGCTCTTGATTCAGGTTCGATTCCTGACGAGGCCACCAATCATTTTTAGAACCCTTACCCAGTAAGGGTTTTATTTTTTGAAAAGGGGTTGGTGGTGGTTTGGGTGGTGGTTTTAAGAATTCAATAAATTTTGATAATACTGCAGAATAGTCATTCTTACCTGATTCAATGTTTTCGAATTATTGATTTCTAATCTCATGGTAACGAGACACAAATGCGCCAATAATTAATGTAATATTTATGAACATAATAATAATTGAATAAATATATCCATGATTAATTCCGCCAAAATAATCAAGTATAGGAATTAAACTAACATTACAATAAGTTAGCAAGAAGAATACGACTTCGAAAAAACGTTTTCCGCCCGAAAGTATGCCTGTAAATACAGATAATGCTATTATAAATATTGATCCTTGAATGATATTATACACAGATTGGAAATTTCCATTTAGAGCATATCGAAAAATCAGTGGAGAAGCTAATGATAGGGATAGGATAACCCCTGCAATCATTTGTGCTGTTAACAAACGCTTCAATGGCTGATAGGCAGCATAAGTAAAATAGTGCGTACGATTGATTTTTTCTTTAGTAGCAATGTCTGCCCACCTGTTAATTTGTATGAACCATAAAACGGGTAAAACAATTTGATGAGCGGAATTGATTGGAACAAAAAACAATGCAATAAAGCCCCCGAAATTGATGAACCAAAACCATTTAGGTCCCATTCTAATCAGCATCAAGAGCTCAGTTTTCACAAAGGGCCAAATTCCAAAAGTTGGCGTGGCAACTGGCAATTGAGAAAGTTGTATTTGTTTAACATTATTGGGAACTTGTAATTCAATTTTTTTTGCACGCTTTTTTTTGATATCTAGTTTTTCTTTGAAGTCAAAACGGTTAAAGATTTTGGCACTAATAAAAAGTATGATAAATGCGATTCCAATCCATAAAAAACGACTTACTATATAGATGATTGACCAATTCGTTCCTTCAAATAAAAAATATTTAATACTGTTATTATTGCCAAATAAATAGCCCGATGATACGGTAATGATGTTTTCTTTAAACTGATGATTTACAAGGCTGATTAATTCATCTGAAACATATTTAGTGCCCAACACATCAAACCAAAAAATTTTAGAATTGTTATTCAAATTTAAAATCCCAATTAAAACGGGGAATAAAAAAAAGAATGCTACATTTTGTATGATCACATTTCTGCCAAGTATAATTTCTGCAAATACAGCAAGTGCAGAAACACAGAATATACTCGGAATAGTAATAAAAAGATAAGGTAAAATAAATTGTAACAGATTAATTGGATAACCTGTTCCTCGAATCAAAACGAGGCTGAAAGACATCAGTATAATAATGATGGTAATTGTTAACAATACAAAGAAATTACTCAAAGCCTTAGCTAAGAGGTATTTGAAATTACTTATAGCTGTAGTAGCAATAATTTGACCAACACCAGTTTCTTTGTCCTTTTTTATCCCATCATTAACCAGGTAAAAACCAATAAGCCATAAAAATACGCTAGCCATGATAGCTGTGTTATGGCCGATCCATGCAGCATTACTATACCCTACATAATTGCCTATCCTTAATGTAGAATAGCTTGAAGTAGGCGTAGGTATAAAAGTATAAGCAATAACTATGCTTGCTAATAATGTAACTAAAAATGCATAGCTGCGGGTTCTTTGTAAATAGTCGGCCCGAATGATATTTTTTAAAGAGGTCATAAATATTATATCATTTAGTTAGGTATAAATAAGCATCTTCCAAAGAAGCTGGGCAACTAATGGCGTTATTAATTGGAACTTCTGCAATATACCTGACAAGAAAATTGTCTTTTTTACGGGTGACATTTACTGCCAGGAATTTTGCTTTAAAAGCAGTCAAAGCAGTTGAATCAATTACAGACTCAAAAACTTTATCTCTGACAGTTTCAATGATAAAATCGGGAAATCCATGTTGAATCAAATGACCCTTTTTCATTAGGGCTACTTTGTCTGCAATAGTTTCAATATCAGATACAATATGTGAGGATAATATAACAATACTATCATTGGCTAAATCTGAAATGAGGTTTCTAAATCTTACTCTTTCTTCAGGGTCAAGGCCAACAGTAGGTTCATCAAAAATGACAATTTTAGGATTATTGAGTAATGCTTGTGCAATACCAATTCGCTGTTTCATTCCACCAGAGTATGTTCCAATAGGTTTTTTTGCAACTTCTATTAAATTCACTCCTTCAAGTAATTCTTCAATTCTGGGGCGGAGATTGGCTCCCCCTACTCCTTTCATGGCAGCAATATATTCAAGAAACTCAAAGGCATTTAGATTGGGATAAACTCCAAAATCCTGCGGCAGATATCCTAAAATTTTTCTGATCACATTTGGATCTTTTGAAAGATCAACACCATCAAATAAAATTGTTCCACTTGTTGGCTGAGAAATGGTGGCAATAATTTTCATTAATGTTGATTTACCTGCACCATTAGGGCCAAGTAGACCAAGAATACCATTTTCGATGGTTATTGAAAAATCATTCAGTCCATATTTATCTTTATTGAATTTTTTGGACAAGTTTTTTATTTCTAATTGCATACTGTATTCATTTGTATAATTTTTGATTCTTTTCATTCCAACTAAGAAAGAAATAGATTATTTAAAATGAAACTTAGTATTTCTATAAATTATAAAATAACAAAATAGGGTAATCGGTAATTAGTGGCCTCTAAAGGGTTTGGCGCTGGTGGAAACCAATACCCCCTTGGGTAAAGTGGTTTGTAAAAGAATTTAAGCGCTATTGATTTTCCTTCTAGATATATCTATTCAAACTTACTTTGGCAGGGGTAGTTCAAAAGCATGCCGGGAAACTTGAACTTATTTTCAAGTTTCCCGGCATTAAATTAGAATAAGATTTTGGTATTGATGACTATGTATTATGCCATTTTATTTTCTTTCTTTCCAAATACAAAGAAAAAACCGCTTGCAATTAAAGCATAAATAGATACAGCAGTTCCAAACTTATAAAGGATTGATTCGTTACTTAGGTTAATATTAATTAAAACAAATCCTAAGGCAGAGATTACCAGGGTTAAAAAGATGAGAGTTCTAGGCTTCATAAATTTATTTTTATTGTTTTTTAATTCTTATACAAAGCAATCTTTTATATTCTCTCTATCCTATACCATGTTTTTTGTATAAGTAAGATTTTTTAAAAATTAAAAAGTGTTGGTATGGGTGGTGGTTTTAATGAATAAGAATCAATAAGAACAGAACAAGTTGCTGCATATGTTGTGCATGTTTATAAGCGTCAGGCAAATAAAAATTATTATGAAAATTGGATTACAGCAATGCCTTATGTAATCAAGTAAAGGGAAGATGAAATTATCGTGTTATTCTACACTTTGATAATAAAATAAAATGCACCTTAATCTAATAGCATTTATTATTGAATGTAGTTTGAACTAAAAAATACGAATTTCTCTAATTTCAACCATCCATATAAAATTTTTAGATTCAGAGTTACTTTTCCATACTTTTAAAGTAGAAAATTCATATAATGACTTCTTGCAGTAGACTATTATTGTTAAGTTTATTATTTTTCACCTTTGGAGATTTATCCGCTCAAACTTTATTCAACGAAGTTGATACTATTTCTGGCCAGTTAATTAAGTCGATCCGAAAAGACAAGTCAGAAAAAGTTATTGTGCAAACAAATAAATGGTATTACGCTGCCGGAGAAGATCTTTGGTTAAAAGCATGGGTGATAAATAATGTATCAAATAAATTTTATTCTCATAGTCAAAATTTATATGTTGATATTGTGGATGAAAGAGATACTGCGGTTGCTCAATTGTTATTGCATATTCCATCAGAACATACCGAAGGTTATATCAGATTATCCGATTCGATTCCAGAAGGACATTATTGGTTAAGAGCATATACGAGTACCATGTTAAAATCCGACATTAATGCTATTTATGTAAAACCACTATATATTGTCAATCCAAAATATACTTCAAAACTTAACTTTGAAAATAACTTATCTAAAGAAAATGTATCGATTATTAATGATACACTAGTCTCGTTTTATCCAGAAGGAGCATCAGTTATTACAGGCATCAATTCGGTTTTCGGTATAAAAGCAGTAAATCAAAATGGAAGGCCAATAAGTGTAAAAGGTTATATAACAAGTAACACGGATAGTTCTGTAATAACAATGTTTAATACCAATTCAATTACCGGACTTGCCAAGTTTGGTTTTTATGTTTGGAAAAACCAAAAATACATCGCTCATATTCAATTAGCCAATAAGACTTTATATTATACACTGCCTAATAGTGACCATTATGGAAGTCAAATTGCAATTAAACAAGAATCGCCCACTCATTTTAGAGTAATAGTATCTCAAGGGGATTCATTGTACAAAAATGGAATCGTTTCCTATTTGCTTGGCATTAGTAAGGATAGTATCTGTTTTGCTGGTGTTGGTAAGGATATGTATGAATTAAGTGTTCCAAAAAAGTATTTCCCTGCCGGTGAAGCCAAGCTGCTTCTTTTAAATAATGAGCGGAAAATTTTGAGTGAGCGGAGTATTTATATTACCAAACCCAATGAAAATGTAAAACTCTTTACAGATAAAAAAAATTATGCAGCACGCGAAAAAGTGACCATGAATTTATTTGTAGGTGATTCTGTTTTGCATCCAATGTTTGCTGCCATTTCTGTGGCTGTTACTGATGATAATATAGTGAAAGATCCAATTTACGAAGACGGACCAATAGTCAGCCTATCCGATACAAGTTCTGAATTGAATGATCTGATAATGCTTACAAAGCAACCTATATATGCAGGAAAAACGATTGATAAAATAAATCAACAAATTAACTCTGAATCGTTTTCAACCAACAATGAAATTGACTATGAGAATATCGTGGGTAAAGTTTTAAACAGAAAAAAAATCCCCGTTCCTAAACGTATCATCACCTTGTATTCCAATAAAAAGATTAATATTTTTGATACGGATACCACCAATTCAGAAGGCAAGTTTAGTTTTAAAATCCCATTACATTATGATACAATCCCATTTACCTTACAGGTTAGTAATTTAAAAGGAAAAATAGTTGATGAAAAAATTATAATTGATTTACAATCTAAATTTCCAAACATTTCTACACCGAAACAGTTGAAACATAAAATCACTCCACAGCAATCCAATATAGTTGCAAAATTTAGGACTGTAAAATTAGATAGCGCATTTGTAAGAAATGGAAAGGAATGGTTAAAAGATGTTATTGTTAAAACAACTATCAAAGGCAATAGTTATAATACAAATAAGAGAATAAGTAATTTTTCACAAGTAATTACAGGTGAAGCGATCCAGAAAATGACAAATACGGATGCAGGAACTGCTTTGCTAATGATACCTGGACTTCATCTTCGAAGTGGCTTTTTAACATTGGGAGGAGTTACTTCTTTTAAGGTTTCTGCCAAAGATGAACCTTTGTTGATTGTTGATGGAGTAATGGCAGGGGGAGGAAATGATCCTGCTACGGATACAGTGTCCGATAATCTTTTTTCAAGCGGTCTTTTAGCAGAACTTAATAAAATTCCTGTAGACATCATCGATTTTATAGAAGTGTTAAAAGGACCTGAAGCTGCAATTTATGGAACAAGGTCTAGTAATGGAGTGATCATAGTAAATACCCATCGAGTTTCAAATTTCAGGAATCATCTTGAAAATTATGGGATTATACAGTACAATTCGAAGTCGTATCATTTGGCTCCGAATTTTACAGCCCCTGACTATGATGACCTTTTTGTAAAATCAAGTGTTAAACATGATAATAGATCTACCATTTATTGGAATGGTCATTTATATACCAATCCAAATGGAAAAGCTTCAGTTAGCTTCTATACATCAGATAGCCAAAGTAAGTATACAGTAACAATAACTGGTGTAACTGTATCGGGAGAATTAATAGATAAACAAATAAAAATAGAAAGGTTTTAATTTTCTCTTTAAATCATCAACATTCATTTATTAAATAGTTGTTTATTATAAAAATAATTGTATAACGTCAAAAGTAAGTCTACTAATTCTTATTTTTTGCTTGTTTCATGTCTACCGGGAAACATGAACTATTTTCAAGTTTCCCGGCATTGAATTAAACTAAATTTAGGTGTTGAGGACTCTGAATTATGCTATTTTGTTTTCTTTCTTTCCAAATGCAAAGAAAAAACTACTCGCTATTAAAGCATAAATAGATACTGCTGTTCCTAACTTATAAAGGGTGGAATCGTTACTTAGGTTAATATTAAGTAAAACAAATCCTAAGGCAGAAATTACCAAAGCTAAAGAGATGAGGTTTCTAAGTTTCATAAAATTATTTTTATTGTTTTTAAATTCTTATACAAAGCAAAGACAAAACCCCAAGAAAAAACCCCGTGAAAACACCGAAATTTTGTAGTGGTAAACCCCAGAATTCTGTAGCAGAAGTATTGACAAAATCCTGATTCTATCTATGAGCCAAATTTCCCTCATGGAAAAATGAAGTTTGATCACCTGTCAATATTGAGGGTACATTTCCTATATTTATAAAAGACAAAAAAGCTGTATGAAAAACGATAGAAGGAAATTTCTTAGAAATATTAGTGGCTCAATGGCATTACTTGCCATAGGTTCTAAATCTGTTGCTGCCAGTTCAGATACAAATACACTATTATCATCCATCAAAGTAAGTTCCAATGATGCCATTAAAATCGGATTGATCGGCTCTGGTATCATCGGGCATTATGATACCGATACTGCATTGAAAGTTCCAGGTGTAGAGCTTGTTGCTGTTTGCGATCTTTATACTGGTCGATTAGATAGAGCCAAAGAAAAATGGGGGAATCATATTTTTACTACCAGAGATTATAGAGAGCTATTAGCTAAAAAAGAAATTGATGCTGTACTGATTTGCACCCCTGATCATTGGCATCAGAAAATTTCAATCGATGCCATGAATGCTGGCAAACATGTGTATTGTGAGAAACCCATGGTGCAAAAAATTGAGCAGGGCTGGGATGTGATTAATACACAAAAAAAAACTGGTAAGGTTTTTCAAGTGGGTAGTCAGATGGCCAGCGCAGCCGGGATATTAGAAGCCAAGAAAGTACTCGCTGCTGGAACCATTGGGGAACTTACCATGATTGAATCCTACTGCGATCGTACAGAAGCCAAGGGAGCCTGGCAATATTCTATTCCTACTGATGCATCTCCTGAAACAATCGATTTTGATACCTTTTTAGGATATGCACCCAAAGTGCAATTTGATGCTAAACGTTTTTTCAGATGGCGCAATTACGGTGCTTACGGAACAGGTGCTGCAGGCGACCTGATCGTTCATTTATTAACAGGTATTCATACCATCACAGGGTCTACTGGTCCAAGTAAAATTTCTAGTTTTGCCAATTTGAAATTATGGAAAGATGGCAGGGATGCATTTGATATCATCAATGCAATCATGGATTATAAACAATCGGTTAAACACAATGCATTTCATGTGACTACCAGAATCAATTTAACTGATGGAGAAGGGAAAGGATCATTTGGTTTAAAACTAATTGGTACCGAAGGTGTGATTGAAGGCGGTGGTAATGGTTATAAACTTAGGACACTGAAGAGAAGAGCCGCACCAGGTTATGGCGGTTATGATTCATTCGATAGCTTTTCACAAAAACAAAAAGAAGAATATAAAAAATGGTACCAATCAGAATATGGCAATGATACGGATGGTGGCTATGATCTGAACAAAGAACAAGCATTCAATACACCGGAAGGTTATGATGATCGCTTAGATCATATAATCGTATTCTTCAATGCTGTTAGAACAGGAAGTATGATACATGAAGATGCCTCTTTTGGTTTAAGAGCGGCTGCTCCTAGCATTGCCTGTAATTTGAGTGCGCAAATTCAAAAACCCATTCTCTGGAATCCAGATGAAATGAAATTATTATAAACCTGATTCCTCGGCACCTAAAAATTTTTAACGAAAAACTTTATAATTCCAATAAGTATATTTTTTCTTCCCTTTTGCCAACTTTGTTAGATGCACTAGCAGATGCGATACAGTATATAAAAACTGCCATATGATTTATGGAGGGGCTTGAAGAAAAAATAGTAAACTATTATCAACAAATACCTAAGCCAGTTAGATATTTTTTATCCATGGCATTAGCAATGGCAGTTGCCTGGAAATTGATCTACCTTATTTTTTTATTAAACACACGAATCCTCGATGGTCCTCTAACGAATCATGTGGGAGTTGCTTCTGCCTATTTGTTAAATCACATAAGCGGTATGCATGATTTTAGCGCATTTAATAATGTGGATACTACTATCATGGAAGGGCAAATACAAATAGTGCAGGTTTGTAAAATTATTCATAATAATAAAAAAGTCTTACATATAGCTGATGGATGCAATGGGTTGGAATTAATGGTTTTATATAGCGGGTTTATTCTTTGTTTCCCATCCAGTAAAAAACGAAAATTATTCTACTTATTATTTGGTGTTATTCTAATTGATTGCTGCAATATAGTAAGGTGCTCCCTTTTAGGTATTATAAAAGAGTTCTATCATCCCTATTTTTATATTTCACATCATTTTATTTTCAAAGCAGTTGTTTATACTGTTATTGTAATGCTCTGGGTCTATTTTACTAAAAAAAATCAACCCTGCGATGCTGTTCTATAAAACCAGGAAACAACGTTATCTAACAGGACTAATTATCATCATGCTGATTTATAGTATGTTTTATATTTTGTTTGCTGATCAACCAGCTACCCTTTTAATTCCCAGAAAATGGCGGCACGTGATTAAATTCATAACCACATTCACCGTTTATCTAGTGGGCACATATCATCTTGGAAAACATAAAATTACATGGATGTTATATCTCTGGCATTTTGTGCACATTACATTATTGAGCACTATTACCAGTATCGGCATTTATGATTGGGTCTTCGGAATGGTACGTTATCAGGTGAAGGAAATTGCTGCCAGTATGCAAGAGTTCCTGATCTCACCCATGCTGTATATCGCCATGTGGATATTAAATCAACGACTGGTACTAAAAATTCAAAAATCAATCAAGTAATCCCAAATACAAATATATTTGAGACTACTATGCAAAAGACACCGAAAAAATTAGGTATATGGACAAGTACCTCTCTTGTGGTAGGTAACATGATCGGTGCTGGTGTTTTTTTGATGCCATCTACTTTGGCTAATTATGGTGCTATTAGTTTAATTGGTTGGGTGATCTCTGCAATTGGTGCTTTACTGCTCGCTAAAATATTTTCTAACTTAAATAAATTATTGCCATCTGCAGATGGGGGGCCTTATGCCTATTCTCAAAAAGGACTTGGAGATTTTGCAGGCTTCTTAGTGGCCTGGGGATACTGGATTTCACTTTGGTGTACCAATGCGGCAATTGCTGTTTCTTTAATAAGTGCTTTAAGTACTTTTTTTCCAGTACTTGCAAGTAGCGCAATAGCAGCAGTTAGTGCTGGTTTATTTGCTATCTGGTTTTTAACCTGGATTAATACAAAGGGGGTTCTTGCTTCAGGAAAATTGCAATTAGTTACTACAATTTTAAAAGTCATTCCATTAATTCTAGTTGCCATTGCAGGACTATTCTTTTTCGACATTAAAAATTTCACTCCGTTCAATTCAAGTGGCGGATCTTTTTTCTCAGCTATTAGTGCTACAGCTACATTAACATTTTTCGCTTTTCTTGGTTTAGAATGCGCTACCATTCCTTCAAGCAGTGTAGACAATCCTGATAAAACTATTTCCAGAGCTACCATGCTTGGAACTGTTATTACTACTTTGATCTATATCATAAGTAGTATTAGTATCATGGGTATGATCCCTGCTAAAAATTTGCAGCATTCTGTTACCCCTTTTGCAGATGCGGCAGAAATGGTCTGGGGTACAAGTGCCAGATACCTGGTAAGTGCAGGAGCTGCCATTGCTGCATTTGGGGCTTTGAATGGGTATATTTTGATACAGGGCCAGATACCTTTTGCTATTGCGAAGGATAAATTATTTCCTCCCTTATTTGAGAAAAAAAATGGCAATGGTGTACCAGCAATTGGTATCATTATTTCAAGTGTGTTAGTA
>Ga0194047_10002243_pt1 | contig 11193 bp, 7 predicted proteins | sample JunL225m_MetaG_2_FD_160070 | JGI IMG/M metagenome (GOLD analysis project Ga0194047, IMG submission 160070) | Anoxic zone freshwater microbial communities from boreal shield lake in IISD Experimental Lakes Area, Ontario, Canada - Jun2016-L221-5m | ecosystem: Environmental > Aquatic > Freshwater >...
CCAATGCACACTGTTACGTAGTGCTACCAAAATTTGAAGTTGTTTTAAATAGATATGTGTACCATTTCTTGAAGTTAAATCAAGAAAAATTAACTGATAAACAGCATGGCGCTGGAATACCTGCTTTAAGAACAAGTGAAGTCTTAAAAATTCCAATCCCAATTCCTCCAATCGAAATTCAAGAAGAAATAGTTAAGACCCTTGACTTGTTCACCGAATTGGAAGCTGAATTGGAAGCTGAATTGGAAGCTGAATTGGAAGCTAGAAAAACGCAATATACTCATTATAGAGATTCATTGCTGGGTTTTGAAGGGAAAGATGTGGAATGGAAAACGTTGGGTAAATTGGGTGAGTTTACAAGAGGGAGGAGGTTTGTAAAAACTGATATGATTGAAGAAGGTGTGCCTTGTATTCATTATGGTGAAATGTATACTCACTATAAAATTTGGGCGAAAGAAGCTAAGTCTTTTTTAGATCCTACATTAGCATCGAGGCTCAGGGTCGCAAAAAAAGGTGATGTGATTATTGTAGCAGCAGGTGAAACCATTGAAGATATTGGGCAAGGAGTAGCATGGCTTGGAGAAGAAGATGTTGTTATTCATGATGCCTGCTTTGCATTTAGGCACAAGATGCATCCTAATTATGTATCCCATTTTTTGCAGACAGATATTTTTCACTCGCAAATAAAAAGACATATTTCTTCAGGTAAAATTTCTGCTATCAATGCAGCTGGTTTAAGCAAAGCAAAAATTCCTGTTCCGTCTATTGAGGAACAGCAGCGTATTGCTGCCATCTTAGATAAATTCCATATTTTGATAAATGACATCTCCGTTGGATTGCCTGCGGAGATAGAAGCACGCCGCAAGCAGTATGAGTATTACCGAAACAGGTTGCTGACTTTTAAACCCTTAAGCAATGGATAAGTACAATATTGTAGCCGAAAATCCGGAGAGCACCGTTGTTGCCGAATACGAGGCCATTTATAAAAGGGAAGTAACTTATCAAACAGAAGATCAGTTAGAGAAGGCATTTGTAAGACAACTCCAAACCCAGGCCTACGAGTATTTAACTATCGGCAGCGAGGCGGAGCTTATCAATAACCTTCGCCAACAGTTACAAAAATTGAATAACTATACTTTCAGCGATAACGAGTGGGATCAATTTTTTAAAAATAAAATAGCCAACCAAAACAGCGGCATTGAAGAAAAAACAACCCTGATACAGGAAGACCATGTACAATTATTAACCCGTGATGATAGTACAGTAAAAAATATTTACCTGCTCGATAAATCAAACATCCACAACAATTATTTACAAGTAATTAATCAATATGAAGTTTCAGGCGGACAAAGACCCAACCGCTACGATGTAACTATTTTGGTAAACGGTTTGCCATTAGTGCATGTTGAGTTAAAGAAACGTGGTGTGGATATTAAAGAAGCTTTCAACCAGATTAATCGATACAATAGAGAATCATTCTGGTCGGGCTCTGGATTGTTTGAGTATGTGCAATTGTTTGTAATATCTAATGGTACTTATACCAAATATTACAGTAATACAACTAGATTTTCACATATTAAAGAACAAAATCAAGCTTCTGCCAAAAAAGGAAAGCGCACTAGCAATAGCTTTGAATTTACATCCTGGTGGGCAGACGCTAAAAACGGACCTATTATCAATCTGATGGATTTTAGCCGTACATTTTTTGCAAAACATACACTTTTAAACATTCTTACTAAATACTGTGTATTTACAACAGATAAATTGCTATTGGCCATGCGCCCATATCAGATTGTTGCTACTGAGAGGATTTTAAGTAGGATAAATGTTGCCAATAATTACAAAAGCTATGGGACTATTGATGCTGGAGGTTTTATATGGCATACAACTGGAAGTGGCAAAACACTAACTTCTTTTAAAACAGCACAATTAGTAAGTAAGCTAAGTTTTATAAGCAAAGTTCTATTTGTAGTTGACAGGAAAGACCTGGACTATCAAACTATGAAAGAATATGATAAGTTTGAAAAAGGCGCAGCCAACAGTAATACCAATACTTCGATTTTAAAAAAACAATTGAGTGACTCAACGGCTAACATCATTATAACTACCATTCAAAAACTTTCGATTCTTATCAAAAAAGAAAAGAATCATTTGGCATTTAGTCAACCGATTGTTATCATTTTCGATGAGTGCCACCGTTCACAGTTTGGCGATATGCACAAAGCAATTACAAAGGCGTTTAAAAAATATTTCCTTTTTGGATTTACAGGCACTCCAATATTTGCTATCAACGCCAGCAGTAGCAATAAACCGGATTTAAAAACTACTGAACAAGCATTTGGTCAAAAGTTGCATACTTATACTATTGTTGATGCTATTAATGATAAAAATGTGTTGCCTTTTCGGATTGATTATATCCGAACGATGAAAGAAAAGGACGAAGTAAAAGACGAAAAAGTATGGGATATTGACAGGGAAAGTGCATTGGCAGCTCCGAAACGTATCAGTAACAATGTAGAATATATATTGGAACATTTCGATCAAAAGACTAAGCGCAACAGCAAGCCTTATAGTTTTACCTCACTAAAAAATATTTATGAAGTTGTTTCTGCAAAGGATCGTAACAAAATTGAGGAGGTAAAACAAAAGATTCGGCTAACTGGATTTAATTCCATATTTGCAGTAAGTTCTATTGACTATGCTAAGACTTACTACACTGAATTTAAAAAGCAGCAACAAAGTTTACCTGAAATTCAACTACTTAAAATTGCCACTATTTTCAGTTTTGGTGTAAATGATGATGATGAGGAAGATGGCGTTATGGATGAAAATTCAGAAAGTACAGAAGAATTAAATGCCACTGACCGAGATTTCTTGGATGCAGCGATTAGCGACTATAATCAATTATTTAAAACCAACTACGATACATCAGCAGATAAATTCCAAAACTATTACAAAGATGTGTCTCTAAGGATGAAAAATCGGGAGATCGATTTGCTTATAGTTGTAAACATGTTCCTTACAGGATTTGATGCAACAACCCTAAATACGCTTTGGGTAGATAAAAATTTACGTTTGCATGGTTTGTTGCAGGCATTTTCTAGAACCAATAGAATTTTAAATTCCGTAAAGACTTTTGGCAATATTGTTTGCTTTCGTAACCTAGAAAAAGCTACTAATGAGAGCATTGCTTTATTTGGCGATAAAGAAGCTGGGGGCATTGTACTGTTAAAAACTTTTGAAGAATATTATAATGGATATAGTGATGGCGACAAAACATTTCCTGGATATGCTTCACTGATTCATGAACTCACTACCAAATACCGAGTTGGTCAACAAATAATTGGTGAACAAAATCAAAAAACATTCATTAAGTTATACGGTTCCATACTAAAAGCTAAGAATATACTTTCAACTTTCGACGACTTTATAGGAAATGAAATATTAAGTGAAAGAGATGTGCAAGATTATCACAGCATGTACATCAATCTTTACCATGAATTTCGTAACAGAAATACTGGCGATGCAGAGTATGTGAATGACGATATTGTGTTTGAAATGGAGCTAATTAAACAGGTTGAGATTAATATTGATTACATAATAGAGCTTATTATTAAATATCATGCAAGCCATCTGAAAGACAAAGAGATAATCATAAGTATTAATAAAGCCATTGATTCCAGTGTTGAATTAAGGAATAAGAAAGACCTTATTCAGAAATTTATTCAATCGCTTACCCCTGGTGCAAAGGTTTCAGACGATTGGCAAAGCTTTATAGATGAGAAGAAAATGGAAGAGCTAGACCAGATAATTGCAGTGGAAAAATTGGATAAGGAAGAAACTTATAAGTTCATTAGTAATGCCTTTAGAGATGGATATGTACAAACAACCGGTACAGGATTAGCTAAAATACTTCCCCCGGTTTCAAGGTTTACGCCTACAGGAGAAAGAACGCAAAAGAGAGAAACGGTAATAGAGAAAATAAAAGCATTTTTCAACAGATTCTGGGACATCTCAGGTGGTACGCTAGATTGATTTTGAAACAGATTTTATAAAAGTTAAATTGAATTTATGAAAGACTCCATCATCTAATATCTGTTAAACATTTAAAAATCAATGAGTTGAAAATTATAATAAAGATGATTATTTCTATATTTTTTATGATAAAAAATTAAAATAACTTACACTTGCTGTTAATCAAAATATAATTACCTTCGCAGTGGAAATAACTTTTACAGATAAGAAATTCGAGAAACTAGCTAACGATGATCGAAAGATGGTTAAAGAGTTAGGTAAGGTACGGGCTGCCATTCTTAGGAGAAGGCTTACACAATTGGAGGATGCCTCCACTCTTGAAGAGGTCAGAAACTTGCCCGGCAACTACCACGAACTCAAAAACAACCGGAAAGGGCAATGGGGCTGCGACTTAGACCAACCATACCGGTTGGTTTTCACACCTCACGAAAACCCCATCCCCATCAATGCAGACGGCCAGTACATTTGGTTAGAGATTAAAGGAGTAGAAGTAATTGAAATTATAAACTACCACAAAGAGAAGTAAACATGGCAAAGCAAAATCAATACTTTCCACAATCTAGACCCCATCCGGGTGAAACTTTAGCCGAAAAGTTAGAAGAAATGGAAATGGGCCCAAAAGAGTTTGCACTCCGTACAGGAAAGCCTGAAAAGACAATTATTGCAGTTCTTAAGGGCGAAAGTTCCATTACTCCTGATATGGCGGTGCAGTTTGAGAATGTTACGAGGATCCCAGCAAACTTTTGGATGAACCATCAAAGAAGCTACGATGAATACATTGCAAGGGAGAAGAGGCAAATAGTTATTCAGGAAGCATTGGCATGGGCAAAGCAATTTCCTTTGGCAGATATGATAAAGAAAGGATGGTTGCCACAAGTGGCGACTATTGAGGAAAAAACAATGGAAATGCTAGCTTTCTTTGGCTTCTCCAATCATACAGCCTGGGAAGATTATTATTTCAAACAGCAACTTAAAGTTGCTTTCCGTATTTCACTGGCTCAAACTAAAGAACCTTATGCAATTTCAGCATGGCTTCGAAAGGGTGAATTACAGGCAGCTGAGTTAGAAGTAAACGACTATTCAGAAAAGAAGTTTAAAGAAGCATTGACTAAGTTAAAATCAATCATGGCTAATCATCCAGATGACTTCTTTAACCAATTGCAAAGTGTTTGTTTAGAAGCAGGGGTAAAAGTGGTTCATACGCCCTGCATAAATAAAGCCCCGATAAGCGGTTCTACCCGTTGGTTAAATGATACACCTTTTATTCAGTTAACGGGCAGGTATAACCGGAATGATAGTTTTTGGTTCACTTTCTTTCATGAAGCTGGGCATATTCTCTTACATGGTAAAAAGGACATTTTCTTGGAGAATCTCGATTACTCTGACAAGGATATTGAGAAAGAACAAGAGGCTGATGAATTTGCAGTTAAATGGATATTAACCGAAGATGAAGAAGCGGAAATATTAGCAGCAACGCCACTAAGAGAAGAAGATATTAGGGATTTTGCAAAACAATTCAATACACACCCGGCAATAATTATTGGAAGGCTACAACATAAGAAACTTATCCATTTCAGTGTTGGAAAGCAATTTTTTGAGCAGGTAATTTTTGAATAACAATCAATTAGAATAATAAAACTAAATTTACAATATGAGTCAGTTAGATATTTTTGGCAATATTATTCCAAAAAATTTAGGTAGCAATGCTAAGGAAGGACTGACAGTTATTGAGAACGGTGAGTATGTTTTTTATCCAAACTTTTTCACTAAATCAGAGAGTGATGCATTTTTGAAAAATCTTCACAATAATATAGTTTGGAAACAGGAATCAATGAATATGTATGGTAAGAAAATTGAATTTCCAAGATTAACTGCTTGGTATGGAAATAATGATAAGCCATATTCATTTTCCGGTATTACACTGCAACCTCATCCGTGGACAAGCGAAATCCTTACGATTAAAAACAAAATAGAGCCAATTGCAAAAACCGAGTTTAATAGTGTTCTCTTAAATCTTTATAGGGATGGGAATGATTCTATTTCATGGCATACAGATGCAGAAAAAGAATTAGGTATTAATCCGACAATTGCTTCGGTGAATTTTGGGGCTACCCGTAAATTTCAACTCAGGCATATTAAGACGAAGGAAAAATTAGAAATTGAATTGACCCACGGAAGTCTTTTAATAATGCAGGGAGAGTTGCAGCATTTTTGGCAACATCAGGTTCCCAAAACAAGTAAAGTAGTTGGCGAAAGAATTAATCTAACTTTTAGAGTAATAAAATGAACTGGGATAAAGCAGAAATAGTAAATGAACAAGGCGAAAAGGTTTATGCTCAAACACCTGTGATTGTTTCTGCAAGCCGTTCAACTGATATTCCTACATTTTATGCAGACTGGTTTGTTGAAAGATGGAAAGCTGGTTATGTGAAATGGAAAAATCCTTTCAATGGTACACCGCTTTATGTTTCGTTTAAAGAAACCCGTGCAGTGGTATTTTGGACTAAGAACCCGAAACCAATGTTTAAGCATCTTGATTTTCTTGATGAACAGGTTAAGAATTATTACTTCCAATTCACCCTGAATGATTATGACAGAGAAGGGTATGAAGGCAAAGTGCCAAGAGTGGAAAGCAGGATTAATACGTTTAAAGAATTATCAAACAGGATAGGGAAAGATAGAGTTGTTTGGAGGTTTGATCCACTGATGCTCACAAAGGAGATTGACGTAAAAGAATTGTTAAGAAGGCTTGAAAATATCGGAGATCAACTACATACCTATACAAGCAAATTAGTGTTCAGCTTTGCTGATATATCAATTTACAAAAAGGTAGAATGTAACCTTAGAAAAGAAAATATTGAGTACATCGAATTTGCACCGGACACAATGATTGAATTTGCACAAGGATTGATTAAGCTAAATGCAAAATGGAATTTGGAATTGGCAACCTGTGCAGAGAAATTCGATTTGAAAAAGTACGGCATAATGCACAATAAATGTGTTGATGATGATTTAATGATAAAACTTTTTCATCATGATAAGGAGCTCATGAAATTCTTAGGTGTTGAGTTCGTTGAACCAACACTTTTTGAACCAACAGAGGGCATCGAGAAAACAAAGAAGATGAAAGACAAAGGCCAAAGAGAAGCCTGCGGTTGCATTATGAGTAAGGATATTGGGGAATATAACACTTGCCCCCATGAGTGTGTGTATTGCTACGCAAACACTTCAAAGGAGGTTGCTATTCAAAATTATAAATCACACACTGCAAAACCTACCGCAGAAACTATAACTGGAAAATAACTATGGCTTACTTTTTTAAACTACCTGCAATAACTGAATTAACAATAGGGCAACAAGCTGCCCTTAATGAGCTAAATGCAATTGCCATTTCCGGTGGTCCAGGCACAGGCAAGAGTGTTGTTTCTTTATGGCGGCATATCAGGAACTATGGAACAGGTAGCAAAAAGAGTTTGCTGCTGACCTACACAAAAACTTTGGAAATCTACTTAGCTGCATCTGCAAGGTCAGAAAATGGCAATGCAGGTAATGCTGTTGATAGAACATATTGGTGGACAACTCACCATGTGAAAAATTATGATGAAATCATCGTTGATGAAGCACAAGACGTTGAAGGCGGCAGATACACAACAATCAAAAATTACTCAGGCGTTGTTTCTTACGGGGCAGACGACCAGCAAATAGTTTTCAGAAACAGGGCAACGACTCAACAACAATTAGCGACAATATTCCCAAATAATCGAAGCTATGTGCTTGATGAAAACTTTAGGAACTCTTATGAGATAATGTTATTTGTAAAGGCTTTGTTTCCACAAAAATTAGTTCCCCAAACAACATTAAATAATTTGTTGCAGGAAGGCAGAAGGGGAAACAAACCGATATTACTTGTATCAAACAATAATGCAGCGAAGCAGACAAAAGCAATCATTGATATTATCAATCAATTCAAGTCTGCAACACATAATATCGCTGTATTAGTGCCACTTCAGAATCATGTAACTACATTCGCCAATCATATAAGAAATGCAGGTATACAATGTTCCAGTTTTATTACAGATGATGGAACTCTAGGTGAGATAGATAATGTCCATGTAACGACTTTTAAATCTTCTAAAGGAACAGAGTTTGACACAGTAATTATCCCTGATTTTGAGAACATGATTAATAACATAGCTCAACTAAACGTAATAGATGAAAATGATTACTACGTTGCCATTACGAGGGCTAAACGAAATCTATACTTGGTGAGTACTTCAACGCCAAATTTTCTTGAACGTTCAGAACCACAAAAATTAACTTACAGTAAAGAAATACTTTAATGGAAAATTCATTATACATACCAATAAATTCAGGCAGTCTTGCTCACTATTTCAGCAAGGCTATTATTTTACCAGCAAAATATTTTACAAACAAACCTGACGACATTCAAAATCGGTTTGCTGATTCAGTGCTGCTTTCAGAAAGCAAGTGGGTGAGAAATTCCGATTGCTCGATTGAAGTTGTGCTGACAAATACAGAGATTAAAGACCTGTCTAAAGTATCAGAGCATTTCTTCCTGAACAATACACCTATTCCAATTTCAAGGGTAAAATCTGTTTGCTTTTTAGATGCAAAACAAAAGGAAACAACAATTTGGAATATTAATAACGGTGCAGCATTTATTCCTGAAAGTATTGTTTCAGTTGAAAAAAACAGAGATGTTGAAATGCTTTCTGATAGTGAAACTAATGCAGGGAATGAATTTAAAACAACTTCCGAATTGTCTGATAAAATCAAAAGATTTGATATTATACTTGGTGGTTTTGCATTTATGAGATTAGGTGGTAAATCATTTATGAATTATTCTGAAAATTATTTCTCTACTTTATCCTATTTCAATAGGTTGATTGAAGAACAAACATTAAGTGCAGCAAAAGAAATGGGCTTAAGGTTTAGCAATAAATACACAGGTCTTTTTTCAAAGCAAGAAAGTGAATGGTCTAAATGGCTGCAATATATTTATCAAAACTTAGATTCTCAGGTTATTGAAGCATTGGCCGACAAAGAAGGTATTAAGGTTGAAAAAAAATTAGGTCTTTTGAAAATTGATTCAATTAATCCAAGTTCGCATTTGTACGAGCTTGCAATTTTAGCAACCTACGGCGACAGGAAAAATAAAAGTGCTGATAACCTTGTAACTGACTTAACAAATGGTACTATATTTTCGGAGAAAGCCGAAGATGTTTCTATACTATTTGGTTTAAATAATGGGTATTCAAAACTCAGGAATAAATACAAAGGTCCGGTAAAAGATAGTAATGTTAAGTTCACTCTCGAAAGCAAATTAGATTACTACATTATTGAAAGCATTTATCAGTTTGTTTTTAATAGCTCAAAACCAAGCTATTCATTTGATTACATTGATAAATGGTGTCCGTCAGGCAAGTTAAAAGATAATGTGAAAGGTTATGAAACCTACAAAATATTGGACACTGTAATCATTGCAAAAAAAAAACAAACCCCGTTGGAGCTTTTTTTGGAAAATTATTCGGTAGAAATTTATTCAACAATTGTTAAGTCAATAAATCAATGGATACCGCCATTTGCAAAAAGTGATGAAAAGGAAGCAATACAATTTTTTGAAAAGCAGTTGCGGAATACTTTAACTATTTCTGTTGACGCCTTTCAAAAGAGAATTGAAAACGAAAGTGAAGCTATTTATAATTCTCAGAAACAAGAAGCTATTGAATCATACCAAAAAGAAATTGATAAATTATGGGCAGAAATTTCCAGCTTAAAAGAAGAAAATGCAAAACTGAAAAAAGGATTTAAGTCATCTCCTGATACTGAACAAACGACAGAACAGTTGCAAAAAAAAGATGAAACTGAAAAAGAAATTGTCCAGGAAGATACCAAACAGGTAAGTGTAGTTCAGGAGCCTACTGCATTGGGAATTTCCGATAATTATTCATCACTTTCAATTACTGAATTAAAAAAGTTAGCAAAACAAAGAGGAATTTCTGATACTACTCTAAAAGGATTTAAAAATGAGAATAAGATTGATCTTATCGCTTTGATTAAGAAAACACCTGAACCACCTAAGTTTCTATGATAGTAGTTGAAGATTTGCAAAATGCCTCCAGTAATGTTGCCTCATTGCAGAATTATCTTTCAGATAATTTTGACAAGGTCTATGATTTTTTCACTCACCAAAAACATGCCGACTTAGTAGCATCGAGAGATAAACTGAATAGATACATTCAGTTGAACAGGAATGTTATTTTGCAGCTTGACATAAAAAATAAAACTAACCTTGCTTTTATTTCATTGCTGCTTGATATAAGCGAAGAACTTGGTCTATTAGCTCCATTTCGTTTTTTATACGATCATTTACAAGGCAAAGAGTACAACATAGGTGAAAGGCTGAAGGCAGCTTCACTATATCTCATTGGTGTAAGAACGGCAGATGATTATGTAAATAGATACGAAACGATTTACAATCATCTGCAACTTTCCTCAGAAACGGAGGAAGATAACACAGACAGGGTTTTAATGACAATGGTGAATTACTACGCACAAGTAATTCATGACTTTGGTGAGTTTAATATTGGGAAAGTATTGGAATTAAAGGCGAAGATCGAAAAGAGCCTTTCTGATTTTGAATTTTCTTTCCTTCATAACAAACTAATTGAAGATGTACTAAACATTGATTTTGGAAGTTTCAGTGATGCTCATTTAAGTATTCATGGCCTGCTTGATTCATTTCTTGGACGTGATATTGTTAAGCCAGTTTACAGGAAAGAATTTTTACTTGAAACTGGAACTGAGTATTGCGATATATTACTCGGAGTGGCGAATAGTTTTAAGGCTATAAGACAAATTTCAGTAAGCAAATATCAGTTGATAAAATCTAATTCAATTTTTAATTCTTTAGGAAGAGGAGTAACAATATTGACTGACGAAAATCAATTGTATGCTTATATGCATAGTTATGGTAATATGCATTATGAAAAACTGTTTGAAGCTTTAAAAACACTACCAAAATATTTTTTTGAAAAAGAAACCAATATCATTGATTGGGGTTGCGGTCAGGCAATGGCTTCAATGGCATATTTCGATTTCCTGAATTACATTGGGACTGAGCAGGAAATAAAGAAT
>Ga0194047_10002246_pt1 | contig 11188 bp, 6 predicted proteins | sample JunL225m_MetaG_2_FD_160070 | JGI IMG/M metagenome (GOLD analysis project Ga0194047, IMG submission 160070) | Anoxic zone freshwater microbial communities from boreal shield lake in IISD Experimental Lakes Area, Ontario, Canada - Jun2016-L221-5m | ecosystem: Environmental > Aquatic > Freshwater >...
TGGCTGGAGTGGTGCTCCCCAGCGTGATCCTCGTTGGCCTGATGGCGATTCCTTACATCGACTTCAATAAAGCAGGAAACGGCTACTATTCATTCAATGAACGCAAGTTCGCGGTTTCGACATTTTTGTTCGGGTTTTTGCCGCTGTGGGTGGCAATGATCGTTCTCGGGACCTTCCTGCGAGGTCCGAACTGGAACTTCTTCAGCCCCTACGAATTCTGGGATGTTCACAAGCTGGAATTGCTGAACAACATCAACCTGTCCGAATTGTTCTGGATTAAGGGTCTTGGTCGACCGCTTCCGGTGGTTCCACCTGGGGCGACCTTTGCACAACAGGCTCCGATTATCCTCTTGCGGGAATGGTTGGGATTGGCGGCTGTTGCGTTTTATCTCGTTGTACTTCCAAATATCCTGGCAGCAACAGTCTTCAAGAAGTTTTTTGTCAGGATGGGTTTCTTGCGTTATATGGTTTTGGCCAACCTGATGCTGATGATGATGTCCTTGCCGATCAAGATGGTTTTGCGATGGGCAGTGAATCTAAAATACATCGTTGCCATTCCGGAGTGGTTCTTCAATATTTGATGGCGTTTGATCGATTTCCGCGAGACTGACATTCGTAATTGAGCGACATGTTGATCCGCTGACGACACAATAAGGATGGGTTCGGTATCATGCCGGCGACCGACGATTATCTTCGCAGTCCCAAGATGATGCATCAGGTGTTTTTCGCCAGTGCGGCGCTCCTGTTCGTGGTCACCTTGTGGATGATGTGGGCCGATTACAACGATGAATGGCGGACCTTTCAGCGTCAGGCATTTGCTTATCAGGCAAAGCGAGACGAGTCTCGTGAAACCAGGATCAAGAATGATCCTGCGTTCCAACAAAACATTCAGGCTCTGACTCAGAAAGTCGATTCGGCGAAAGAAGCCATCAAATCCCATAATGATGAGCTCGCCAAGCTTCAAATGGAAGCCAAAGAGGCTAAAGACAAGCTTGATAACCACATGCGCGCATTAAAATTGCGCCGTGCCGAACGCGATGTCGTTCGTGCGAATTACAATTTGGCGGTGAGCAACAATCTGGCTGAACCCCAATTGAAGAAACTGGAGTCCGAATTTTCCGCGATCGAAGCTGATGTACAGAAGAAAGAGGCTGAATTTGTTCAGCTTTCGTTCGAAACGAATAACGCCAAAGCCAGCCTTTCGAAACTTACCGCTGATCGCGATTCAGCCGAAGCTGCTAAGAAGGCTGCGGAAGCGGAAATCACATTGATTGATGCATCGCTTAATAAGATTGCTCCTCAAAAGACGAACTGGGAAGGTAAGTCGACTGGTCTCGATGGAACTCTGAAGAGCCTTAAGTTGCAACTAATGCAGCTTCCGATTGTCGACGGTTTCAATGGTCGCGAGCGTATTACCCAAGATTGGATGCCCAAACTCGAAATTGATCTGGGAGGTATGTCAAAGGTTGCGCGGTTTGATCGTTGTCGAACTTGCCATGCAATGATCGATTCGGTGAATGCCGGAAATACTCCAGCCTATCCGCATGGAGAAGAAAAGGATGGAAATTATCCTCATCCGTACGCGTCGCATCCTCGTCTCGATCTCTACTTGACCTCTGCCAGCCCCCATCCGCTGCCAAAATTTGGTTGTACGGTGTGCCATGAAGGCCAAGGTTCGGGAACATCGTTCACGAACGCCTCACATACACCAAATGATCCTGCGGAAATGGCGAAGTGGGAGCACGATTATAAGTGGTTTGACAACCACTATTGGGAACATCCGATGTATCCCCAGCGATTCCAGGAATCGGGCTGCATCAAGTGTCATGTGAATGTAACAGAGCTAGGCGTCAACGAAGAGTTTGGAGCAACTGCTCCGAAGGTCTTCAAAGGTTACCAGCTTGTAAAGACCTATGGTTGTTTCGGGTGCCATGAAATTTCCGGCTATGACGGTACAAAAATCGTTGGGCCTGATTTGCGACTGGAACCGTCAACACCCGAAGAAGCAGAAAAAATCGCGAAGGATCCGTTGCAAGTTGCAGGTAAGATGCGGAAGGTCGGCCCGTCGCTGAAGTACTCCGCTTCCAAATCCGATGTCGGTTTCGTTGCCCACTGGACTGCCGAACCGAAGCGATTCCGTCCAACCACGAAGATGCCACAATTTTTCGGGTTAGACAACCAGAGGGATTCGCTGGCACAAAAATATACGCCAATCGAAATCGCTGCGGTTGCACATTATCTCCAATCAAATTCAGCAACCTTCGACACTCTGTCACCCGCTGAGGGATACAAGCCTGATGCCGCGCGTGGACAGAACTTGTTCGCGACTCGAGGTTGCGTCGTTTGCCACTCGCATGAAGATGTGCCTGGAATGAATGCAACATTCGGTCCAGAACTTTCGAAAATACACGGCAAGCTGAAGGCGGGCAAGGCGGGATTCGATTGGCTTTACACATGGATTCGTGAGCCTGAGCGATACCATGCCCGCACGAAGATGCCGAATCTTTATCTCGATGCCGAGACGACAGCCAACGGTACGATTGATCCAGCGGCCGATATTGCCGCGTTCCTCCTCAAGCTCGATGGGGAACCTGCAAGCTTTAAGCCAACGGCGACTTATGAGACTCCAGTAGTCGATGATTCCGCATTGGATTCGCTGATCCGATCGATGTTAACGAAGATATTGACCTCAGACCAAATCACGAAGCTGCTTGAGACCGGGAAATACCCTATTCCTGCTGAGAATATTAAGACCGACGAAATTGAACTCTCAAAAGAAGTGGATTTTTCGCCAGAAGAGTGGAAGCAACGTAAACTGACGTATGTGGGTCGCAAGACGATCACAAAGTACGGTTGCTATGGCTGTCATGAGATTCCAAAGTTCGAAAATGGTCGACCAGTCGGTACGGCATTGCAGGATTGGGGCAAGAAGGATCGTTCTCGATTAGCATTTGAACATATTCATGAGTATCTGCATCACCATGGGAACCCCGGCTTGGGTGTTGAATTTGAAGCCATTGACGACAAGCAAGTTGCGCGGTTGAAGCTGGAATCGAAGACGGGCGCCCGAGTATCCAATATCAAACCAGGACATGGCCCAAGCGGTGACTCGTTGAGATTGGACGATGTGATTCTGAATTTCAATGGAGTTGACGTGAAGACGCCTGCTGAATTGCAGGATCGCCTTAGCCGGACTGTCGTAGGAGAAGAAGCAACAGTTACAGTGTTGCGAGATGGCAAATCTGAGACGTTACGAATTAGTCCTGACGGCTCGATGTTTTCCCGCGTTGAACAAGGGATCGGGCAGGCGAAACGAAATGAATTCAAGAACGAAGAGGATAAAGACCGCGAATTGTCTGCTGCGTTCTACTATGAAAGCTTGACTCATCATGGTCGACCCGGATTCCTGTGGCAAAAACTGCGTCAACCACGCAGTTATGACTACAAGACAGTGGAAACGAAATCGGCTTACGACGATCGCTTGCGGATGCCGAAGTTTCCTCTGTCTGAAAGCGAAATCGATGCAATTGCGACGTTTGTTGTTGGTCTGATTGCTGAACCTCCCGCAACAGAATATCTGTATAATCCGACCGGGCCAGCGGGAGCCAAGATTCGTGGCGAGCAACTGATCGAGCAGTATAACTGTTCTGGTTGCCATATTCTGGAAATGCCTAAGATTCGTTACGCGGCAGATGTTGACAGTCTGGCAGCAACTGATACTTCAGGTGAGTATCCTGAGGCGGTTAAATTGCTGATGGCATTGCGACCTCCTCGCAACGGTCTGACCGGCGCCAAGAAGACGGTGACCATTGACGGCGAAAAGAAGACACTGTCGATGTTGGAACTGCATGGTTTGGTAACCAGTGCACCAAACCCTGAAGATTCGCCTGAAGATCAAGAGTACGTCGTTGAGCTTTGGGAGACACTGAAGCTGGCTGGGAAAGATTTCCTTCCTACATATAAGTTTATTTTCCCAGCAGCGAATCTGGATGCTTTATTGCCAACTCGGGGTGGCAAATATGCCGAATGGCTAGTTGATCGCCTGGTGAATACTCAGCAGGCAAAAGAACGATCTTTGGCTTGGCAAATGGCACCTCCGCCGCTTTACAAAGAAGGAATTAAGGTACAGACCCCATGGCTATTCAACTTCCTGAAGAATCCCGGGAAGATTCGCCACACGACGGTACTTCGCATGCCACGGTTCAATATGAGTGACGATGAGGCTCAGTCGTTGGCGAACTACTTTGCCGCAGTCGATGGTACCCCATACCCATATCAACTGATTGCGGAGCGGGAGCCCGGTTATCTTCAAAAGCGTGATGCCGAATTCCATGCTGCATTTCCTGCGAAGACGAATGATTATCTTTCTGAATCGTGGAAGATGCTGAATGTTCCTTTGTGTATCAAGTGTCACTCTGTCGGTGGAAACCAGGTAAAAATCACAGATCCAGCAAAAGACATTCGTGGTCCAAACCTCGATTTGGCTGCAGATCGGCTCCGTCCAGATTGGACACTCCTGTGGTTGTACAAGCCAAATTGGCTGACACCATACACGTCCATGCCGGTACCTTTGCCTCCGCAGGGACCAGGTGCACAGCCTCGGTATCCCGAGCAGTTTGGCGACGATGGGTTGAAGCAGACGATTTCATTGCGAGATGCATTGATGAACTATCACAAATTGTTGGAACGCGAAGGCAAGGCAGTTTCACAACCTGCCCCATCCGCTCCTGCGGCAGGAGGTGGACAATAATGCTGTTGCCAGTTTTTGGAAATCCGATGACCGTGATAAACCATCGCATCGCATCGGTAACAGTTGGGTTTTTCTTATCAGCTACGGTGTTGCTGACTTCTGGCTGTGGTGAACTGGTCAACGGCGCGAACCTGAAGCCAACTGTAAAATACAAACCAAGTACCGTGGGTGGGGATTCGTCGGAGACGAAGAATTCGGGTGTCGCCGAAACTTCTGAAACGGCGTCCACTGAGGGGGTCGGAACGCTTCGTGGCAAGGTGGAATTCGCAGGACCTTTCACACCACTCCCCCCGTTGTACCTTAAAGGAAGCGATGTCAAGGACAAGGATGTCTGCGCGGCTGTTGAGGGACCAAACGAGACAATTCTGGTAAAAGATGGTGGTTTGGCCAACGTCTTTATCTATCTGAAAAAAGCTCCGAAATCCTCAAATCCTGTTCCGGGTGAAAGTTTGATCTTCGATCAGAAGGCATGCGTCTTCAAGCCTCATGCGATGATTGCTCGTGTTGGACAAACAGTTAAGATTCTGAACAGTGATGCGGTTGCCCATAATACGCATACTTATGGGAAGAAAACGGTGCAGTTCAATTCCGTCGTCGGTGAGAATAATGCAGTCGGTGTACCGATGGAATACAAGCAAGCCGAGCAAGAACCGATTAAAGTTGGTTGTGACATCCACCCTTGGATGAATGCTTATCATTTACCAATCGACCATCCATTTGCGGTGGTCAGCGGTGAGGACGGTAAGTTTGAGATTAAGGACCTTCCGTCGGGTAAGCACGAATTCAAGGTCTGGCATGAGGCTTCGGGCTTGCTTGAAAAAGCGCTCGTCGTCACGATCAAGCCGGGTGACAATGATTTGACAATTAAGGTAACGCCTTCCCAACTGGGAAAATGAGCCCATCAATTGGGTTGTGTATAAATCTGGGTTCGACGTTTTAGCACTGACGGTGCAGATAATGCTTCGCGACAATCTACCGAAATCGATGCCACGTTGCTCACGTACGGTTTCTTCCGTGCTGGTCACGTTCGGTCTGGCGGTTATGAATTTGGGATGTGGCAATGGGCCGCAGGCCGTCTTCAAATATCGACCCACGACGGACGACCTGATTTCCGAGGCGAATAAGGCAGTCATTAAGACACTGACTGAGGACTTCGGCACTCCCGAAACTCTGGTTGCGTGGGAACGCTTCCCAATTAACTATGGAGGAGTAAAAGGCACTGTTACTTCGACAGAGGGGAGTTCTGGTTCTGTCGCAGTGACACTTGAGGGAGACTCCAGCAAGATTTCCAGGAATGCTCCTCTACTTTGGGTTTCCGGATCACAAGCAGGTGGGAAATCTGCGGAAACGTCAGTAAAAGGCTTTAGCGCCGAGCTGAAAACACTGCAACTGGCGAGTGGCGCCGGTACTGCTTCCACTGGCGACCGTTTTGTCGTTGGTTTTGGCGAAGACATGCAGCTTGGCCGTGTGGTTTACATGAAGAACTGCATGCATTGCCACGGAGTGACGGGCGACGGGAATGGGCCGACGGGTAAATTTTTGAATCCTCGTCCTCGTGATTATCGAAACGGTAAATTCAAGTTCACTTCGACGCAATCTCAAGAGAAGGCAACCCGGGACGATTTACATCGTGTCGTTAAGTACGGAATCCCTGGCACATACATGCCGTCGTTCCTTTTGTTGGGGGAACGAGAAACAACCGCAGTCGTTGAGTACGTTCGGTGGCTTGCGATTCGGGGAGAATTTGAAAAGCGATTCGTCGAAGAACTGACGAATGATTATTCACAGACGGCTATTAAGGATGCGACCGACAAGGCAGAAAAGTCTTACCTTGAGAAAAAGAAGAACAAAGAAGAAGCAGAAAAGCCAATGAATTTGTCCAAGGCGATAAAATCCGCCGGAACAGCATTCAAGAAATATGTCGATGACAAAGAATTTGACGGAGCGATTGAAGAAACAGCTAACTTGCTTGCTGCGGCATGGACTCAGGCCGAAACGCCGGATGTTCTGGTTGTTCCGACAACTCAACGAGTCGAGGACACTCCCGAATCCCGCGAGCGTGGACGATTGCTGTATATGTCCAATACGACAAAATGCTATACGTGTCATGGCCCGACTGGTCGGGGTGATGGTGCGGCAACGGAGGATTTCTGGGACAAACCAGGCACGAGTGTGAAGTATCCGAATCGGGGACTTCACGATGAATGGGGTAATCCTTTGAAGCCCCGCAATTTGACGAGCGGACAATATCGAGGTGGTCGTAGACCACTCGACCTGTTCCGTCGGATTCGTGCCGGCATTAAAGGTACACCAATGCCAGCTTTCGGCGATACAGTGCTGAAAGAGCCTCAAGTCTGGGATATCGTCAATTATGTAATGAGTCTTCCGTATCAGCCGAAACAGCCGACTGCTGTCAAGCATCCTGCGGAAGTCGTGGCGAATAACGAAGAGAAACCGGCAAATTGAAATCGTGCGGATCAGGGAAAAGTCTTCATCGCTGATGTATAAGTGAAAGTCCAATCGAAATTGATTCTCTGTGAGCGGATCGATTGAAGAACGGATTCAGGCTTAGTAACAAGACATCAAGGCGGGCGATTACCAGGACTCCAACAAAAGACATAAGGCAATTATCGTGGGCAAGTTTTGGGCAGTGTTTTTCACCCTGACTTCAGTGATCATATTCATCGTTTCCTGGATTTCCCCTGCCATGCATTGGTGGTTTCCTGGTGACGGAAATGCTTATTCGACGCTCGGTGGAAAGATCGATGACCTGTTCTATTTGATTCTGGTGATTGTCTCAGTGACGTTTGTTGGCACGAGTGCCGCATTGGGCTATGCCCTTTGGCGGGGTGCGGCGATCAAGCCAGATGAAAAGGTCTGGTTCTCACACGGTAGTCACAGCCTTGAAGTGATTTGGACGATCGTACCATCGGCCGTGCTGTTGTTCATCGCTCTTTATCAGCTAGATGTTTGGGCTGAATATCGCATGAAGGGTTTTGCGAAGGAGAAGGATGGTTCTCCGAAGGTCATCACTGTCGTCGCTGAGGCAACCGCTCGCCAATTCGAATGGCGGATTCGCTATCCTGCCAACGGCAAGCCGCTGAAACCAACCCCGCAACCGGATGATATTTACTCCGTGAACGAACTGCATGTTCCTACGGGTGGCCTGGTCTCGATCACATTGCGGACCGACGACGTGCAGCACGCATTCTTCGTCCCCATGCTTCGCGTGAAACAGGACGCCGTGCCAGGAAAGATGATTCCGGTGTGGTTCGATGCGACGATGCCTGGTGATTATGAGATGCTTTGTGCGGAATTGTGCGGATGGGGCCACTACAAGATGAAGGCGAAGCTGGTTGCGCAATCGGCTGATGACTTTGAAGCGTGGAAAGACAAAGCCTCGGCTGAACAATTTGATGACGGCTACCGGAAGCCAGCGGAATAATAATTTTTTGAAACCGGCTGCATACATTCCAACGTCGAAGTGAACGAAAAGCAGACAGATTATGAGCACCCTCAATCCTACACTTGATCATGCAGATCACGCTGATCATGGCGATCACAGTCATGGCCACGATCATGCTCACAAGCAAAGCTTCATTTCCCAGTATGTGTTTTCCACTGATCATAAGATGATCGGAAAGCAATTCCTGATCACGACGCTTTTTATGATGATGGTCGGGGGTGCACTTGCGCTCGCCGTTCGTTGGCAGTTGGCCCGACCTTGGGAGCGGATGCCAGTTTTTGGCGATATGGTTTTCGGAGCAGACGGAGGTCAGATTTCCCCTGATGCGTATACGATGCTGTTCACAATGCATGCGACCGTGATGATCTTCCTGGTGATTATCCCTGTCCTGGCAGGTGCATTCGGCAACTTTCTCATCCCCTTGCAAATTGGTGCGGATGATATGGCGTTTCCGACCTTGAACATGCTGAGTTACTGGTTCATGTGGCCGGCAATATTCTTATTCGGCGCAAGCTTTTTTATGTATGGTGGTGGTCCTGCCGCAGGATGGACTTCATATCCACTACTGTCGCTCTTGCGAGAGGCTGCTCCCGGTTCGGGTGATGCCCAGACCTTGTGGCTCCTCGGACTGACTTTCGTCGGCGTCTCATCGATGATGGGTTCGGTCAACTATATGACCACGATTATCAATATGCGTGCACCTGGGATGACACTGTTCCGAATGCCGCTAACGATCTGGTCGATGTTTATCACTGCAATCCTCCAGGCGTTTGCACTCCCCGTGCTGACCGCTGCTGGTTTCATGATGGTCTCCGACCGGATGCTTGGAACTTGCTTCTTCGTTCCGTCCGGCATCGTTGTAAATAATGCACCACCGACGGTTGGCGGCGGCCAGACGCTGTTGTGGCAACATTTGTTCTGGTTCTACTCTCACCCCGCTGTTTACATCATGCTGTTACCCGCGATGGGTATGGTTTCGGACATGCTGGCATGCATGTGCCGTAAGCCTGTTTTCGGCTACAAGCCGATGGTTTACTCGATGGCGGCCATCGCGGGCTTGGGATTCATCGTATGGGGACATCACATGTTCATCAGCGGTATGAATCCAGCATTAGGAATGACATTCATGGTGAGTACGATCATGATCGCGCTCCCCTCTGCAATTAAAACTTTTAACTGGATTGGAACGATCTGGGGTGGTCGTGTGCAATTCAACTCCGTGATGTTGTACTGCATCGCGTTTGTCTCGATGTTTATTATTGGTGGGTTGAGCGGAATTTTCATGGCTGCCGTTCCAGTCGATATCTACATCCATGACACCTATTTCATTGTCGCCCACTTTCACTATGTGATCTTCGGTGCAACGTTGTTCGGCGTGTTTGGAGCCATCCAGTTCTGGTTCCCGAAGATGTACGGCCGAATGATGAACGAAACGCTGGGCAAGATTCACTTCGTGCTGACATTCATCGGGTTTAACTGCACGTTCTATCCAATGCACATGCTCGGTATCGCTGGTATGCCCCGTCGGTATGCAGACCCGTACCACTTTCCTTATCTCGAACATCTTCTCCCATTGAATCAGTTCATGACCGCCTCGGCATTCCTGATGGGAATGGCTCAGTTCCTTCTGTTGGGGAATTTTTTCTACAGCATGTATTTCGGCCCTAAATGTGGTCGCAATCCTTGGGGAGCGAACGGTCTGGAATGGACGGCTCCGTCGCCACCAGGACACGGCAACTTCGACGTCCTGCCAGTCGTTTATCACGGTCCTTACGAATACGGCTCACCGGTCAGTGGCGACAAAGATTTCCTCATGCAGACCGAGTATGTCCCGCTGGCACAGCGCGTTGCCGCAGAAGAACACCATTAACGAAAATTTTTCGACCTCTAATTACGTCAAACCGTCCGATGAACCCACCGTCACAATCTGTCTTACTACATCGTCTAGCGTGGCTGATCGCCGCGCTAACCTTGTTATTGCCAGTGACGACCGGAGCGATCGTGACGACGCTAAAAGCCGGAATGGTCTTTTCCGACTGGCCATCGTCTGATGGGTATAACATGCTGGCCTACCCATGGTTAAGTTCGGCTCGGGACCAGTTCGTGGAACACGGTCACCGATTGGCCGGTATGGTGATCGGATTGCTCAGTCTGTCTCTCGTGATTGCGACGTGGGTATTGGATCGAAGGGGGCAGGTGAGACTGGTTGCTGCAACAATATTCACTGCGGTGTTCGCGCAGGGAATGCTGGGGGGTGCCCGAGTCCGACTCGATAAGCAGACACTCGCTCTCGTTCACGGTGACTTCGCAGCAATTGTATTCAGCTTGATGGCGGTACTGATTCTGATTACGAGCAAGGGATGGGATCAGCGAATTCGATTGAGCTCAAACGTGACCAGTCGCAGGGTTTCGCTCGCGGCAAATGTATTGCTGGGCTCGCTGCTGGCTCAGTATGTTATGGGCGGTTTTCTGCGACATTTGCGAGAGTATGAAGGATTCGCATGGGCCTGGATGATTCATCCTTGGTTTGCTTTGGTGGTGCTGTTTGTCACGGCGTTATTCGTCTTGTCCGTTCGCGGAGCCAAGTCGAGTTATCTCAGTCGATGTGCTACAGCGCTCATCGGCTTCACACTTGCTCAGTCATTAATCGGCCTAGCAACCTGGTATGTTAAATATGGTATTCCTTCCTGGGGTGTTGTGGCGCAACAGGATTCAGTTCCACAGATCGTGATTTGCTCGTTACATAAGGTTGTTGGCCTTTTGACATTGATGACCAGCGTCTTGACGATCGTTTGCTGCAAAGCACTGAGGCCTCTGAACGAGGATCAGCAAGATCCCGTTTCCGTTACAAACACTGTCGCGGGAGCTGTCACATGAGTGCAATCTCTCCGCTGCCTGTGTGTCCGGACGTAGCGAAGCCTGCGCCAGATAGTCTGATTTCCTGTGTTTTTGCCCGTTTACCTGACTATATC
>Ga0194047_10002248_pt1 | contig 11180 bp, 9 predicted proteins | sample JunL225m_MetaG_2_FD_160070 | JGI IMG/M metagenome (GOLD analysis project Ga0194047, IMG submission 160070) | Anoxic zone freshwater microbial communities from boreal shield lake in IISD Experimental Lakes Area, Ontario, Canada - Jun2016-L221-5m | ecosystem: Environmental > Aquatic > Freshwater >...
GTAGACAAAGTGGATCGAGACATGCACAAAATCTATCCCTCCAAACAATGGCAGCCCAACTAAATCTTTGGTGCCCCCGGCAGGATTCGAACCTGCGCTCACGGTTTAGGAAACCGATGCTCTATCCCCTGAGCTACGGGAGCCAATCATGATGCAACAACTACTAAAGGCTACTGGAGAGCATTCCAGGTGAAAAACGTCACGCGCACAATTGGTGACTTTGTTGATGCCTGCTTGTGTTTCCAATTCTGCGAAAACAAATAAACTCAACGTTTATGGCAAAAAGCACTATTCGCGTCGGCCTCCTTGCATATGGTGCAATCGGACATGAGCACAACCAAGCAGTCCAGAACACTGTCGGCCTCGAACTTATGGCCGTCTGTGACACCAATCCAGAACGCGTCGAGGCAGCACTGCAACTTGCCCCACAAGCAACAACTTTTAGCGATGCAACAGAAATGCTGGATTCGGGACTTCTCGATCTAGTCGTAATCTCCACTCCCCCAAACAGTCATTATCAATGGGCTAAAGAGGCATTGCTTCGCGGCATCCATGTTGTGCTTGAAAAGCCAATGGCACTCACGGCCAATCAATGCGACGAACTCATCTCGCTTGCTTCAGAAAAGAACCTCATGCTTGTCGTATATCAGAACCGCAGATTTGATGACGACTTTGTCACCATGCGTCAAATAATTCGCTCGGGTGAAATTGGTGACGTCTATCACTACGACAGTTTTGTTGGCGGATATTCACGTCCGTGCGATTACTGGCACTCGAACGCTGAAGTTTCTGGTGGAGCGATCTTTGACTGGGGAAGTCACCTCATCGATCAAATTCTTAACATCATGCCCGATGACGTGGCGCACGTCAGCGGCCAGAACCATAAGCGCGTATGGGATCACATCACTAACGCGGACCACGCTCACGTCACCATGACGTTCACATCTGGAAAGCAGGCAACATTTGTCCATTCAGATCTCGCCGCAGCGCGTAAGCCAAAGTTTTATGTCCTTGGCACTGAGGGCGCGATCATTGGGGACTGGGACCCTGCTGGTGAGCCAGCTGTCGCCGACTTACCAGCGATTTTGACCGTTCATCGTGCAGACGGAAGTTCACGCACCGCACCGCTTCAGCCACTAGAGCCACAAGAATTTCACCGCTCTATTGTCGAGTACTTAAACAATGGAACTCCATTGGAAGTCAATGCGCTGCAATCACGCAACGTTGTTGCAATTATGCAAGCCGCCGAAGAATCAGCCTTGCAAAATGCACTTCCTGTAAAACCAGTACTTCGTAGGTCATAGCGAGTGACTGTTAACTGGGGCTTCTTAGGTGCTGGCTTTGTTGCCAGTCGTGGACTCGCCCCTGCTGTTCATACAGCGCGCGGAGCAACTCTTTACGCTGCTGCAAGTCGCGACGAGCAGCGTTCTGCAACTCTTCAACCAGAGCGAGTGCACGCAACTTATGACGACCTCTTAGCGGACGACCACGTTGATGCTGTGTACATCAGTTTGTCTAACAGTCAACACATGGAATGGGTAACGAAGTCGCTTGAGGCCGGAAAGCATGTTCTCTGCGAGAAACCTCTGGGGCTTAATGCCACTGAAACAGCGGCCATGTTCGAAACTGCTGCAAACAATGATCGCTTGCTGATTGAAGCTGTGTGGGGTCGATGGCACCCACGTTTCGCTCGCATAGTTGACCTTGTGACAAGTGGGGCAATCGGAGACGTCGAGCATATCGAGACGGCTTTTACATTCACTTCTGAAATGACTGACAATTATCGACTCAGCCCATCAATGGGCGGAGGAGCATTGCTTGACGTGGGCTGTTATCAAGCACACGCATGGGTTGCGCTCACCAAGGGTGCCTCTGATCTCACCATCACTGAACTCGAGCGCGCCATCGGGCCAACGGGTATTGACCTGACTACTGATGTGCGAGTGCGCATCAACAACAATGTCACTGCGCACGCAGTGAGCTCATTCGCACTTCCTAGTAATCAACAGTTCACTGTTAAAGGCACCGATGGCCAGATCAGCACTGGCGCCGGGGAATCTTTCACCACATGGAACGAAGCCAGTTCCCTCCTCGTTAATGGCGTAGTTGAAGAATTCGCTAGTACTAATGCTTTTGTTGAAATGGTCGAAAACGTCAGTCGAGTGATTAAAGGTGAGAGCGGATGGGCTGTGTCCAGTGCTGACTCAATTCGTGTTGCCAGCATTCTTGACTCCATCGCGACACACCCGTAACTCAAACTGTTTTCTGGTGTGTAGCCTGTAAGTCCCGTGGCAATCCTTATCGACATCCAAAAAGTAACTCTCGAAGGTTTTGACCGGACCATTCTTGAAGACCTTTCACTCACCATTTCGACGGGCGACCGTATTGGTGTTGTTGGCATAAATGGTGCGGGAAAATCAACACTTCTAAAGATTGTTGCTGGCCTGCAAAAGCCCGACTCTGGAAACATCCGCCTCGGACAGGGCGCGCTCGTTGGTTACCTTGATCAGATTCCAGACCTCCCCAAGGGAACGGTTCGTGAAGTTCTCGGCAGTGGCTGGGAAGTGGACGCTGCAATTGACCGCCTTGGCATGACCAAAGCAATCGATACTCAGATTGACCACCTTTCTGGTGGTCAGTTAAAGCGTGTGGCGCTCGCAAAGATCTTTGCTGAGCACAACGATGTCCTTATTCTCGACGAACCTACAAACCACCTTGACCTAAGTGCCATTGAATGGTTGGAGCAAAAGATCACCAGCTTTCCTGGTGCTGTAGTCCTGGTGAGTCACGACCGCTTCCTCCTCGATCAAGTCACGACACGAATGATTGAAATCGACCGTGGCAAGACCTATGTCCACGGTGGTGGGTACTCGGCACTTCTTGAGGCACAAGCTGAGCGTGAAGTGCAAGCCCAGAACGCAGAGCAAATCCGAAAGAACATGGCCCGCCACGAACTTGCGTGGTTGCGTCGTGGTGTGAAGGCCCGCTCCACAAAGCCTCAAGCACGCATTGATGCAGCGAATCGGCTCCTCGCTGGTGGCAAAGAGGCAGCTGCTCGAGAAGGAACGATTGACTTCAACGTTGAAACTCCGCGCCTAGGTCAGACCGTTATTAAGGCCCACAACGTTTCATTCTCGTATCCAAATGGTCGACAAATTCTTAATGGCATCAATCTTGAGCTCGGTCCCGGGGACCGCATTGGAATTGTTGGACCAAACGGTGCTGGAAAATCAACCTTCGTCGACTTGCTTGCTCTTCGAAATGAACCATCCGTCGGCACCGTTAAGCATGGACCGACTGTCGTGACTTCCTACTTCGAGCAGGGATCTGACAACTTCAATCTTGAGGCAACAGTGCAAGAACTCGTTGCTGGCCCACGTGGAATTCCTGGATCGCCTGAAGACATTGCCATCATGAAGAGTTTCTGGTTCACGGGCGCACTCTGTAAAACGAAGGCACGTGATCTTTCAGGTGGAGAGCGCCGGCGATTGCAACTGCTTCTGGCATTGACGCTCAGTCCTAACGTCCTCTTCCTCGACGAACCTACGAACGATCTTGATCTCGAGACAATTCGTTTAATAGAAGAATTCCTGGCACAGTGGCCAGGAACACTCATTGTCGTGTCGCACGACCGAACATTTTTAAGTCGAACTACGGATCGATTGCTTGAAGTTCACGAAGATGGCTCAATTGCAGACATCCCCGGAGGTATTGACGCCTGGATTGCAAGGGCCGCAGGTGTCATCACCAGCACGAATCTCGGTGACGCTGATGAACCAGAGAAAGTGCCCACCAATGGCCGTGTGCTTCGCGACGCAGAAAAACAAGTCACCAAACTTGAACGTCGTCGCACATCACTTAACGAAAAGATAATGGCCAGTGCCGACGTTAAAGAACAGAAGAAGCTAAGCGCTGAACTCTCACAAGTAATCAAGGACCTGGCGACAGCCGAGGACTACTACTTGTCACTTCTTAATTAGATTCGCACTTTTCTAAGAACGCAACAATCGTCTCAATGTAGAGCTCGGGCTCTTCAAAAAATGGCATGTGACTCGAATTAGCAAGGATAACTTGCTCAGCATGTGAGATGTTGTCCGTGAACTCTTTTTGCACAAGTGGTGTTGCCTCATCGTGGCGACCAGAAACAACCAATGTTGGAGCAACAATTTTGTAGAGTCGATCAACAATGCTCCAGTTAACTAATGACCCCGATGGAGCAAACTCGCTTGGGCCCCACATGGTTGAGTAGACCGTGGCATCAGCCTCCATGAACTCAGTTGTTGCTTCGTACTCTCTGGGTCTCGGGGTCAAACGACAGACGTGCTCGTCGTAGTAGGCACCCTCAGCTTCTTTAAATGCATCACCACTCAAGTCACCTGTTTCAATAGCCTTCTGAAGGGTCACTCGATACTTTTCAGGCATCTCGCTTACCAGTCGCTTGGCCTCACTGGCCCACGTTGCAGCTGAAGCTAAACCGTTAGACAAGATGAGTCCTTTTAACCCGCTTGGGCGAAGAACTGCGTGCTCTGCACCCAGCATTGCGCCCCAGGACTGGCCGAGTAAGAAATAATCATCTTCAATGCCAAAGTGGATGAGGAAATTATTGAGTTCTGCAAGATAGAGCTCAATACTGAAGAAATCTGCTCCCTTTTCAGGAAGGAGTGTCGATCTACCCGAGCCAAGTTGGTCATAGTGAAAAACGGCCCGGCCACTGGTCGAAACATTGGCGATTGGAAGCACATAATCGTGAGAGCACCCCGGACCACCGTGCAGAACTACTAATGGAGTTGCCGCAGAGGTGAGGTCACCAGTTATTCGATACCAAGTTTTATAGTCACCAAATGGAACGGTGCCCGTTACTGCTGGCTCAGGAATCATTTAAAAACTATAGGAGCAATACCGACCGAACGGTGTTAATCGCGTTCGCCTGAACCCTCATGGCCCCCTGAAGTCGTGCCTGTCTTCACCGTAGTTGTGGTGCCTTTTTTGACGGTGGTGGTGGTCACTGCGTGTTCGTTTCCTTCATTGCCTTCTCGACCTTCACTGGCCTCATGACTAGTGGGAGCGGGAACGATAACTGCTCCAGCAGGGATTGTTGAGAGCAGACCTGAAGATGAATTGACAGTTGAGGTATTTACTGAGCTGTCAGCGGAAGCAGTTCGAGCACTTGCGTTGTTTGCAGAACCCTGAGGAGCCGGTGCCGCACCAGCAATACCTGAGCTGCTAGTTGCCTGGGTCACGCCAATAGTTGCGTTGGGTGAAGACTTCAATGTCAATGCTCCAATTGCGGCGACGATCATCAATGACAACAACCCTGTAACCGACCAAGAAAAAATTGCTTTAGACCTTTGCATAGGATCTCCTTACTTAATGAAAGTGTACGGCCCTTAATTAAGAGGGATTTAAGAAGAATCTATGTTTTGCACTAGCCTTGAAATTCTTATGGCACTCTCAATCGGCATCGTCGGTCTCCCAAATGTCGGAAAATCCACACTTTTTAATGCCCTTACGAACAACAACGTTTTGGCTGCCAATTATCCCTTCGCAACAATTGAACCAAACACCGGAATTGTCTCGGTTCCAGATAACCGTCTCCCAAAGCTTGCTGAGGTCTTCGGGTCGGAGAAAATTCTCCCTGCCGCAGTGACTTTTGTTGACATAGCCGGAATTGTTAAGGGCGCATCTGAAGGCGAAGGACTTGGTAATCAGTTCTTGGCATCAATTCGTGAATCTGACGCCATCTGCGAAGTTGTTCGAGCATTCATTGACGACGACGTTGTCCACGTTGACGGAAAGATCGATCCAGCAAGCGATGTCGCCACAATTGAGACTGAACTAATCCTCGCTGACCTCCAAACTCTCGAAAAAGTAATGAACCGTGTAGAAAAAGACGCGAAGAAAAATACTGGTGACTCCGTTGCAAAGCTCGCTGAACTCGAAAAGGCACGTGCGGCACTCAACGATGGAAAAGTAATTTCCAAAGTCGAAAAGCTCGATCGTTCATTCCTTAGCGATGTTCACCTGCTCACCGATAAGCCATTCATCTATGTCTTTAACGTTGACGAAGAAACTATGGGCAACGAAGCCAGACGCAATGAACTCGTTGCCTCCGTAGCGCCAGCTCCAGCAATTGTTCTTTGCGCAAAACTCGAAGCTGAGCTCGCAGGACTTGACGAAGCTGAGGCTTTAGAGCTTCTCGAATCATTCGGGCAAACTGAGTCGGGTCTCTCACAGCTAAGTCGCGTGGGTTTCACCACCCTCGGTCTTCAGACCTTCTTAACGGCGGGACCGAAAGAGACCAGAGCCTGGACCATTCCTATTGGTGCAACGGCTCCTGAAGCCGCCGGCGTAATCCACACTGACTTTCAAAAGCACTTCATTAAGGCTGAAGTTGTGGCCTTCAGCGACCTCATGGAGGCCGGTTCAATGGTTGCCGTCAGGGCCGCTGGAAAAGCACGTATTGAAGGTAAGGAATACGTCATGCGTGATGGTGACGTCGTGGAGTTCCGAGTTAACGCTTAGCCGCTAACATTTATGCAGGCGTATCGGCAGAGGTCGGCGCCTAGTAGTTCAATCCAAAATCTCTAGGAGAAAAAATGACCTCTAGCACCCTTGACTTCAAAGTTGCTGACCTTTCACTCGCCGACTACGGTCGCGCCGAAATCACTCTTGCTGAACACGAAATGCCGGGCCTCATGGCCATGCGTGCAGAGTTCGGTGCATCCAAGCCATTGAAGGGCGCTCGCATTGCGGGATCACTTCACATGACAATCCAGACCGCAGTACTTATTGAGACACTCGTGGCTCTTGGTGCTGACGTTCGCTGGGTAAGTTGCAACATCTTCTCAACCCAAGACCACGCTGCTGCTGCAGTTGTTGTTGGACCTAACGGCACACCAGAAAACCCACAGGGTGTTTCTGTTTATGCCTGGAAGGGCGAAACACTCGAGGAATACTGGTGGTGCACAGAAATGATGCTTCGCTGGCCGGGACACGCTGGACCAAACATGATTCTTGACGACGGTGGAGACGCAACTTTGCTCATCCACAAGGGTCGTGAGTTCGAACTTGCTGGCGGAGTTCCTTCACCAGAAACAGCCGACTCTGAGGAATACCGCATTATCTTGCAGCTCCTCAACAAGATTGTTTCATCTGGCGAGAAACTCTTTACTCCAATGGCACAAGACATCATTGGTGTTTCAGAAGAAACAACCACTGGTGTAATGCGCCTTTACGAAATGGAGCGCGCAGAAACATTGCTGTTCCCAGCAATTAACGTAAACGACGCCGTAACGAAGTCAAAGTTCGACAACAAGTACGGATGCCGCCACTCACTTATTGACGGAATCAACCGTGCAACCGACACACTCATTGGTGGAAAAGTTGCGGTCGTTTGTGGTTACGGAGACGTTGGTAAGGGTTCTGCTGAATCACTCCGCGGACAGGGTGCACGAGTAATCGTTACTGAGATTGACCCAATCTGTGCGCTGCAAGCAGCCATGGACGGCTTCCAGGTAACAACTCTTGAAGAAGCACTTCCTTACGCTGACATCATCATCACCGCAACCGGTAACAAGGATATCGTTACTGTTGACCACATTTTGGCAATGAAGCACCAGGCAATCCTTGGAAACATTGGTCACTTCGACAATGAAATCGATATTGCTGGACTTACAAACCTTGATGGCGTTAAGCGCGAGACCATTAAGCCTCAGGTTGATAAGTGGATCCTTCCAAACGGACGAGCAATCATTCTTCTTTCTGAAGGACGACTTCTTAACCTTGGAAACGCAACTGGTCACCCTTCATTCGTAATGAGTAACTCATTCACGAACCAGGTAATGGCTCAGATGGAACTCTTCATGAACAACAAGAACTACGAGAAGAAGGTCTACGTACTTCCTAAGCACCTCGACGAAAAGGTTGCACGACTTCACCTTGACGCTCTTGGTGTGAAGCTCACAGAGCTTTCAAAGCAGCAGGCTGAGTACATTGGCGTTGCAGTTGAAGGTCCTTACAAGTCAGACACGTACCGTTACTAAGAACAATTAAAAAAGCCCCCAGGGATTTCCCTGGGGGCTTTTTTATTGACTGAGTTATTTAACGATAACCAGCGAAGATGTCGTCAACGCAGCCATCAAGATTCTTTGGATTTGTAACACGAAAGAACCATTCATTAACCATTACTTCCATGAACTGTTCCTTGCCCATCTTCATCCAGAAGGAGTCAGCGATTTGTGACGCGTGTGCAGCGAGGGCATCAAACTTACGGGAGTTTGAGCTTGAAACGTCAACTCTCGCACCGATCTTGTCGTCCGGAGTTCCCATGTTAAGCGGCTCTTCAGGCTCAGGTTCTGGGGCACGGACAATCCCCTTCTTCTCGTCTTCTTCACGCTTCAGACGATCTTCTTCCTCCCAGCGCGCGCGATAGATTGCCATCACCGAGTCTGGAATTGCGTTGTAATACAACGTTGGTTCGTAATCAATCAGCTCTAATGCTGCCAGTGTGATGCGGTTCGCTTGAATGTGATCAGGGTGCCCGTAGAAACCAATTTCGTTGTACGTAACAATTACCTGTGGGCGCTCTTCCATGATGATGGCTGCGAGTAGCTTCGCTGCATCATTCACGTCAGCTGCCCAGAAACTGTCTGGATCGGAATTTTGAGGCCAACCCATCATCCCTGAGTCGCGGTATCCAAGTCGCACGAGTCGGTCAATGCCAAGAATTTTTACCGCGTTGTCGAGCTCAACTCTACGAATCTCTGCGACCGCATCACCATCGTGGTGATCAGCGTCTGGCTTAGCGCCATCGAGTGCGTCTCCACACTCACCATTGGTACAGGTAACGAGAACTGTCCTAACCCCTTGGTCGTGCAACAGCGGGTAGACACCACCAGTCGAACTGGCTTCATCATCTGGATGCGCGTGCACCGCAAGAAAGGTCAAATTATTCAACGGGCATTCCTCCAAAAAGGTCTGTGGCGTCCTCGATCGTCGGGATTCGACTCCACGCACGGTGGTAATACTCAGTGCCAAACAGCATCATGAATAATTCTTCATCCATGTTTGCAATGTCACTGTTGTCAATCTGTGATGCGTGAGTCAAAATCGCCTGCTGCTTAATTTTTGCGAATTTACGAACATCCATTGTGGAGTCCACGAAATCATCTGGAGTGTCAGTCACTGCACGAAGAATCCACTCAGGTAGTTCAATCCCCTTCGCCTTTGCTGCGGGAATGAACTCTTGCATTATGCGCTGTGGCATAACTGGGTAGTAAATACGCTGTGGGCACATGGCAATGTACGCAGCTCGCCCAGTGACTCGATTAGCCATGATGTGGTCTGGGTGTCCGTAGAAGCCGTTTTCGTCATAGGTAATGAGAACCATGGCCTGGACTTCATTAATGATCGCGCCCATCTTCTGGGAAGCTTCTTCAAAGTCAGCGTTGACAAAAGCTTTGGGGTTCTTGAATTGATCCCACTCAGGAAGTCCTGAGTCGTCGTAGCCAAGGTTGAACACGCGATTAAAGCCCACTAATTTTGCAGACTTTTCCAGCTCAGCGGCTCTCGTAGCGATTGTCCACTCAGTGTTGTGCTCTGGGTGATTACCTTCACGGCCCTGGTCGTCACGACCAAGCGATCCGTTCGTGCAGGTAATGAGAGTTAAGTCAAATCCAAGCTCTGCAAAGTGAGACGAAACTCCAGAGGTGAAAATTGCCTCATCGTCCGGATGTGCGTGGATTATTGCGATTGATTTTGCGTACGCCATAGGACAATGTTAGGCCGTTGCGAGTTGCACAATTCGCACCACCAGCAATACGCCAGCCACTAAGAGGTAGGTCCCCACAGAACGGAGCAAGATTTTGCGACCTCTAGTTTTTGGCACTGGTGCCAGCAATGTAAGTCGAGGAGTACGCCAGTCGCGCTTATTGACGTCGTACTTGATCTTGGCTGGGGAACGAAGAAGTCCGATAGGCAGTCCAATTACTAGCCCCACCCCAGCAATCACTGACAAGACACTCAGAAGCTTGATTACGTTGATACCGGTAAAGAGTGTTGAGACCATCATGGTCACCGACAGAACCACGAGCGCAGTAACAATCGTTGCCGCAAGCGCGTTCAACCATTTCGAGTTAACCCACGGACCAAGAATCTCGCGGTCGTTACAAAGAAGGAGAACAAAGATTGTCGTGCTCGGCAACATCAGTCCACACATTGCCTGCACTGCAAGAGTGATGATTCCAAGAGGCGCCCCTGGAATCAATGTCACAATTCCAGCGAAAGTGAGCAGCCCAGCAAAGGCACCGAAGAATCCCTTGGCGTCACGTAGTCGTGCATTGAGTGACTGGCGTGAACCAGAGAGATCCGACAGAGCGTAGGAACTAGCGAGCGTCACTGCTGCTGCGCCAATTACCGAGGCGTTAAGAAGCAGAATCGCAAAGAGCGCTCCCGTTCCATGTCCCACGTGTTGCGAGAATCCCTTAGCGACGCCGAGGGCATTGGTAAATGAGTTAACTCCACCGTGGTGAGATAAGCCAGCTGCGCTAGCGGCCATTAGTGCGGAAGCACCAATAACCACAATGAAAGATCCAAGCACCGTGTCAACACGCTCGTAGTTAAGCCAACGCGGCGTGATCTTCTTGTCAACAATGTTTGACTGCTGAAAGTACAACTGCCAAGGGGCAACAGTGGTTCCAATAATGGAAATAATGAGCAGCACTGCACTCGACGTAGCTCCACCACGAATTCCTGGAACAACGGCGTGATGGAGTGCCACTGCGTAATGAGGCTTAGAAAGAAGTACCAGAGGAACAACGATGAGGTTGACCGCTACAAAGAGCATCATGAAGCGTTCCCAGCGTGCAAATGAACCAGATGCGGTGACCAAGAACAAAAGAATCACCGCGATCGGAACAGAAATGTAGGGCTTTACGCCGAAGTAGTCCATGGAAAGTGAAACTCCAATGAACTCAGTAATGATGATCAAGAAGTTGAGGAGAAGAATTGAGCCAATTGAAATGTTGCCCCAGTTGCGTCCAATGCGTTCACGAATGAGACGACCATGGCCAACACCAGTTACCGCGCCGAGGCGTGCAACCATTTCTTGGTTGATGATGAGAACAGGGATGAGTAGCGGTAGTACCCACAAGAGTGTGTACCCGAAGTTCTGACCCGCTTGG